>ENA-OQDF01000845-OQDF01000845.1-human-gut-metagenome-genome-assembly--contig:-NODE-845-length-12808-cov-1.701285_pt1 | contig 12808 bp, 17 predicted proteins | sample MGYA00242769_ERZ504597 | MGnify/ENA primary metagenome ERZ504597 (study PRJEB26092, sample SAMD00036305) | human gut metagenome | host: Homo sapiens | study: EMG produced TPA metagenomics assembly of...
AACTCATGTCTCTTAAACCTCTCTGTGCGGCATCTGCTATATAGTAGCATTTGATTTTTGTACTCGTCAAGAAGAAATTAAAATTATTTTTTAAAAATTTTATATATTTTATGAAAGGTTTTCCTGCAAAAAGGGATCCCTGTCCCCCAACAGAATCCCTTGATTACCCCATCTTATGTAATTCTTGTCCAAATTAGTCCAAAAAGACTGATCCCAGATTCTTTTTTACTTTTTATAAAGCAGTTACGATCTTATCCTGTAAGGATTCCGGAATCTCTTCTTTATCCAGGGACATACTAACGACAAATTTAACATTAAATTTCTCACCTACAGCATTCAGCTGCTCCAGTGTACCTGTAACGTCTTTGCCTTCCAGTTTGGCCGTTGTAAGAAAACTGTCAAGATAAACCTGCTCAAGGTCATGATCCTGTGAAATAATACCACATACAAATCCAACAAACTCATCTGCATTCTTAATCGGATATACAGATACATCGATCAGACGAACTTTGTTGTTCAGTTCATACATATGTTTTGTGCTTTTGTCTAAGTAAACAATGCTGCCATTTGCCTCTTTAATTGCGCCGTTCACTTTGTCTAACAGTACTTTTGTTTTGCCTTTGCCTTTCTTTCCTACGATCAGTTCAACCATGCTGTTTTCCTCCTTAGACAACAATTATATAAATTTTTGAATAAAAACGATGTTGAATATGGTTAATATTATAGTGCAACTTGTTTTAAAATTCAAGAGTAATTTGGATTTTTTTGTCACTTTTTCCAAACAGTCTGAACATTCTCGCTTATACTGTGTTTATATTTTCAAGAAGGGATGTCATCTGCTGATAAAGAAGTTCTTTTGTAGAAGCCCCCATAACAATTGAAACATATGGCTCCCCATATGAATTCTGACAGAGCAATGCCAGACAGTTTCCTGCGCTGCTTGTCGTTCCGGTCTTTCCGCCAAGAACCGTTACTCCTTTTGGAGCATTTGCCTCACCTGTCAGATAATGATCCGTCGCAGTAAGTGACACACTATCTTCAGAGCCGTCACTGTGCTGGAATGTAACTGTATAACTCGGAAGCTGTGTAATTTCCGTGAATTCCGGATATTTCAATGCTTCTTTCAACATGAGATAGATATCGTACGGTGTTGTATAATGATTTTCGTCCTGCAGACCATGTGGATTTGTAAAATGTGTTCCTGTACATCCAAGCTGCGCTGCATATTCATTCATCATTGCAACAAAGTTTTCTGTAGAGCCACCCACATGAGTCGCAATCGCAGATGCCGCATCATTTCCGGAATAAACCAGAAGGCAGTGCACAAGCTGATCCATCGTCACCTGATCACCCACCTGAAAACCAACTACCTGTGATCCTTCCTCAAGAGTGATATTTTCCTGTGTGATCGTTACAACATCATCCATATTACTGTTTTTGAAAGCAAGAAGCGCAGTTATAATTTTCGTAATACTTGCAGGATAAACTTTATCATAGGCTCCCTTGGCATATAAAACGGATTTATCTTTAAGATCCAGCAGAACTCCCTTCTGAGCCTGTTCCAGCGAAACAGAATCCAGTGTCTGATCACCAGTCACCACACAAAGATCAGCTGCAAATGCATCTGCTCTCTGACTTATTCCTGAAATCTTCTGATGCTGAAACTCTCTGTCTGTACTGTAAGCCATTACCGGTTCGGAACCTATTCCGCCCCGCAGCATATAAAACAGTCCTCCTGCACCACATACCAGAATCAGCAGCAATGCAATCAGAAGAATTGTATTTTTCATTCTCTTTTTACGCATACGCCGCATTCTCGCTGAACTTTTTGATGAACGTTTCTGTGGATGCTGTCGGGAAGCATGCATCTGTTCCGGACGTGCGACCTTCTCTGCTGACCTGCAGATGTTTTACCTTTTTGTTGTTTTGTCATAAATAGTCCTCTTTCTGGTCAATTGCTTTTCTTCGGATTTCTTTATTGTATGCGCTGCTCTGAAGTCCGACATTCAATACCATACCCATTCCGATATAAAGACTGATCAGTGACGTAAGTCCATAACTGACAAATGGAAGCGGTGTACCGGTATTTGGCGCGATTCCCGTAGCCACGCATATATTCAGGAAGCTCTGCAACGATATGATACTTGCCATACCACAACATATGATCTTTCCGGACAAGTCTTTTGCCCGCAGGCTCATCCGGATACATTCCACAGAAATCGCCAGTAACAGGATTACAATACTACAGCATCCCATAAATCCATATTCCTCACCGGCTACCGCAAAAATAAAGTCTGTCTGATTCTCAGACACAAAATTACCATCATTTACAGATGCAACTTCTTTATCACCAGACAGTTTTTTTCCTATCAGTCTCCCGAGCAATTGCTGTTTTGGAGTTATTTTGCTGTTCAATATCATCACTGTACTCTTCATTCTCATGGATACAGAAATGCCAATGATACGTTTTCTCTGATATCTTTGATCAGTTTCTGATCCGGCTGTACCACGATCGATACAAAAATAATTGCCAATGGAATAATGATCAGAAACATTCCTCCGATGATCTTATAACTGAGCCCTGCAATATAAATCAGGATGCAAAATACAGCCAGAAGCATAAGTGCGTTTTTCATATCCGGCTGTTCATAAATCAGAAACAGCGGAATTGCCAGAAGAATCACTGATTTGCCAGTGTTTTGAATGTATTCAGATCTTCTTCATGATCCATAAAGAACCTGGCAAAAATAGTATGATAATAATTTTCGACAGCTCCGTCGGCTGAAAACGGATAAATCCAAAATCAATCCAACGTGCCGCACCATTGCAGAATCACCAAAAAGTCGTACGATCAGCAAAAGCACAATATTTGCGCCATACATGATCCACTGGAAATTTGAAATCCAGGAATAATCCATCAATGACAGAATAACCATAATGATCAGACCAAGAATCACACCCACAAGCTGTTTGGATTTCAGATCTTCCCTCGCACTTCCCACAAGAACGATTCCGATCACACTGATCGCCAGAAGAAAAATTACCAGTCTGAAATTATAAAATCGTAATTTATACTGTTTTAACATTTTGTCCTTTGTTCCTTTTTGGAGCATACGGGTATCTTCGCATGGATAACCGGCGGTTCCTGTGTGATCTGCACAGTCACCTGTTTTTCATCTATGGAGATATATTTTTTTACCGTATGAATCAAATCATTTTTCAACATGCTTATCATTTGCGGAGAGCAGTCGATACGTTCGGATACCAGTAGAAGTTTTATTCTGTTTCTGGCATATTCCGCAGACCGACCTTTTATCTGACTAAAAGATTTCACTGAAATACCCTCCTTTAACAGAAAAAATCCTGTTATTTATGAAAAATCTCACTTAATCTTTTCAGCATGCCTTTCTTTTGCTGCAGTTCCACAAACGGAACTTCCTCACCAAGAAGGCGCCGGCAGATATTACGGTACTCTTCTTCTGCCTGCGATTTCTGACCGGAAAGGGGTTCACCCTGATTGGCCGCAATCACAATCTGCTCATCATCCAGAATCGTACCAAGGAGATTTACCGCAAGAATTTCCGTCACATCATCCACTGACATCATATCGCCCCTGGCAATCATATCCGGTCGCAGGCGATTGATGATCAGATGAATATCTCTCAAATCAGAAGCTTCAAGAAGCCCTATGATACGATCCGCATCGCGAATTGCAGAAACTTCCGGAGTTGTGACAACGATTGCCTTATCAGCTCCGGCAATCGCATTGCGGAACCCCTGTTCAATTCCCGCAGGACAATCCAGCAATACATAATCGAATTCTTCTCTGAGCTCATCTGTGAGTTTGATCATCTGCTCAGGAGACACTGCCGATTTATCTTTGGTCTGTGCCGAAGGCAGAAGAAAAAGATCCGGATAACGTCTGTCCTTGATCAATGCCTGTTTCATTCTGCAGCTTCCATTGATAACATCCACCAGATTATACACAATCCGGTTCTCCAGGCCAAGGATCACATCCAGATTACGAAGGCCTATATCCGTATCCACTACAACTGTTTTTTTGTTAAGCATCGCAAGTCCCGTTCCGATATTGGCAACTGTGGTTGTTTTACCCACACCCCCTTTTCCGGATGTTACTACAATGACTTCTCCCATTTTATTTTCCTCCTCATAGATATTTCCAGACTTCTGGTATTCTCTTATGTGGTTTGCTATACAGCAGCCAGAGACTGCTGTATATGGTTAGTCGTTCGAGGTATTACTGGTATCACTGGAGGCATAGCCAGTCAGAATGGTATCTTCATCTGCCAGATTATAAATGTATTTCAGAATATCATTTGCTGTCAGGCATGCATTTCCCGAAGCGTATCCATTTGCAATTCGCACTGCAATAGAATACTCCGGCTCAGATGTATCTGAAGATGTCGTATATCCAATGAAAAGGCCATGGTTCGGGTGATAAATATCCAGCTCGGCGGTACCTGTTTTTCCTGAAAGTGTAACTCCCAGTCCATTAAACTGCTCATGAGTCAGAACCACCCGTCGCATACCTTCATGAATATCATTCCATACATTATCCGGAACATCACTCATCTGATTTACAACAGATGAACCGTATTCCTTCAATGTCTTACCCTGTGAATCAGTAACTTTATCCAGAAGTGAAAGATCATAGACTGTTCCAGATGTAGCAAGTGCTGTCGCATAACGTGCCAGTTGACTGGTTGTAAACAAATGATTACCCTGTCCAATGTAAGAAGGAACCGCTTTGCTGTCCGAAACATGCGGACTTGCCTCTGAAATCTCTATTCCGGTTTTCTTATCAAGTTAAATTCCGAAGCATATTTCTGCAGCTTGGTAAGGCTGAGATTTTCTGAGAAATCTCCATCTGAATTTTTACCTGCAAGGAAACCAACCATATTGAAGAAATAGTTACAGGATTGTTCAATCGCTCCGGTTATCTCCAGCGATCCATGTCCCTGCTTGTTCCAACAGAAAATCGACGGAGTTACAAGATCAAATTCACCGGTACAATCAAAATAAGTATCATCATCGATCACGCCTTCCATCATACCGGTAACCGCCGAAAGAAGCTTCAGCGTAGAACCAGGTGCTGTCGTCTGCTGTGTTGCCTTATTAAAGAAAGGACTGGACTTGTCCAATGCAAGCTTCATATAATAGCTGGTATCCATATTATTGCTAAGACGATTATTGTCATATCCCGGATAGGATACACAGGCAAGTACCTTTCCTGTTTTTGCATCGGTAATGACTGCCGATGCAGAACAAGGTGCAAGTGCCAGCTGTGCCGGTTCAATTTCCAGATTGGAAATCTTATTGATCATAAAATCGTAAGCAGACATGGCACCCGATGCAAGACTTGCATAACAATCATCTTCTTTTGACAGTACTCCCTGCTCATAAAGGACCAGACAGATATCCTGTCCTGTAATCTGATCATTCATGAGAAGATATTTATAAAGAAGTTTTGAAAATCCTGTATCTGTTTTCAGGTAATCTGTAATATAGGAAGTCAGTGCCTGATATATTTCTTCTGAATCAAGATACTCTCCTTCGGAGAAATGACAGAAATATCGATCCAGTTCTGACTGGCTGCATAATTCAGATAATCCTTCAGACTAATGCTCTGATCATTTGCCCAGGCCTGATAAGTGGCATCTGATGTATCCACCTCATTCTTATCGATCACACCAAGCGTATCCCGGAGCACTGTATCGCAAATATATGTAAGATACTCCTGCACCTCAGTACTTTCGTCTTTGTAAGCCGGCGGATCAGAACTTGTAAGCCTGTTAGTTATTGTATCAAAAACTTCCTGCTGCTTTTGTTGAAATTTGGCATAAGATTTTTTCTGTATCCGAAGCTTCTTCTCTACTGAATTTATCAATATCGATGACGCTGTTTGCTATCAGTGCATTATATACATCATAAATCGGAATGATGATCCTACTTGCATCATTTTCGCCTTTATAATCGTATTCTTTCACAGCTTCAATCTTATTCAGAAGAATACCAGCCACACGCTGTTTCAGGATCTGATAAATCGCACTCTGCCGTCTGCATCTACTGAAAGATAAACATCATTCCGGCAACCGGTTCTACTGTTGTGTTATCATCGATTTTCAGTACTTTTCCAAGATTATCAACGGTTACCGTTTCCTGACCATCTTTTCCCTGAAGTTCCAGCTCCATATACTGTTCAATACCGGCTTTACCTACAATTGCATCATTGGAATAATCCGGATTTTCTTTCTTAAGACTTTCCAACTCTTCTGATGATGCCCGTCCGGTATAACCGAGAAGCGGTCCCATGCTCTCGTCATCAACATACTGACGTACAGAATCCTCCAGAACATCGATTCCCTGGAGTTCATTCTGGTTTTCCATAACTGCTGCAACTGTACTTTCACTAACGTTCGTTGCAATCGTAACCGCCATATATTTCTGGAAGCTGTTCGTACTCAGCTCATACCGCATGATTGCAATATCAAGAACTTCCTGTTTGGTAAGTTCCTTCGGAAGCCCATATTTTTTTAATTCTTCATCTGTATAAGCATCGTCTCCATAAAGTACGATAGAAAATCCCTTATTTCCACTGAGATAAGCAACCATATCTTCTGCCGTTGTCGCCGCCTCATCTTCTGTCAGGTCATCGATCAGTGCATGTCCATAGATATCCGCCTTAAAACGACTCAGTGTAAATCCTTCCTCTACGTCAAACGCATAGTTTCCATCCTTATCCAGCTTAATATGGAAAGAATTCGACAGCTGATCGCCGTTTTCTGCAAGGATCTTCAGGACTTTATAAGCCACCCCGTTCAGCGTCAGATTTTTCTGCCGGGTACTGTCATAAGTTCCATTATCCTCAAACGTAAGAGAATAAGATAACACATTCGATGCGATCAGCTTATTGTTTTTGTCATATATATTTCCTCTTGTACTCTTAAGCACACGCGTTTTCGTTGTTCGTGTCTGAAATTCATTTATATAGTTCTCACCCTGGATGATCTGCAGGTCAAACAGCTGTCTCACAAGAACAAACGCCATGAGAATAAATACAAGTAACAGTACTGTTGTTCTCTTTAACTGAATTTTTTTGATGATTTTTTTTATTTTAATACCCAAATAGACTCACTTTCTTTCCTGGTTGGACTCATAAAATGATAATTAATATAATGAAATACTCTGTATACGATCATTGTCAGAAAAACAGTATAAAAAATTCCGGAACAATAATACGGGTAAAATATACCCCCAGACCCAGTCTGCCCCTCAGTAGGAACTGAAGTGCATAAACCGCCAGATTATACAGAAAATCCATAATCGCAGTCAGCAGCATCGGTACTTTTATATCATCATCATAATAAATACGAAATGCATAACCGCTCAGGAATCCCGCATACATATAGATCAGTGCATAAAACCCAAAAACGATCCATAAAACAGATCCACAAGCAGACCACAGAAAAAGCCTGTCCACAATCCGCTCTTACGTCCACGCATAAGCCCCATAGATACGCAAAGGATCAGTAACAGGTTCGGTGTGATCGAGCCAATAGAGATCAGATGCAGCACTGTTGACTGCATCAGAAAACAGACAATGATCGTAAAAAACAGAACGATCTTACTTTTCATTCCTCGGCCCCTTCCTCTGTGGAATCTTTCTTGTTGACAGTAATTACAAATACATCCTTCAAGTGCTGAAAATCTACAGGTGTAACGATTGTTCCTGATTTTGTCAGATTGTTGGTATCTAATTGAATATCGCTGACATATCCGATAAACAGACCTTCTACGTATTTTTCACTGATATTTGAAGTAACAACCTGCTCACCTACTGTTACTTTATCTTCTTTGTCATACAGCTGTGTAAAACGCAGTTTCCCTTCATCGATCAACTCCAGGTCACCTTCCACCACACAATTGTCATCTGTACCGACTGTCATGGCACTGACATTACTACTGTCATCAATAATGGAACGAACAGTTGCCCAGTTACTGCCCACCTCGGTAACAATGCCGACAAGTCCCTTGCCTGCAATTACATTGTTATCTACACGGATGCCGTCTTTGCTTCCTTTATTGATCATGAATGTATCATACCAGTTACCCGGATCTTTGGATATAATTCTGGCTGCGACCTTCGGATAATCCGAATATTCCGCATCCAGATCATAGAGTTCCTGCAGTCTGGAAAGCTCGGACTGATTCTGAATAAGAATATTGTTCTGTTCTGTTAAAGTATCTACAGTATTTTTTCAGTTCCTCATTCTGATCTATAAGATTCTGTTTTTCCTGAAAAGATTTATTGATATCAGTAAGCCAGAGTCCGATTGTTGTGATACTTTTTTCAAAAGGAACAACGATCATTCCTGCCGCTTCCTGAAGCGGAGCTGATGTAATCCCGGAGGCAAGTGTGGCAACCACAGCACTTCCACAGAAAAATGTCATGATCACAAGAAGATGTTTACTTTTTAAATGTATTCGAAATCGAAACTTCTTTTTCAGGTTTTTCATGTATTATCATACCCCTAAAGAATTATAATTGTGTCTTTATAATTTGCGTTGTTTGACAGGCTGCGCCCATTTCATCAGTTCATGGTCACGGATGATTTTTCCAGTCCTGCAACTGTCGCTTTTTCATATAATGGAGATAAGTTAAAAGATACCCCCGTATAACTTGCAAGATAATTATCTATGTAAGGAATCTTGGTACTTCCCCCGGCAAGGTAGATTCCTTCTCTTGAAATATGGTAAGAAATCTGCGGTGGAATTCTCTCCAAAAAAGTTTTCATTTCTGCCGCAATCTCATTTACGCAGTTCATAATTCCGGCATTTACCACATATCCGGATATGATCTCTTCTCTCGGCAGTCCTGATATTCCATCAATTCCAACCACCTTGCGTGCTTCTCTGCGCTGATCATTGAGCCGTCCCATGGCTATCTTCAGGCGTTTTCCGGTACGCGTGCCAATCTGCAGATTGTAACGTTTCCTGATCTCACTGCAGATAGCTTCATTCATCTGACGTCCACCGATCGGAATTTTTTTCGCAATGATGATTTTTCCATCCGTGATGATTGAGAACTGTGTACTCTGTGCTCCAATATTTACGATCATACTTCCAGCATTTCGGTTTAGGTCCACACCCATGGCAATTGCGTCTGCAATTGGAGCCTCTACCATATATACCCGGTTCTGCCTGAGCCAATGGCCATTTGCGACATGTAATATGCCTGTTTCTCTACTGCAGTCATATCCAGCGGAACAGAAAAAAACATATCTGATCCAATTCCCAGAAAATGATCAATCTTTTCATCATACTGTACAACGCAATCTCCTGCAGTTCAAGATTGGCTATCATACCAAAAGCCATCGGCGAATTCACCACGATATTGGCAGGAGCCTTTTCAAACATATCGTATGCTTCATTGCCCACGGCGATGATCCTGCGCCCTTTTGACGCTATCATGTTCTTTTCCATATAACTTTTGTTTTTAAAAAACGAATAAACCTTGATACTGCTGCTTCCAAGATCTATTCCATATGTTTTCTTAAATGCATAAAATTTCCCTTCATTCCGGATACGCTCCCATCAGTCCCTCTTCCCGGAAACTGATATATCTGTGATCGCCTATGATGATATGATCAAGCAGATTAATTCCCAGCATTTCGCCGGCCTGACAGATTCGTTCAGTAATTTCTTTATCACATTTACTGGGAGCCGGATTTCCTCCCGGATGATTATGAATCAGTATCAGATTGACCGCATGGTATCGAAGTGCTTCCAGATATACTTCCCGCGGTGTGATCAGCGTTGCATTTACGGTTCCTTTTGACAGCATGGTATCTCCAAGCAGATGATTCTGATTATCCAGCATCATGCAGATCATAATCTCCTGTTCCTGATGTCGCAGCTGTTCCATATAATATGCTGCAATAGAATCCGGACTGTTAAAGTCAAGCGAAATCCTTGCAGCCGTACTGGCAATCCTTTTGGATAATTCTCCGATGCACTTCAGCTGAACTGCCTTGACCGTTCCTATCCCATGTATCTTTTTCAGATCTGATACTGAACAGTGAAGCAGTCCCAGAAGTCCCGGATAGGGTGACTGCTCCATATGACTTAAAATATCGTTTGCCAGGGTCAGAGAATTCATTCCTCTGGTACCACACCGGAGTATCACTGCAAGGAGCTCACCGTCACTTAAAGTGCTCTCACCCTCTCGAATACATTTCTCATAAGGCCGCTGTGATTCCGGTATTTCTTTCATAGTATGGTTCATTTTGTTTACCTGTCGCTCTCTGTGACAGAACCCAAAAGAATCAGAAATTATTTTAGCATAAAAAGAGGGAGATGTACACTCCCTCCTAAAAATTTCTAAATTTTTCACATATAAACTCAGCCGTTTTGATACCATCCATAGCAGCTGACGTGATGCCTCCTGCATACCCTGCACCTTCCCCGCACGGATATATTCCCTCTATATTAGAATATCCCTCACGGTTTCGTACGATTCTTACCGGCGAAGAAGTACGGCTCTCCACGCCACTCAGAATCGCGTCGTTCCGGTCAAATCCCTTCAGTTTCTTTCCAAATGCAAGAACTCCTTCTTCAATCGAATCACCGATTTCTTTCGGCAGGATTGAGCGTACATCAGCAAATACATGAGCACCTTTCATCTGAGGTTCGATTTCTCCAAATGCAGAACTCTTCTGATGTAACTTGTAATCGCCAAATAACTGAACCGGAATTTTTCCTTTTCCAATTTCCCATGCTCTCTTTTCCAGGTTTCTCTGAAATGCAATCCCTCCAAGTGGACCTTCTTCCGGAAAATCCTCTGGAGTGACCGTTACAATCAGCGCACTGTTTGCATTTTTGCTGTCACGCGCCTGATAACTCATTCCATTGACTGCCAGCATTCCCTGTTCAGAGGATGCGTTAACCACATAACCACCCGGACACATGCAGAATGAATAAACGCCTCTGCCATTTTCACAGGTATGTGTCACTTTATAACTTGCAGCTCCCAGAAATTCATTTTCCTCTTCTCCATAAAGATCGTAATTGATCATTTTCTGTGGATGTTCCATACGAAGTCCGACCGCAAAAGATTTCGGTTCCATATAAACACCACGTCTGTGAAGCATATCAAACGTATCCCGGGCACTATGTCCCAGTGCAAGCACACAGGCATCTGCCGGTATCTTTTCTTCATTATTGACTTCAACTGCAGTCAGATGACCGTTTTCGATGCAAAGATCTGTCACCTTTGTTTCAAAGCGAAAAGAACCTCCCATCTCTTCAATCTGATGACGCATCGTTTCAACAATGCCAATCAGTACATCTGTTCCAAGATGCGGTTTCTGTTGATAAACGATTTCCTCCGGTGCGCCTGCCTCTACAAACGTTTCAGAACCTCATGGTTACGTCCATTCGGATCTTTACCAGTGTGTTAAGCTTTCCATCTGAAAGGTTCCGGCACCGCCTTCCCCGAACTGCACGTTGGAATCCGGATCCAGCACTCCATCTTTCCAGAAGCGATCTACCGTTTCTTTACGTTTCTGCGCCTCCTGACCGCGTTCCAGAACCAGTGGACGATAACCGGCTCTTGCCAGATACCAGGCGCAGAAAGTCCTGCCGGTCCACTTCCAACAATAACCGGCACATGCTCCAGTTTCTCTGTTCCCGGCAAAGGAAACTGATAATCCTTTTTATTGATTGACATAATGTTATTATTGTGAACTCTTCGCAAAATTTTTTGTTCAGCAGCTGTTTTCACATCTACTGTATAGACAAATTTTTTATCATCCTTATGTCTTGCATCCAGAGACTGGCGGACAATCTCATAGGAAAATGTATCTTCCGCACATTTAAGTGTCTTTGCAATTTTCTTCTTCAGCTGTTCCGGAGTGTGCCCCACCGGAAGCTTCAACTGTGTAATTCGTATCATAAATTCTCCTTTGCGCTGCTGCGCCCTGCCACAACACCGCTTGACCATGCCCATTGAAGATTATAACCTCCACAGGGGCCATCTATATCCAACAGTTCTCCGGCAAAATAAAGTCCCTTATGCAATACAGACTCCAGTGTTTCCGGATTGACCTGTGAAGTATCCACCCCTCCGGAGCAGACCTGTGCCTGTTCAAATCCAGAACTGTCCTTTACTTCCAGCTCATATGATGTAATCGTGTCACAAAGATCTTTTTTCTGTTTTCGGAACATTTTGATCAGTTTATCAGGCAGCAGTCCCAAAAGCAGCTCTGCAGCTGACTGATATGGACAGATTTCCTGCCTTTTTTTCAAATATTCCTTTAAAGAAGCTTTTGTATATTCCGGAAGAAAGTTCACAGACAGCGTTACTTTTTTCCTTCATCCAGTGCACGGATTGCATAGCTGCTCAACTGAAACACCGGTATGCCGGAAATTCCATAATCCGTCAGCTGTACTTCCCCACTCTCTTCTACAAATCTCTTTCCATCAATCAATAATGTAACTTTGCGTCCGTACGAACACCTGCCCATGCAGAAAAAACATTTCCTTTACATCGAAGTCCTATAAGTGCAGGCAGTGGGCGGATAATATGATGTCCGAGATTTGCTGCAAGCTCATAGCCGCTGCCATCCGAGCCTGGGACCTGTGAAGCTTTAGAGCCATTGGCAAGGATTACCTTATCTCCTTCATAAGTCCATCCGGAAGTCTCTACCTTCCATCGTCCATTCTCCCATGAAACAGATTCTGCATGTTCCCTTGTTTTGATTTTGACCTTTAAAGCTCTTGCTTTCAA
>ENA-OQDF01000846-OQDF01000846.1-human-gut-metagenome-genome-assembly--contig:-NODE-846-length-12806-cov-1.779005_pt1 | contig 12806 bp, 17 predicted proteins | sample MGYA00242769_ERZ504597 | MGnify/ENA primary metagenome ERZ504597 (study PRJEB26092, sample SAMD00036305) | human gut metagenome | host: Homo sapiens | study: EMG produced TPA metagenomics assembly of...
TAAATTGTCAAATAGTAAATAAATAGATGGCAACAAAAGCATTTCAAAAGATATATACCAAGATTACTCAGATTACGAAAGCTACGTGTTCGCTGAAGGCAACCGGAGTGGGGTATGACGAGTTGGCGACCGTAAACGCAAACTTGCCCAGGTGGTGAAGATTGCCGGCGACGAAGTGACTTTGCAGGTGTTCGAGGGTACGGAAGGTATTCCCACCAATGCAGAGGTAGTATTCTTGGGCAAGGCTCCTACAATCAAAGTGAGCGAGCAGCTTGCCGGACGGTTCTTCAACGCCTTTGGCGACCCCATCGACGGTGGTCCGGCCATTGAAGGCGAGGAGGTGGAAATTGGCGGTCCGTCCGTGAATCCGGTGCGCCGTAAGCAGCCTTCGGAACTGATTGCAACCGGTATTGCAGGCATCGACTGAACAATACGCTGGTGTCCGGACAGAAGATTCCGTTCTTTGCCGACCCCGACCAGCCCTTCAACCAGGTGATGGCGAATGTGGCTCTGCGTGCGGAGACTGACAAGATTATCCTTGGCGGTATGGGTATGACGAACGATGACTACCTCTACTTCAAGAACGTATTCTCCAATGCCGGTGCGCTCGACCGTATCGTCAGCTTTATGAATACCACCGAGAATCCTCCGGTAGAGCGTCTGCTGATTCCGGATATGGCACTGACGGCAGCCGAGTATTTCGCTGTGAACAATAATGAAAAGGTGCTGGTGCTGCTTACGGATATGACTTCCTACGCCGATGCGCTCGCCATCGTGTCCAACCGTATGGACCAGATTCTTCGAAGGACTCCATGCCGGGTTCCTTTATTCGGACTTGGCGAAAATATACGAAAAGGCGGTGCAATTCCCAAGCGGCGGTTCCATCACGATTATTGCGGTGACGACTCTGTCCGGTGGCGACATTACGCATGCCGTGCCCGACAATACGGGTTATATCACGGAAGGCCAGTTGTTCCTCCGTCGTGACAGCGACATCGGTAAGGTTATCGTTGACCCATTCCGTTCCTTGTCCCGTCTGAAGCAGCTTGTTACGGGTAAAAAGACGCGTAAGGACCATCCGCAGGTGATGAATGCCGCCGTGCGTCTGTATGCCGACGCTGCCAACGCCAAGACAAGCCTTGAAAACGGTTTCGACCTGACGAACTACGACGAACGTACCCTTGCCTTTGCCAAGGACTACTCCAACCAGCTACTGGCCATCGATGTCAACCTCGATACCACAGAGATGCTCGATGTGGCATGGAGTCTGTTCGGCAAGTATTTCCGTCCGGAAGAGGTGAATATCAAGAAAGAGCTTGTGGACCAGTTCTGGCCGAAAGCAAACTAAATAAATGTACGATTAGACGATTTACGGTTTACGATTGATATTACTGAAATTGTAAATCTGTAAATTGAGAAATTGAGTAGCTTCAGTCGTCTAATCGTAAATCGTTAAATCGTAAATAAAATGGCTATTAAGTTTCAATATAACAAAACCTCCCTCCAGCAGTTGGAAAAGCAACTGAAGGTGCGCGTGCGTACACTCCCCATCATCAAGAACAAGGAGAGTGCCCTGCGTATGGAAGTGAAGCGTTGCAAGGGCGATGCTGCCGCGCTGGATGCGAGGTTGGAAAAGGAAATCCAAGCTTACGAAGCCATGTTCGCCCTTTGGAATGAGTTCGACGCTTCATTGATAAAGGTCAGCGATGTTCATCTCGGTGTGAAGAAGATTGCCGGTGTACGGGTGCCATTGCTCGAGAATGTAGATTTCGAGATACGTCCCTACAGCTTGTTCAATGCGCCCAAATGGTATGCGGACGGGGTTACATCTGCTCAAGTCGCTGGCACATACTGCCATCGAGCGTGAATTTATCGTTGCCAAGTTGAATTTGTTGGAACATGCGCGTAAAAAGACCACCCAGAAGGTGAATCTTTTTGAGAAGTACAGATTCCGGGCTATCAGGATGCTCTGCGCAAAATCAAGCGGTTTATGGAAGACGAGGAGAACCTCTCCAAGTCATCGCAGAAGATCATGAAGTCCCATCAGGAGAAAAGGAAGGAGGCAGAGGCATGATTACGAAAATGAAGAAGCTCACGTTCCTTGTGTATCATAAGGAGTACGAAGCGTTTCTGGCACAGATCCGGGAACTGGGCGTGGTGCACGTTGTGGAAAGGCAGTGCGGCGAGATGGACGACACCTTGCAGCGATTCATGCAGAAGCGTACGCTCTACAAGAATATGCTTCAGAGCATGTACACCCTGGCGGACAAACAGCCGGAAGAAAAGGTGCATAAAGAGTTGTCTGCCGATGCTTTGGTGAAATCCTATGAGGATTTGCAGGCACGTATACAAGACTTGAACCAGCAGATTCCCGCCATTGAACAAGGACGTGGCACAGATGGAGGCTTGGGTGATTTCGATTGGGAATCCATCCGCCGGCTGGAAGATGCCGGCTGTTCGTGCAGTTCTACACCTGCCCGGAGAAAGACTATAACGAAGCGTGGGCAGAGGACTACAATGCCATCGTGGTGAAAGAGAACGGCGGACATCTTTATTTTGTGACCGTCACTCCCCAGCCGGTAGAGCTGGATGTGGAACGCTCCGTCTGCCTTCACTCAGCCTCTCCGAGCTGAGCCGGAAGAAAGCCGGTACGGAAGAAGCCCTTGTGCAGGCACATGCCGCTGAAAGACTTCTGCAAGGCGAATTACTGTACGTTGGAGAAATACAACCTCCAGCTTCAAGGAGAAATAGACCTGCTGAAGTCAAGCTGAACAGCGAGCAGATGGCGGAAGGAGCCGTAGTGCTGATGGAAGGCTGGATTCCCGAAGACTGCGAGGCGGATGTGAGGAAACTTCTCGATGAAAACGGCACTTATTATGAGATAAGGGCGGCCAGACGCGAGGACAACGCTCCCATCAAGTTGAAAAACAACGCCTATACACGCATGTACGAAGTGCTTACAAAAATGTACGGCATGCCCGACTATGCAGAGTTCGACCCGACGCCAATACTTGCGCCGTTCTTCTCGCTCTTCTTTGCCTTCTGTATGGGAGACGCGGGCTACGGCTTGGTGCTGATAGCACTCGGGTTCATCCTGAAAAGAAGATGTCCGAGTCCATGAAAGGCATGATGAATCTGGTGATTACGCTGGTATATTCACGGCCGTCATCGGTGCATACTGGGAACATTCTTCGGTGTAAGCCTCTTCGACCTGGAGATACCCGCCAAACTGAAGGAATTCATGATTGTGGGCAAGATAGGCGAGACCACCTATGACAAACAAATGCTGCTGGCGCTGATTATCGGTGCGGTACATATCTGTATTGCCATGACGGTGAAGGCAGTGGGGCAGACCGTGCGCTTCGGCTTCAAGGAGTCGCTCAGTGCCTGGGGATGGCTGTTGCTGGTAGTGGGATTTATCTGTACCGGCGGACTTTCCTTCTTCAAGATAATTTCGGAAGATGTGTCTACATGGGCATTCATCGTGATTGGCGGTGTTTCCGCCATTGGCATCTACCTGCTGAACAACATCCACCGGAATGTATTTGTCAACATCGGTGCCGGGGTATGGGACACCTATAATATGGCAACCGGACTGATGGGCGATATACTTCCTACATCCGTCTCTATGCCCTCGGTCTGGCAGGCGGTATGCTTGGCGGCGTGTTCAATCAGCTTGCCTTCATGGTGAACGATGCGGCAGGACCTGCCCTGGGCTGGCTGTTCTGCGGACTGATACTGATATTCGGGCATACGCTGAATATCGCCATGTCTTGCCTGAGCGCTTTCGTCCATCCTCTCCGTCTGACATTCGTGGAATACTTCAAGAATTCCGGTTACGAAGGCAAGGGCGAAGCCTACAAACCTTTTACAGTAGTAAAGAAATAAACAAATTAAAAAACAAATAAAAATAGAAACATTATGAATGAAATTTTAGGTTATCTCGGTCTGGGCCTGATGTTGGCCCTTGCAGGAATTGGCAGTTGCTTCGGTACAACAATCGCCGGTAGTGCGGCAGAAGGAGCTTTGAAGAAAGACCCTTCCAAGTCAGCAAGTTATATGATTTTGTCGGCTCTTCCGGCTACGCAGGGACTTTACGGCTTCGTGGCTTTCCTGATGTCTATGGGCAGGGATTTTGCTACGGACGGCCCTTTGATGCTGGGTATCGGACTGGGTGTCGGGCTGGTATGTCTGTTCTCCGCTATCCGTCAGGGACAGATTTGTGCCAGCGGTATCGTGGGTATCTCACAAGGACACGACGTACAGACCAATACAATGATTTACGCCGCACTTCCTGAATTCTACGCTATTTTGGCGCTGGTAGCTGCATTGATGGTATAATCCGGATTATAAGAAATAAGCTCCAGGGATTTACAACTGAAATCTCTTGGAGCTTTTTGTTTAAATCCTTGGGGATTCAACTGAAAACTCCAGGGATTCTCCGTCTAAACTTCGGGAAGTTTAGACGAAAAATGCAGGGATGGGCGAACCCATGAGGCTTTTGTGGCTAAACTATGATATTCCGTAAACGATTGTTTATGCATATTTAATCAGTTTTTTCGATTAAAAGGCTATTTTTCAAAGAATAATACGTACTTTTGCAGCCGTAATTAAGATAAAGAGATTATAACATAATATGACTAAAGAACTACTTACCCCCGATTACATCTTCGAAGCGAGCTGGGAAGTGTGTAATAAAGTAGGCGGTATCTATACGGTTTTGTCTACAAGGGCAAATACTTTACAGACTAATTTCGCGATAGATTATTCTTTATAGGGCCGGATTTCTGGCAGGGAAAAGAGAACCCTTTGTTCATTGAGTCTGATAACCTTTGCGCAGCGTGGAAAAAATATGCTGCGTTGAAAGACAATCTCTCTGTTCGTGTAGGACGCTGGAACATTCCGGGGGAACCTATTGTTATATTGGTTGATTTCCAACCGTTCTTTGCAGAAAAAAATGAGATTTATACAGAGATGTGGAACCGCTATCAAGTGGATTCGCTGCATGGATATGGCGATTATGACGAAGCATCCATGTTTGCTTTCGCTACCGGAAAGGTGATAGAGAGTTTCTACCGCTATAATCTGACGGAAACAGACAAAGTGGTGTTCCAGGCACACGAGTGGATGACCGGTATGGCCGCCCTCTATCTTCAGTCTGCCGTTCCCGAGATAGGGACTATCTTCACCACACATGCCACGTCCATCGGCCGTTCCATAGCAGGCAACAATAAGCCGCTCTACGATTATCTCTTCGCTTACAACGGCGACCAGATGGCGGAGGAGTTGAATATGCAGTCTAAGCATTCCATAGAAAAGCAGACGGCTCATTATGTGGACTGCTTCACTACCGTGAGCGAAATCACAAACAACGAATGCAAGGAGTTGCTTGACAAGCCTGCGGACGTTGTGCTGATGAACGGTTTTGAAGATGATTTTGTACCGAAAGGCGCCACTTTCACGGGCAAGCGCAAACGTGCCCGTTCCACCATGTTGCGTGTGGCAAACTGCCTGCTGGGTGAGGACTTGGGTGATGATACGCTGATTATCGGTACCAGCGGACGCTATGAGTTCAAGAATAAGGGCATTGATGTGTTCCTGGAATCATTGAATAGGCTGAACCGGGATAAGGATTTGAAAAAGAAGTATTGGCGTTTGTCAACGTGCCTAGTTGGGTGGGAGACCCCCGCGAGGATTTGCAGAAACGCCTTAAGAGCAAGGATAAGTTTACCGAGCCGTTACAGTGCCTTTCATCACTCACTGGCTGCACAATATGACGCACGACCAGGTGCTGGATATGCTGAAATACCTCGGTATGGGCAATCGTCCCGAAGATAAGGTGAAAGTGATTTTTGTACCCTGCTATCAGGATGGCCACGACGGTATTCTCAACAAGCATTATTATGACTTGATTTTAGGCGAAGATCTTAGTGTTTATCCGTCTTATTACGAACCATGGGGATATACCCCGCTGGAAAGCGTGGCTTTCCGCGTGCCCACTATCACCACCGACCTTGCCGGTTTTGGACTTTGGGTGAACAGTCTGAAGAATCAGCATGGCATTGACGACGGAGTGGAGGTGCTGCACCGTTCGGATTACAATTATTCCGAAGTGGCAGACGGCATAAAGGATACCGTAGCCTTGTTCTCGACCAAGACAGAAGCCGAAATCAAGGAAATCCGTAAACGTGCAGGTCAGGTGGCAGAGCAGGCCTTATGGAAGCATTTTATAAGTATTACTATGAGGCTTATGATATTGCGCTGTGCAACGCCATGAAGCGTCAATTAAGATAAAAGAATTATTAATCAATTAGTTATCATACAATGAAGATTAAAGTTAGTAATGTAAACACTCCTAACTGGAAAGACGTGAATGTGAAATCGCACATTCCTGCCGAACTGGAGAAACTGTCTGAACTGGCACGTAACATTTGGTGGTCATGGAATTATGAAGCCACCGAACTCTTCAGAGATCTTGAACCTGCCCTTGGAAAGAAGTGGGACAGAACCCCGTACTTCTGCTGGAGCGTATGAGTTATGCCAAACTTGAAGCGCTTGCCAACGATAAGGTTATTCTGCGCAGAATGGAAGATGTATATTCAAAATTCCGTACATACATGGATGTGACGCCTGACAGCAAGCGCCCGTCTGTTGCCTATTTCAGCATGGAGTATGGTTTGAACCACGTACTTAAGATATATTCCGGTGGTCTGGGCGTACTTGCCGGTGACTATTTGAAAGAGGCTTCCGACAGTAACGTTGACTTGTGTGCAGTCGGTTTCTTGTATCGCTATGGTTACTTTACCCAAACCTTGTCTATGGACGGTCAGCAGATCGCCAACTACGAGGCGCAAAACTTCGGACAGTTACCCATCGATCGTGTATTGGACGAGAATGGACAACAAGTGGTGGTGGATGTTCCTTATCTGGATTACTACGTGCATGCTTATGTGTGGAGAGTAAATGTAGGACGCATCTCCCTCTATCTACTTGATACAGACAATGAAATGAACAGTGAGTTCGACCGTTCCATCACTCACCAACTGTATGGCGGTGACTGGGAAAACCGTCTGAAGCAGGAGATTTTGTTGGGTATCGGCGGTATTCTGACGCTGAAGAAGCTGGGCATCAAGAAAGATATTTATCACTGCAACGAAGGACATGCTGCTTTGATCAACGTACAGCGCATCTGTGACTACGTGGCCGAAGGTCTGACTTACGACCAGGCTATCGAGTTGGTACGTGCTTCCTCTCTCTATACTGTACATACTCCGGTTCCTGCCGGTCACGACTACTTCGACGAAGGTCTTTTCGGCAAGTACATGGGCGGCTATCCTTCAAGAATGGGTATCAGCTGGGATGACCTGATGGACCTCGGACGTAACAATCCGGGCGACAAGGGCGAGCGTTTCTGTATGTCTGTATTCGCTTGCAACACTTCTCAAGAGGTGAACGGTGTGAGCTGGTTGCACGGGAAGGTTTCCCAGGAGATGTTCGCTTCCATCTGGAAGGGCTACTTCCCCGAAGAAAGTCATGTGGGCTACGTTACCAACGGTGTACACTTCCCCACTTGGAGCGCTACGGAGTGGAAACATCTCTATGCTGCGCATTTTGATGAAAACTTCCTCTACGACCAGTCCAACCCCAAGATTTGGGAGGCTATCTATAACGTGTCCGACGAAGAAATTTGGAAGACGCGCATGGTGATGAAGAACAAACTGATTGACTATGTCCGCAAGCAATACCGTGAAACTTGGTTGAAGAATCAAGTGATCCCTCACGCATCGTTTCCCTGCTGGACAAAATCAATCCGAATGCCCTGCTGATAGGTTTCGGACGCCGTTTCGCCACCTACAAGCGTGCACACTTACTGTTCACCGACCTCGATCGTCTGTCCAAGATCGTGAATAACCCTGACTATCCGGTACAGTTCCTTTTCACCGGCAAGGCTCACCCGCACGATGGTGCAGGTCAGGGCTTGATTAAGAGAATCATCGAGATTTCCCGCCGTCCGGAGTTCCTGGGTAAGATTATCTTCCTGGAAATTATGATATGCAGTTGGCACGTCGCCTCGTTTCAGGTGTGGATATCTGGCTGAACACTCCGACACGTCCGCTCGAAGCATCCGGTACTTCCGGCGAGAAGGCGTTGATGAACGGTGTTGTAAACTTCTCCGTACTCGACGGCTGGTGGCTGGAGGGCTATCGCGAAGGTGCCGGTTGGGCATTGACCGAAAAGCGTACTTACCAGAATCAGGAACATCAGGACCAACTCGATGCCGCTACTATCTACAGCATTCTTGAGCAGGAAATTCTGCCGTTGTTCTATGCACGCAACAAGAAGGGATATTCGGAAGGTTGGGTGAAGACTATCAAAAACTCCATCGCACAGATTGCCCCCCACTATACAATGAAGCGCCAGTTGGATGACTATTACGATAAGTTCTACATCAAGGAAGCCAAACGTTTCAAGATGCTGGCTGCCGACGGTTATGCCAAGGCTAAGGAAATAGCTGCCTGGAAGGAAGAAGTTGCCGAAAAATGGGACAGCATTGAAGTGGTGTCTTGCGAAAAGACTGAAGACCTGGTGAAAGGCTCCATCGAGAGCGGTAAGGAATACACCATTACTTACGTTATCGACGAGAAGGGCTTGAACGATGCCATCGGTCTGGAACTGGTGACTACTTATACGGCTCAGGATGGCAAACAGCACGTTTACTCCGTAGAACCGTTCAATGTAGTGAAGAAAGAAGGTACCCTCTATACATTCCAGGCTAAGCACAAGTTGGAAAATGCGGGTAGCTTCAAGGTTTCTTACCGTATGTTCCCGAAGAATGCAGACCTGCCTCACCGTCAAGACTTCTGCTATGTTCGCTGGTTCGTATAAGAGCATAAAAAACAGATAATGTGTTTGCGATATGGCAGAACACATTGTCTGTTCAGATGAAAGATATCATCTGCATGATGCAGGCAGACCATCCGTTTACTTTAAACGGATGGTCTGTTTCTTTTCTAGAGCTTGCTTTTTATTTCGGCTGTCCAGGCGTCAATGCGTTCGGCGGTTTTGTCACTCTCGTTCACTTCGTCGAGGGGAAGTCCTACGAATGCATCGTCTACCACGGCGATGGAAGAGGAGAAGGAATACCCGTCCGTGCTGACTTTGTTGCCCAAGAAGGTACACCCACTATCCTTCAAGTCCTCGTAGAGTACTCCGATGCCGTCGCAGAATGTGTCGCAGTAGGATTCGGAGTCGCCGCAACCGAATAGGGCTACGAGCTTCATGGAAAGGTCGGTGCTCTTCAGTACTTTACGCCGTCATACCAGTCGTCCTGCAGTTCGCCGTCTCCCCAAGTGGAGGTACCTAGAACCAGCACTTCATATTCCTTGATTTTATCGGCGGTCATCTTGTCAACACTATGTACGTCGGTGGAGGAAACTCCCAACTTTTTGGCTATCTGGTTAGCCAACTCTTCGCAGGTTCCGGTACTGGAACCATAAAAAACACCAGTCTTTTTCATTGTAAATAAAGTGATTAAATTGTTTGCTGCAAAGTAAAGGCTTTGCCGGAGAACGTGAAATACCTACATGTAGGGCTTTTAGTGTTGTGCCGCTCCCCATTTCGGGTTAGCTTGTGGCGTGGTTTATAGAGGTCGTGGCTACCTACTAATTGGGATGCAGACTCTCTTTTTGATGAAAAGTAGGTATTGCCGGATTGTTAAAAATGAAGGACATTTGTACCGGTAATAATAGACAAGTGTTTATGGTTAGATTCGTACATTCCACTCATTCGCAATTCCATCCTTCCGTGGCTGGTAAGTGGCTGGTGTGGGGGACTTTGATGATGCTTCTTGCGGGGGTGGCTATCATTGTTTTTCGGTATTCTCGCATGATGCACTCGATGCGTGCTGTAATTGCATAATCTGTACTTTCAACCGTGTCCCGAAGGAAGGGGAATATTTGTATAACCGCTACCTGCCGGTCATCAGCATGGTGTGGGTGGCGTTTCTGATACTTTTGGTATATGTGGTCCGCTATTGCATGAACAAGAGGAGGTAGCCGGGTGTTCTATAGGTAAAACTGAAAGGAGACTATATGAAAAAGATTGTTTTGCTTCGCCACGGCGAGAGTGCATGGAATAAGGAAAACCGCTTCACGGGGTGGACGGATGTTGATTTGACAGAGAAAGGCGTTGCTGAAGCTGTAAGGGCGGGTGAGCTGCTGGCAGAAAGGATTCCGCTTCAAGAAGGCGTATACTTCCTATCTGAAGCGTGCCGTGAAGACACTGGATTGTGTGCTGGACCGCCTCGACCAGGACTGGATTCCGGTGGAGAAATCGTGGAGGTTGAATGAGAAACACTACGGCCAGTTGCAAGGGCTGAACAAGGCAGAGACGGCTGCCAAGTACGGTGACGAGCTGGTGCTGGTATGGCGCCGTAGCTTTGATGTGGCTCCGCATGCATTGGCCGAGGATGACCCACGTAATCCGCGTTTTGAGGACCGTTATCAAGAAGTGCCCGATGCCGAACTGCCCCGTACGGAGTCGTTGAAAGATACGATTGAGCGTATCATGCCTTACTGGAAGTGTATCATCTTCCCGAATCTGAAGACGGCCGACGAATTGCTGGTAGTGCTCATGGCAATAGCCTGCGGGGTATTATCAAACATCTGAAGCATATTTCGGACGATGAAATCGTGCATCTGAACCTGCCTACGGCGGTGCCCTATGTTTTTGAGTTTGATGATGAGCTGAACTTGACGGAAGACTATTTCTTGGGTAACCCTGAGGAGATAAAGAAATTAATGGAGGCTGTGGCCAATCAAGGAAAGAAGAAATGATTTTGGTGCGCGGAAGCGCTCTATTTCTTTATCCTTTCATTCCATGAAGCAGCGTCATGCTGAGCAGTACCCCGACCACTATGCAGATGAGGATAAGGAAACAGTTCATGAGCCGTGCGCCCAGCTTGGTTTCCTTGTGTAAGTTCTGTTCAAAGTAGTTCTTGAAGAACAGATAGATGGCAGGTACGGTGGCGCTTGCCAGCAGGAGGTCTTCGGGAATCTTGTAGATGTAGACTTTGGAAAAGGCGATGAGCGCCCAGTGGCAAAGGAACAGAATGACGAGCAGGTTGACCCTGCGCGAGAAAGCCAGCAGTAGCCCGATGGTGAAAACTGCTACCGAGCAGGGCATCACAGTGGTGGTCATCATGGGAAATTCCATTCCGCGTGTCCACGAAAGGAGTGGATAGAGGAAAGGCATCGCATAGAGTACCCCCACCAGCACCTTGTATTTCGGGTTGCGCTCGAACGGAGTGTAGTCGGTAAACAAATCCCATAGCCACAATAGTGCAATCACTCCCCAGAAGATGGCGAGTATATAGTGGTGTCCGCGCGCTCCGCAATACATCATGTAGTACACGACGGATATCCACCCGTTCAGAAATACCATGTAGATTTTCATGGAGCGTTTTGCCCATAAGGTCGGTTTCCGGTAGAGCTGCGTGGTGAGCAGGATACCTGCTGCGGTGATGAGGAGCTGTGTCCACCAGGTGGCCTCGTTGTATTGTGCGATAGTATTCCAGAATATTTCCATTTGTGTCCATTAAAAAAACGGCTGCAAAGGTAGAGTTTTCTGCCGAAAGAATGAAATCGTTTTCTACATTTTGCCTATCTTTGTGCCTCCAAAAAAAATAGGTAAAAGATTCATGGATAAGACTTTGACTGAACAAGAGATTGCCCTGCTGCGCAGGAAACTCGATTTATTGCTTCGTACCGGACAGCTGCTGGTGGAGAGTGCGGCTGATACAAACCGTGTTGTTCGTAACCTGAACCGTGTTGCCGCCTATCTGGGGCTGCCGGAAGAAAAGCTCCACATCGACGTAAGTTATACCATGCTGGTGGTGAATGTGAGCGACGGCCTGCATTCGTTCTCCAAATTCCAGAAGTGCGAGAAGCATGGCATCAACATGACAGCCATTTCCGAAATCAGCAAACTGTCCTGGCGGGCTATTGAGAATGACTATTCCCTCGACCAGTATGAGGAGGAACTGGAAAGAATCAAAAACAAGAAGCGGAACTATGTGCCATACGTTGTTGCCATCGGTGCCGGCTTTGCCTGCGGAGGTTTCTGCAAGCTGTTCGGTGGTGACTGGATGGCGTTTCTGTTTACTTCCATCTGCGCTTTTGCCGGTTTTCGCGTCCGTGTCCGTTGTATGGAGTTCGGCATCAATCACTATATGAGTATTGCCATTGCCGCATTGATTTCGACCTGCCTGGCCTATGTGTCTTCTTTTGCCGGACTCTCGGAAACTCCCTATCATCCGTTGTTGGCGTGTGCACTGTTCATTGTTCCGGGTGTGCCGTTGATAAACTTTGTGGATGATATGATTGATAATTATATCCAGGTGGGCATTGTGCGGGCTGTGAATACGGTGCTGATGGTCTGTGCAATGGCCTTCGGCATTGTGATAGCCATGCGTCTGCTGACGGTGGAGGATGTTGTGATTGACAAGAAGTTTAGCGAATTGAGTATGGTGCCTCATGATAGTTATCTGGTGTATGCCATTGCGGCGGCGATAGCTGCCATGGGATTTTCCATGATATTCAATATACAGCGGCGCTTGTTGTGGGTTGTTGCGGTGGGCGGTATCATCGCCGTTTGTACGCGTAACTTTGTCAATTTCGAGCTGGGTTACGGACCGGTGATAGGTTCGTTCATGGGCAGCATGGTTGTCAGCCTGATAGCGTGAAGGCAGTGCATTGGTTCCATGTTCCCAATCACGTCTTGACGATTCCTTCCGTCATCCCGATGAT
>ENA-OQDF01000848-OQDF01000848.1-human-gut-metagenome-genome-assembly--contig:-NODE-848-length-12772-cov-1.754290_pt1 | contig 12772 bp, 14 predicted proteins | sample MGYA00242769_ERZ504597 | MGnify/ENA primary metagenome ERZ504597 (study PRJEB26092, sample SAMD00036305) | human gut metagenome | host: Homo sapiens | study: EMG produced TPA metagenomics assembly of...
CTTGCATTTTCATAGAGGGACGCGAGGAATCCCCCGCATTGCCACATGCGTGCGAACAGCAGATAGGCCATTGCGCGTCGACAAAGGTCTGCTGACCCGAAGGACACGGCAGCTCGTAATACCCAATAAGTTACTTGCTGTAAGGCGCCTTTCGCACGCATGTGGAATACACCCGCAACGACACTGTAGTCGCCTAACGGCATAGCAAGTAGCACGGCTCGAGGACCGTGTCCGACAGCCATGCTACTTGCTGGATTCATCTTCTGGCAAGTGCTATTCGTAACTGTAATGCGTGATAGGTAGCTTACTAAAGTGATTGAATCCAATTTTACGAAGGTCCCTACGTGTCCGGCAAGCTCGATGAAAGATCCCACGAGCTCAAAATGAGCCACCAAAAGGGCAGTTAGCCGGTCAAGCGATTAAGTAATAATTGCTGGGTCTGCAACTGAGCAACGCTATATGCTGCAGGAAAACTTTTCCGTCCAGCTTTCATTGGCAGCAGGAAAGGGCAAAGCGAAAGCAAGGGGTGAGGCGGCGCGTGAAGCCCTTACGGATCTCTCCGTAATCTCCCTCATGGCACGAGTAGAATACGCTTCTTCCTGCCTCATTGATGAGCAACAAACTGCAATGACAGCTCTGAAGCAATTCGAAACTTCATTGCCGATAATCATCTCAATGAGGAGTGCACTCTTAATCACCTTAACAGTGTCTCGAATAAAAACTTACAGGACACAACAGCTGACTTTTACAAAATAGCCGATAACGTTACGAGACAAATATCCAGCGGACAGAACAGGCGGTCAGAGCCTCTTCCTTCGACACAGGAGACTGAGTAGTCATGGGGAAATACTGTATCTATCCGGGCTGCAACAAAGAAGACATCGCCGAAGACGGCAGAATCCCCTCATGCGAATACCATAAAGAACGCAGAATTAAAATCGTGGGCAGAGTTGCTAAGGTGGGGGACGGTTGCAGGCTTCGCGAAAGCTGGAGGACTTGAGCTCATGAAGAAGAATGGCCAAGGATAGCAAAGGCGATAAATGCCATAGGAGGCGCTTGCTCCACGCGTCTCCTTACTCCTTCGCCGTCAGATACCCCGACAACGCCGTACCGCCGTCGATCCTCGCATAGGTCGTACCCGCAATAATCCCTCGACACTTTCGAACTTACTAACGTACCCAAGAACAATGCGCACCCGTTGTCGTTCGGAGCCTCCTCCACTGACACCACGCACGCGACCTCCACGGCGAAGGCTACCACTCATCCGATAGACTGAGCCAAGAGTTGACCATGCCGAGCTCCTGCACCCATCAGATAGATACAAGCTATTGGGCTGTCACAAGGAAGTGTGAGACGATCTAGTTATCGGAGGAAATACCAACAGCACGTCTCAATTGATCCCTTGAGTATCGTTCCTCAACTTCCCTTGTCACTAAAATCGAAAGATCGTCGCGAGAGCGAGTGAGGGCAACATATAGCAAGTGCTTGGTTCTATTGTCATCCACCTTATCTCCCGTCAGATAAGGGGCAAGATCCGTGGTGAGAATCAATAGACACCTACCATCTTCAAGCCCCTTGACAGCTTCAATCGACTTAACGCTAACCCCTTTGGAGCGAGAGGAGGCCATGTATGTCAACGCAGTAGCAATCCGAATATACCGTCGCTTTTCGTAGTCTATAGTTCCTGATTCCACGCAAATGTTAGTCAGTTCCTTTACGCTGCGCCCGCTATTCAATAGTGAGACAACTTTGTGGCAATGTAGTATGCAGCACGTTTGATTTCGAGATCAGTAGCTTCATCACCGCACTTCTCGCGGATTCCGGTTTCGAGTTCATAGCGAAGAGACTCAAACCATTTATCCCCCGCTACATCGCCGTGAGTATCGAAACGATCGTTTTTCTTGCTGATATAGACAAGCCCAAAGTCCTCGTCTCTGATGAACTTTTCCGTGTTCGCAGCGATATCCGACTCAAAGAATAACCTGACACTTCCCACGGAGTTTTTCTCGTCAGCACTTGACGCTCGTCAACGGGGGCAAGGCGATTCGATAGTCGGAGGTGACGCTCTGGGCACCTATGACAATCACTTCTGTACGTGACACAATCGGGAAATGCAGCGATGAGCTGACGAAAACATTTTCGACCCCGCACGTCCTGTTTTGGATCGCCATAGAGCTCAATCGGCACGCCCAAGCGATCGAGAGCGCATAGGACGCTCGTTATCTCCTTGTCTATGTCTTGGGCCTCATCGACCACAATCATATGGCAGTAGGATTGAAACACAGCAAGAATCTTCCCACGCATAGCCTTTACTCGGGCATTTTCATTAGATTTTTATCGACCACCCACTTGGCTCTCTCGGGAATCTTTGCCTGGTGAAGCAATCCGCAGCGTTCAAGCTCACCGATTCTCGCATTCTGTGCCTTGTAGTCTCCGGAAAGCTTGATGGTGGAGATGCTGTCGTAGCGCTTTCCGAACAAAAGATGATAGTAGGGCTGAACAATCTCGGTGTTGAGGAAGGAGTGAATCGTACTGACTCTTACTCCGGAAGGCACGGATCCGTTCATTTGAACGAGCTTAGATTCGATATGAAGCACCGCAGCATTGGTGAACGCAACACAAAAGAGCACCCTACCGTCAGGAATCTCCTCGGAAAGTACGCGAGACGCCATGCTCGAAGTCTTACCAGAACCCGCTCCGGCAACCTCTATCCTCATAAAGCAACCTTCTACTCCGCCACGTCTTCCACAATTGGTGAATTGAGAAAATCCAATGCCTCTTTAATATGCGCAGGCATCGTGAGGCCAGAGAGCTCACCGTTCACCAAATCGTGGCAGATCCTTAGCATGACGTCGGTCTTCTTGTTCCGCCAGTCCTCCTGAAGCTCGTCTTCGCTCATGTTCATCCAGCCATATTCGGTACCGTAGCGCTCTACGAGAAGCCGGCAATTCGACTCTTCGGCAACGAAGTCAGTCTCGAGAGTGTAGCCATCCGTTGTGGTTACGCATACTTGCCTGTCTCTCAACTTCTCATGCTCTCGCTTGGCGTTATCCTGATTGTCGTAGTCACGAATGACTGCAAGTTTGTTTCCATTTCCGTAGTTAATGTCTTTCCAGATACGAATTATATCTCGGTAACCCTTATGGAAAGAGAGCACCTTGATATCGTTCAGCTCGTGCTTTGACTGAAGGTAGGATTTGATAAGCAGCTCCTCGGTGATCCCCTCTACAAGGATAAGCCTGTGCGAAAAAAGGAGCTTGAAAATGTCGGTGTTCGGATTGTTGGCGAGATAGTCCATGTCCTCGGGCTGAAGCGCCTCGACAAGGCTGACTGCTGCACCGTTGTGGAGAATGACTACCTTATCCAAGCCGACCTTGTTCACGAATTCGGCGTCGTGCGTCGTATAAATCAGCTGGGTTCTGCTATTCTTCTCGCCGAACACCTTGAAAAAGCTCGCCATCAGGAGGGTGTTGTTCACACAGAGATGCGCCTCGGGCTCCTCGACAGCTACAATGCGAAGAGATATGCCGTCCGAAGTTTCGAGATAGGCATTCAGCATTACCGCCATAAGGATAAGGTTGCGGTAGCCAAGCCCCTGGAGCGAAAGGCTCTCGTCGTTGTACCCGAGACGGATACTGGAGAAGATGCTGCTCATAAGCGGCATATTTGGCAGGACGCTTACGGAGTCAAAGAAGTCTTTTGCTCTTGGATCGTCTGAGTAGTCCTGTCAGTTGATAACTTCGTCCAGTTTCGCAGCGTCGCGTATTGTCTCAAGAAATTCCCCGTAGCCCTGCTCTATGCGCTTCTGTCCAGCTGGATTCACATTCTCCTGCAGGAGATGAACGAGAGGCTTAGACAAGCCTGCCAGCAGATGCGGCCAAAGTTGTCGCGCTCGGCAGGCAGAGAAAAGTACCTGAATCGTGCTAAGACGTCATAGGGCAAATGGCGGTCACCGCTTGCATCGGGCGAGACTATCTCATACTTATACTCGCTCATTGGCAAGAGGCTCATCTTAATGCTCTGGATATCCGTTACATCCATAACAAGGGACTTCACAAGTTCGAGCAGCGACTGGGGGTTCGCCACGAACCATCTATATCGAATGCGAGGAATAAGGTCGTCGCCGTCGGCAACCAGTAGGTCTTTGGCGTCGTAGGCATCAATCGGTCATACTGGAGGTCGACGGTTACGGTAACAGATGGAATGACTGCACGAAAGGACTCGAGGCCCATGCTGCCATCAGCAATCTCGTTGGAATGCTCCTGAATGAAGGAATAGTAGTGGTCTTTAACATCGCTGTTGATGTCGAACCAAGAAAGCCTCTTACCGACAGACCCCTCGTCGGCCATGAACGGTAGAGTCATGGCGCGAAGGAAGTTTGACTTCCCGCTGTTGTTCTCTCCGACAAGGGTGACGAGAGCGCCGAGCTTAATGTCAGCAGACTTTAGGTTTCGATAGTTATTCACCTGGACCCGAGCAATTCTCATATACACCCACCCAATCCGCAAAAGTCCCTAGAAAAGAGCGCCAGTAAACATAAACTTTCTCAAAGGCTTCTTCCTGCCATCACCTTCGTGCGCGATCTCAATAATCCCTTCTCTCCTATAAGCGGCACTAGTATTTCAAACTCATCTACGCGCATAAAGGAAGCGCACTTACTATCTATAATAATACCCTGCCCAAACGAAAGACAGAAGATGGGCGCGACAATCACCTTCAGAGTCTCCTTGAGGAAAACGAGCTGACGAACCTGTTCGCAGTGAACATGACTATACAAGACTACATCATACTCAAGCTCACCAACGCCACAATCGCCATACACCACAGCCGCCGTACATGCAAGGCGCTAAAATACGATTTCAAATTCAATGCAAACTCCCGCACATCAGATATTCTGGAGATATGATGAATCATTCATGCGGCACGTCAAACTCCTGGCGGACATCTTCTATGATCTCAGCAAGCAAATGCCTGAATCCACGCTTGGCGCGGAAGCAGTAATGATTGAAGGAATAACAAGAATACAACGATTAATTTGTAGAGCAAATATCTAGAGAAATCATGCTGATTACACAAAACAACAAGCATGCAACATGCATGATAATAGTATCTTATCAACTGATTTTCACTAAACCTATTTCCCACTGAATCTATTATCTCAAAAACGTGCTTTCAATCGATCCGTGTCAAATTAATTATTGCGGATTAATTCGAACATATGTCCATGAGGCATAATATGTTGTGCATTAATGCTTGATTGGAGATTTCAATGATGATAGATGGAACACCTGATTTCAATGATGTCGCCAAGATGACTGAAGCCGGATCCGAACTGACTCAGTCACTTGGAAATCTGTTTCCAGGATTCGCCATGCGTAGCATTTCTAAGGCAGAAAGCAAAGCGACCGACAGAATGCTAGAAGATTTGAAAAAGATTAAAAATTCCCAAGATTCCTTAGGACTCAGCGACGAAAGCCTATCAGACTTATGGGTAATGCAATACAACGCCACAGCAGAAACGTTAATTTCGACGCAGTTCTCAAATTTGCAGCACCGAGAATTAATGTCGATTCCAATCCATCAGCAATCGATCGAGACTGGTCAGAACACTTCCGCGATCATGCTGAAAAAGCGTGCGACGACGACATTCGCAGAACATGGGCTGCAATTCTAGCAGGGGAAATTAACAAACCAGGTTCTTTCTCAAAACGCGCAATGTCAATTCTGTCTGACATGGGGAAAAAAGAGGCAGAGTCATTTGTGAAGCTATGCTCGTATTCAACCGGACTGGTTGCGAATCTAAACGGAAAATATGTAATTGCAGGCAGGATAATTCCGGTTTTAGTAAAAGATGAGAATGGCTCATCATTTAATGATGGGAAAATACGTTTAGATGAATTGAGTACCCTCGATTCCCTTGGACTAATTGATCAAATGCTACAAAACGTTAACTCTTTTCCAAGCGGAACATCCTCACCGTTTCTCGCAAACGATGCTCTAGTTATCGCAACAAACACCGGATCAGACAAAAAGATTCATTTTAGTGGAGCCGTCTTTCGCCCTGTTGGCTGGAGCTCGCCCATATATGCAAACTCGGTGCGCATCTAATCTTGCTGAAACCCTTACTAAGATATTTAAGGAAAATGATTTAGAAGTAAATATTACCCCGATTCAAACTGGCGACATCCAAATGCTTTAAATAGCGAATTAGCCGCCAGACGGAACAATACCAAGGAGACGCAATAAAGCAAAATACATCATGAATTGAGTTTTCGTAAAAAGCCAGCATAAATCCACCTGGCAATATAATTTCAATCGGCACATCTGAGTTATGGGCAAAAGTATCAAGTTGTACCCATAACTCAATTTCAAAATCGCCCGAAGCTTATTAGCTCTTTAAGAGCTTAGATTATGATGCGTTTAGCCCAAATTCACCTTACTTACTGTAATTACTTATTCAATCCGCAAAAGTCCCTGGAAGAAAGGGCGCGAGAACATAAATTTCTTAAGGTTTCTTCTTGTCGTCATTTGCAAACGTGACATCAATGTAATCACCACTTCGATTGACGATGGTGTCTAGGATATCCCGCGAGGTGAACACGTTCTTGAGGGACCACCTCGGTTTCCTGCAGTCCTTCGCCCGCATAATCATCTATTACGACAACGGCCAAAAGGAGATAACCAACCTCGTGAACACGCTCTTCAACACCTTCCTGGAAACGGAGGTCAGGAAGGTGTCTCCCTCCGACTACAGCCTATTCCAGGCGGCAAACATGTTCTGCACCCTTGCGATTCTCGAGGGGAAGCTCGAGAGCGATGGGCTTAGCAATTCGGAGAAGGAGTTCTTCATGAGTCTGAGAGACCTGAAAAAGAACTATTTGAAACCCGCCCACACGAAAAGGCTTTCCCTGTAGGCGTCCGACCGATAACTGCCTCCTGGGTAATAGATGGAAGCTGATTCGAGCGCTTGATTCGCTCGAATCAGCTCCTTTCCAAGCCACCCGCCACGATTCCCTAGTACGAAAACGGGAATGGTTACATGAAAACGCCCGGAAAAAGGATATTTTGCAACCATTCCAGGAAGCTTAAATCAAAGCGTGATTCGGATTTAATTCGGACGATTTAACGCCAGGTAACACGACATAGACGAGATAGAACGAGATACCACGACATGCACAGGCAGCACGATTGAGCGGGAATAAAGTTCCGCCTGATTTTCTCCAAATATTGCTATATTACGTCCTTATTTTGCCAATTCATGCGAAAAGCAACACGGCGTCTCGACGGAACCTGGCAATTTAAGACCGAGGGAGCGTCAAGGGCATACCGTGTAGCCAACACCCAAACTGAAGCAATTAACATCGGACAAAGCATCAGCCCCAACCAGAATAGCGAACTCTTCATTCACAGACCTGATGGAAGGATTAGGACGCGCGACTCGCACGGAAATGACCCCCTTTCCTCCTCGTGGATTAGTAGACATCAACCCTCCATCGCTCACCCTAGATGGCTTCTTTGTACTATATGAGGTCATCTTTTTACTATCAACGGTATGTCGACATGCCTAAACAAGCCCGCTCATCGCCAGCGAGTGAATCGTTTACCAGCAAGGTTGCCGTGACAATCCCAAAGTCACCGGAGGAAACCTTACTACGCTCGAAGCTGCCCTTGCCGTACTTGGTGGCGGTGACGCCAATAAAGACCAGAACACGCTCAATTTAGTTAATCAACACCACCCACATAGCGGGCAAATTTTTGTATCGGATGTTCTCACACTCTCAACTGAGTTGAATACCCCAGACTAAATGCTAGCCCTCATTTTCTAAACGCTCCTTTAGCGCCACCAAAGAAGAAAACTTATCTCCGATTGAATATGAAGCTGACTTGGAATTCCCCTGACCCGGCATTACTTCGGTAAGCATATTCTTTTGAATTAGATAATCTTTAGTCAAAAGATTCCGCAAAAGCTCTGCGGTAACACGCGCATCGTAAAGCGCCCCATGAAGGTTTTCTTCCGACAGCTTTATGCCATACCAATCTGCTGCCGAATGAAGCGACATCCTTTTCCCATTGCCCACTGCCATAATACGCGGGTATATCTTCTGGAGATCCAACCATCGTTGATGAGCTTCCGGAAATTCAATTTCTTTGAATGAAGTTTCTTGTCTGAGCTGTTTCAGATCATTTCGCTCCACGTAACAAAACGGGTGCGCCCTTTGTCACCAACCCATTCGCGAAACAACCCCAATACAACCGACAGTGGATTCTCATCGTACACATCACGAAATCGAATACCCGTTAAATCGCGAACCTTAACGGATACGCTACTTGTATATTCTGGTCGCACATAGGAAGAAAACGAATCCAAAACTTCCCCAGCCGGGCTCACCCGAACAGAACCAATCTGAATAATTTCTTGCCGAAAAGTGCGCCGTTTATACTTTTGATCAACTTGAGTAAACTCAAGATCAATAACGATGCTTTGACTGTACGACTTCATGATCTTGCCTGCTATTCCAATCAAGTCTTCAAAGGAAAGGTTTCAATATTTGTCAGCTATACAAGTACGTTTTGCGTTTTCACATCTGGCATACAAACACAATCCTGAACTGCACCAATACTTCAGCTTCGTTCTAATCCAATATAAATCACACAAGATACTTGTATGTCCATATAATGGGACTGCTGCTAAATTTTGCTTGCTTTATTTGGTGTTTTTCTCATTCATCGGAATAATTAGTAGAAGCGCCCAAGTATTCGAATCACTTCCAGCGTTCAAGCGTTGGCAACACTGCCCCGAGCAAATTTACAAAAAATTGACTTTCGGAAAATTGCAACACCCGCCCAGAATCTTAAACTGAACAAGATAGAGATAATTACATACTGCTGACATCACCAACCAACAAGGAATCCCTATGAACACAAGTGATTCAAAGGCTCCAACACCACACACCCCTCCCGATACATCGTGGAGTGTCCAAGTAGACGAAGCGTATGCTGAGCGCATGATTCGAGCCCACAATAAGGCATATCGTCGAAAAACTGGCAAAGGCTACTTTATTTTCTGTCTTCTATTTGACGTACTCGTAGTAGCAGGAACAGTAAAATGCCTAATGGAAGGACTTAACCTCTTTGATGAATTCAATGGTTTCGCTGGAATGATCGGTGCCTACATTGTGTTTCCAGGATTAACAATCTTTTTTGGTGTGCTTGCCTTTGGACCCGACAAAGGTGGTTTCTTTGGACTTAAACGTGCAGCACATCAACTAGCAGAAGAACTCGTCCCTAACGGAAAAGGAACACTATTCGCACAAGCCACCGCATCAGGCATTACTCTGTCCTCGGAAACAGGAACATTACATATTCCTTATGCCGCCTGCTATGACACCGCCGCATAGATGGAGAAACATTTGTGCTCGTAGGAAACGATAAAGAACAATCAGTTCTTTACCATATGGCAGGCAATAATGCCTACCTCCGCGACAATATCGGTTTCGCCTTTGCAGCGCCAGCAGAATTAGCTAATTCAATTATTGAAGCGGGGAAATCTCAATTAGCCCAATTATCAAAAGATACAACGGCATCCTCTACAACAATCTCCTCGCAAGAATAAACAGAATACACACGTTAAACCAACAGCAAGGCAGCCAACGCCACGGCGAATAGCGCCCGTGATAGATTCCCTGCCCACTTTTCACTACTATCCATTTAAAACATTATCCGCTTGTTACAATTACACCTTGCAACGAAAGACCTACCCCATTACCCCATATATCCCGCAGAAAAGAACACTATGAACACTAACCGCAACAAAATCATCCTCTTGCTGAAGGTGAAGCCTTAGCACTCTTTGCCCTAACACTGTGTTCTCAAGCATTTCTTCTGCTGCTTGGCTGCATACTTTGCATGGTTTCTTATGGTATCTCCACACGTGTTTTATTAAACGAGAACGAAAAGCCAAGGTAAATAAAAAGATTGTTAACAGCAGAAAGCAAAGCTGCACGCAAGGCATCGCTTACGAGAATTATGTTTCTTACTAAACATATTGATGGAGTATGCGCAGTATTTATAAAATGAAGGGGGTACTAAACATACAGATCTACTAACCACACGCTTTGCACGAAAGGTTACTATATGTCAAATCGCAGTGAAGTTCGAAAGAAATCATTTCTCTATGTGGTCACTGCTGCCGTTTTAATGCTGACGGAATAGCTTTCGTAGAGTGGGAGGTCGTTCATGGCGATGTCCACTATAATTACCCTCCCCTAAAACCATATAACAAGCAAGAGAAACAAGAGGAGCCTTGTTACAATGAGAAAAATATTCCTAAGCTTTCTTTTCGCCCTTTGCTTTATGGGGATGGGTCAAAGCATAGCCTTTGCAGACACCATCAACGGTGACGGATACACATTCAATACGGATACTGGTCATCTTACTATTACGACCGATAGTGGTACTACCGCCTGGCGAGAAAATGAAAGCATCAATAAGGAAAACGTACTGAGCGTCGATTTGTCACGCAACTTTCCTACTGGCGTGTGTTCCATTGGGGAAAACGCCTTTGCAGGTTGTAGCAATTTGAGTGGCACCATCGAGCTTAACGCTCAAACCACAAGCATCGGAGCAAACGCCTTTACTGGCTGCAACGATATTGATTTGATATTGATTCCCGAAAACGTCGAAAGCGATATTGCGACCACCGACATTCCAAACAATGTTCCCTACCTAGTCTATTCATTTAATTCTGGTACTTTTAATTTCATTGTTAAAGATGTGCACTATGGCTCACAGAACACAATAGCCTTGCCAGATAATGATATTTTTTGTGGGGGAATATCTTACGACGGTTTTAAATTAGTGTGTGAAGACACCTTCCAAGTTAAACCTGCAGAATACGATGGGATTGCATGGTACTACCATACGGAAGATGATGATGAAATTACTATTACGCAATTTGTGATTAACAACATTGCTGGTAGAGAAACCGTCGAGCTCCCTGAATCCTTTGACGATCTTGCTGTAAAGCGCTATGACGAAGATGCTTTTTTAGACTGTGACCCCACTCATACAGTCGTTTTTGTTATCAACGAAGGCATAGAAGCCACCATTCCCGAAGAATACTCCAAGATTGGTATCACCACTGAAAACGGAAACAAAGTTGCGTATTTTACGCCAAGCACAATCGGCGTCTCCGAGCAAACGCTGAACATATTGACAGTACCCCATGACACCACTGTTCTCTTCGCAAAGGATGTAATTGTGTATTCAAATCGTGACACACCCTGTCCTGTTGTTTCCTATGAGGAAAACACCGGTGGTGAAATCATCATTACCAATGTCGCACTTAGCATTTTTGGGTCGATGGATGGATACACGGTTCCCACCGAGATTGAAGGCAAGTCGGTTACAACAGTAATGATAAACAGTCTAACCAACAATGAAATAGACAAGACTATTGTTGATAAGGCAGTAAATAAAATCGTCTATGAGTTGAACCCCGATAGTGATGATCCAGAAACCTTCACGATAACGAATATCACCCAAGGTAGCGAACAAACAAGCGTTGAAATCCCAAATGCAATAGGCGGGAAAACACTTCTCAGCATTGCCGATGATGCGTTTGACGAAAGCGTCGAGACTATCATCGTTCCCGAAAATACAACCATTAACCAGCCTGTAGATGTCACGAAAATCGTATACAAAACTAACGACGATGGCGACGTAGTAATCACGGAGGTTGTACCTGGTAAAGATACAGATGGTAGTACAGAGACGGTAGTTCTTCCAAAAACCATCCGTGGCGTAGAACCCACTTATTCTGAAGCTGTAAAAGAAGCAATGAAGACCATCCCGCACGGCCATAACGACGACACAAAATGGTATTCCAGCGATACACATCATTGGAAGGAGTGTGTTGCTTGTGGTGCAAGACTTAATGAAGCAGCACATACCTTTACTTGGGTAACTGACCAAGAAGCTACAACTACACAAACAGGCACGAAACACGAAGAGTGCACCGTCTGTGGCTATACAAAAACAGCTATCGAAATACCACCGAAAGGATCAACAACTAACCCCGTCGAAGAGGATTCGCTAACGGGTTCTAACGCTACGAGTGATGAAACATTGACTGACAAATCGGTTGTCTCACCAAAACAGACAATCCCACAAACCAGCGATATAACTGGAGTTGTGCCACTTGTCTTACTGGCAATCGCCTGTGGTGCTGCAGTAGTAGCAATTGTTGCGCTATGTTTGCGTAAGAAAAACTAGCGCCACCAAGTAAGTGTCGCCCTACTCTTCGCCCTCTTCTCCCCGTTCATAAGGAGTAAATTCGGCAAGGAAGCCCTTTTGATCAAGCGCTTCCACAATTTCATCCAGCACTTCTTGCGATTCTGCGCTTATATGGTGAAAGTGATAGCCACTCGTAATTGCCGACAAAGGACTCGAAACGCCGTTTTTGAGATCAGCCACAAATCTTTGAACATCACTGCGATTTTTGATATGTAAAGGCGCTTCCAACTTGGCATACGTTCTATGGTTTACCAAAACATCTTCAACGCAACCGCCCAAATCAACAACAAGATTGAGCTCTTCTTCAATTTGATCAAACCCATGGCGTACTTTTACTAATTTGCAAGGCTGGGTATTGGAATCATTCAAAAGGTAACCACGATTGGTTGAAATAATGTCGTATCCCGCAGTACGGAGTAGCGCGATATCCTGCACAATAATCTGCCTGCTAACTCCAAGCTTTTCTCCCCAAGGCTGT
>ENA-OQDF01000849-OQDF01000849.1-human-gut-metagenome-genome-assembly--contig:-NODE-849-length-12767-cov-1.688687_pt1 | contig 12767 bp, 19 predicted proteins | sample MGYA00242769_ERZ504597 | MGnify/ENA primary metagenome ERZ504597 (study PRJEB26092, sample SAMD00036305) | human gut metagenome | host: Homo sapiens | study: EMG produced TPA metagenomics assembly of...
TGCCGCCGGTGACGACCTTGCCGGTGAAGGGATCGCGCTTGCAGATCTTTTTGATATAGGGCACAATGCGCTGGTCCAGCGTGGTGATGGTGGCGCTCATCCAGTTGCTCAGCTCCGGGTCATAGCAGAACTTGTCCGGGGTGGCCGAAGCTGGGGTCCTGGGCGGCGATCTTGCGCCACAGATCCCAGCCGCCGCCTTCCTTCAGATCAAACTTGAGGGGGCAACGGTGGTCTGGCTGCCAATGGTGGAGTTTTCGACACAGCCGCCGTTGGTGATGAACACCAGGTCGTTCTCGGTCAGGTCAATGCACTCTTCGTGGCCGTCGCGCAGAGTATCAATGCGGGTGGCCTGCTTTTTGCCGTTGGCGCAGTCAAAGGCAACGTTGGTCACCTTGACGCCGTAATGGAACTGCACGCCATAGCTTTCCAGGTACTTGACCATGGGGCAGGATCATGGATTCATACTGGTTGTAGCGGGTAAAGCGCAGGGCGGTGAAATCCGGGCAGGCCGCCGATGTGGTGAATGTAGCGCTGAAGGTAGCGCTTCATCTCCAGGGCGCTGTGCCAGTCTCAAAGGCGAACATGGTGCGCCAGTACAGCCAGAAGTTGGAGTTCAGCACTTCATCATCAAAGAAATCGGTGATCTTCTTATCCTGCAGCTGCTCGTTGGGGGTGAAGAAGAGCTTCATGATCTCCATAGCACCCTTATCAGACAGGCCGAACTTGCCATCGGTGTGGGCATCCTCGCCGCGGTTGACGGTAGCACGGCACAGTGAATAGTTGGGGTCTTCCTTGTTCAGCCAGTAGTACTCATCCAGCACACTGGCACCCTCGGTCTCCAGAGACGGAATGGAGCGCAGCAGATCCCACATGACCTCGAAGTGGTTATCCATCTCGCGGCCACCGCGCATCACGTAACCAATATCGTATTTGTAGCCGTCGCAGGCACCGCCGGGGATGGGGTCTTTCTCAAACACATGCACATGCTCGCCCTTCATCTGGCCGTCACGCACCAGATAACATGCAGCCGTCAGTGCGGCCAGACCGGAACCAATGATATATGCAGATTTATGATCGACACCCTCCGGCTTTTTAGGAGTTGCAAATGCTTCATAGTTGCCACTGGAATAGTACATAGAAAAGCCTCCCTGCTTTTTATTGCTTTTTCGGCATCCTTGCGCCGTCCTTATGGCAACAGTATACCCCGCGCCGCCGCAGCAGACAACAAACAAACTTAGCGGGTGTATAAATTTTATACAATCATTCTGTTTTGCTGGAAATACGTACAAATTGTGACAAAAGCCGCCCTAATAGCGAATCGTTCTGTGCTATAGAGTGCTTTATAAACCAGTTTCAGCAAAAGTAAAGCACCTAGATTTCGACGAATCCAGGTGCTTTTTGTTGGTGGACGGACTGCAACGCCGGACGAACGCGTGCTTGAAAATATCGCTGCATAGCGTCACAATTGTGCTTTCTATTTTACCGAAATGCATCCATCACTAAATCATTTTGCAGATGCAGGAACAAATTCAATTTTAACCTTCATTCCCATCCCGGCAGCAAGCCGCTGCAAGGTACGAAGAGATGGGTTTGCATTGCCGCGTTCCAGTTTGCTGATGTCGGTCTGTGCAATACCCGTGCGCTCCGAAAGCTGCTTCTGGGTCAAACCGCTTTCTTTGCGGGCCTTGAGCATGGCTTCAATCACGGAAAATTCCGGGTCAAGTGCGTCCCATTCGGCCTTGAATTCAGGGTCTTTCATCTGCTCATTCAAAAAATCGTTGAAGTTTGTCATTTGGAATTCTCCTTTCGGGCAAGATAATCTGCGCGATATTGTTTTGCCAGTGTGATCTCTGAAGCAGGTGTTTTCTGGGTCTTTTTGATAAATCCATTTGTGAGGATCACCTTTTACCAACCGCGAAGAAATACAGCACGTGGGTAATATCCGACCCAAACTTAGTACGAATTTCAAAAATTCCATCATCCAGTGCTTTGGAATACGGTTCCCTTAAAAATGGCCCCTCCTCGCGGAGCAACGCAACGGTACGCAAAACTTTGGCTTGCATTTTCTTATCCAGACTTAGGATAAACTCTTTGGCTGGCTCGGAGCCATCGGCTTTATCATAGAATTCAATTTCATATTCCTGCACGGCTGCACTCCCTTTGAATAGTGGATTTATCTCATATTCAGTATAGCGGATATATCCTCTATTGTCAAGAGTGTATTGCTTTACATATTAGTTCCTTTATAGGACGATAATGGCATTTTAAACTACAAAGGGAGAACACTATGACTTTCTGTCGATTTGTGGTGCCGTGTATATCTGCCGCAAAAATAAAAGCAAGCGCACCCGATACTGTCCAGAAGCAAGATAAAATACGCTCGCAATTTCAAAAACGAAATGCAACCTAAAATGTAACCGGTTACATTTTTCAAAGAAATACAGCCAGAAATTAACACAACTATGTTAATTCTGGCTGCTGTTGGTGGAGGCGATGGGAGTCGAACCCATGTCCGAAAAGAGTTCAGTGTAGGTATCTCCGGGTGCAGGCGATCTACAACATTCCCGCCGCGCCACGCCGATCGTCAGGCTAGCGCATTGGTAGCTTCATGAGTTCCTGCCGGTCCGCAAAGCTTAAGTCCGTTCAGGTGCTGTGTCTAAAGGACGCCCCGGCCCCACACGACACAAGAGTGGGCGGAACGCGCAGCACTCAGGCTGCGAGCAACTGAGAATTGTTATTGTCAGTTAATTTTTTGGAGGAGTTATAGAGCAGTTCCCCCACTGCTACCCGCTGCCCAGACCTCGCTCTCCCCGTCGAAACCTTTACGCCCCCTTATAAAGCACACCTTGCGGTGTGCAGAAAGCTTTGAAAAAGTTCCGCTTCAGGAAGCGGTCTGAAAAGATCAATAGTATTTGCCGTTGGACTTCATGGCACGGTCAATGGAACGCTTTGCATCGCGCTGGGCGGCATCGGCACGCTTATCGTAGAGCTTTTTGCCTTTGCAAGGCCCACTTCCATTTTCACGCGGCCATGTTTGAAATAGAGCGAAAGCGGCACAGTATATCCCTGCAGCTTGCACTGCTGATGCAGCCGCCGGATCTCACTTTTGTGTGCCAGCAGGCGCCGGACGCGCATCGGATCCTGATTGAACATGTTTCCGTGGTCGTAGGGACTGATATGCATTCCCTTTACCAGCAGTTCGCCATCCTCAATATCGACCCAGCTGTCCTTCAGGTTGACCCCTCCGGCACGCAGGCTCTTGACCTCCGTACCTTTCAGTTCAACGCCGGTTTCCAGCGCTTCCAGAACGAAGTATTCATGGCGCGCTTCACGGTTTGTGGCAATGGTTTTTGTTGCCGGACGCTCCTTAGTGGGTGCCATTCCGCGCGCCTCCTTTCTCCATTGTGGTTTGTTGTATCAGTATACCATTTTTTATGGTTTTGCAAGGGCTGTTTTGAAGAAACTGTAAATTTTTCCCAATTCACAGCTCACCACGGCCAGAAAGTGCACGGTACAAAGTGGTTTCGTCAGTGTATTCCAGCTTGCGCCCACCGGCAGGCCATAGGCCAGACGTGTGGTCTTGATGCCCAGAGGCTTGATAAGCTTTGCCAGATACATGGCGGTGGCTTCACCCTCCACCGTGGGGTTCATGGCCATGATGACCTCTTTCACCTTGCCGTCGCCCAGGCGGGCCAGAAGTTCCTTGACGCACAGCTGTTCGGCAGTAATGCCGTCCATCGGGCTGAGCAGACCGTGCAGCACATGGTACAAGCCGTGATACTCCCTTGTGCGTTCAAACGCCTGCACATCGCGGGGCGTTTCCACCACGCAGATCACAGAAGGATCGCGTTTTGCACTGGCACAGATGGGGCAGATATCCGCTTCTGTATAATTCTGGCAGATACGGCAGCGATGGAGCTTGGTGTGGGCACCTGAATGGCTCCCGCCAGTGCGGCGGCATCTTCGTCCGACATGCTCAGCACCTGATACGCCATGCGGGTAGCGCCCTTGCGCCCGATCCCCGGAAACTTGCTGAATTCTTCGATCAGCTTTTCCAGCGGGGCAGCAGTATAGCCCATGTTCTTCCCTCCTGCCGGATCAGAGACCGGGGATGTTCATGCCGCCGGTCAGCTTGCCCATTTCAGCTTCGGCAGTTTCGTCCACCTGCTTGACGGTTGCGTTGATGGCAGCAGCCACCATATCTTCCAGCATTTCAACATCATCCGGTCCACAGCCTCGGGCTTGATGGTGATGGACAGCACTTCGTGCTTGCCGTTCATCTTAACAGTGACCATCTCACCGGCAGCGCTGCGGTGTACTCGGCAGCTTCCAGCTCGGCCTGTTTGGCTTTCATATCTTCCTGCATCTTCTGTGCCTGACGCATGAGGCGTTCATATCGGGGCGGCCAAAGCCTGCGGGCATTCTTGCTTTCATAATCGTTTCTCCTTATTGATGCAATGTATTTTTATGATCTCGTTTTCCTTGCGGAATCCTCAATGGACACATCCAACCCCAGCTTTTCCAGTGCACGAAGCGACTGCTCTGCGTTGGAGACCGTTTTGCCAGCGCTCTTTGGTTCATAGGGACCAATGGGCACCGCCGTACCGGACACATCCTTGATCAGCTTTTTGATCAGGCGCTGGCTGTCCTTGTTGGCGCGGATAAAATCGCGGAAGGTCTTGCCGCCGTCGATCAGCACGCGGGTGCCATCAAAGTAAGCCTTGGACTTGCGCAGATAGGTGTAGAGCATGGGATCTTTTTCCTGCAGCTGCTGTACCACCTGCGGCCAGTACGGATACAGCACAGTCCCTTCCTGCCCGGCATCCTGTGGCTTTTCCGGCACAGGCTTTGCAGCGGGCGTGGGTGCAGGTTTGGGCGGTTCTGGCTGTGGAACAGATTCCAACTCTGCCGGCACGGGTGCAGCTGGCTGTGCGGCCTGCGCGGCAGGCTCGTTCCAAGGCAGCATTCCGCCTGCTGCACGGGCGGTTCCTCCGGCAGCGGCGGCAGCTCTTCGGTCTGGACGGGTGAAGTCTGCTCTACAGATATTTCCGACGGCACGGAAGGTTCTGCCTTTACAGGTTTCGGTTCCGCTGCAGGCTGCACCACAGGAACGGACGGTATTGGCGGCTGGGGAGTCGGAGCGCTTGCAAAGGGCTGCACAGCAGTTGCGAGGCAAACGGCTGCGGCGCTGCGGGTTGAGCCGCAGCACGGACAGGCGCGGCCTGCACAGGAACTGCCTGCGGCTGCTGGGGCGGTTCGGATAAGCCAAACAGTGCAAGTTCCAGCTCGATCCGCTGGTCGCTGCCGCGGGTCATATGTTCCAGCGCACTGCCCAGCGCACGGATGGCACGAATGGCTCCCGCTGGCCAAGCTGCGGGCCTTTTTCCAGATACAAAGCCTCCTCCTCCGGCGAACGCCGGACAGAAGGCTCTGCCCGCCCGGCAATGCTGCCAGCATCAAAGCACGATAATGCGCGATCAATTCCTCTGTCAGACGCTTGACATCCACAGACTGCTGGCGAAGCTGTGCCAGCTGGGCCAGTGCTGTGGCACCGTCCTGCGCTTCCAGTGCGTCCGAAATGCGGAACAGATAACTGCGGTCGGTCACACCTGCCATGCGGCGCACCACATCGGCATCGATTTTCGCCGTAACGCCTGCGCAGGTATCCAAAATGGACAACGCATCGCGCAGTGCACCGTCGGCCAGACGGGCGATCAGTTCCGCACCGTCCGACGAAAGCTCCAGCTTTTCCTCACCTGCAATGTATTCCACCCGGCGGGCGATATCCTCCGGCCCGATGCGGGTAAAATCGTACCGCTGGCAGCGGGAAAGAATGGTGGCGGCACCTTCTGGATCTCAGTGGTTGCCAGAATAAAGATGACGTGGGCAGGCGGTTCTTCCAGCGTTTGAGCAGCGCATTGAATGCCGCTGTGGACAGCATGTGCACCTCATCGATGATGTATACCTTATATTTGCAGGCGCTGGGAGTGTAAGCTGTTTCGTCGCGCAGGTCGCGGATATCGTCCACACCGTTATTGGAAGCCGCATCCATCTCCACCACGTCCAGAATGCTGCCGTTATCGATGCCCTTGCAGATCTCACACTCGCCGCAGGGGTCTCCATTGACCGGATGCAGGCAGTTGACTGCCTTTGCAAGATCTTGGCGCAGGTGGTTTTGCCGGTGCCGCGCACGCCGGTAAACAGGTAGGCATGGCCCACACGGTTTGCGTGATCTGGTTTTTCAGCGCAGTAACAATGGCCCGCTGGCTACCACATCCTCAAAACGCTGCGGTCTCCATTTGCGGTACAAGGCACGGTACATGGTTCTCTCCCCTTTCCTGCAAAATAAAAAGGACAGCGCTGACGGGGTTTTGTCCCCGCCTTGCGTAACTCGCATACGGATGCAGGCTTACTGAAACGCACGAACGCACTGCTTAAGGCTGCTTGGTTCCCCACCTGACCTGGTTCACAGCGAATCCATCGTACAGGACCCGCATCCGTATGCCGAACCACGCAGCAGGCGCTGTCCGACACATCCTTCTGAATGCCAGAATATTGTACCATAAACGCAGGCAGATTGCAAGGGGTGGGAGGTATCATTTCACGGCCCACGCATGAAACGATCAAATAGGATAGCCCAAAGTCAGAAAATGTGATGTTCTCTAAAATCCAAAAAGCGCAGTACATTCTCTGCGCTTTCGCGTTTTGTACTGCGCTTTGCTTTTATCCTGTTATTTTAACGGCATTGATTTTGCAGCAGCCCTTTTTTCTTACAATGCCACATCCAGTGCCATCATCAGCGCAAATCCCAGCACGATGCTTACAACACCGACAGGCTCGTCGCCCTCCACGGCCTGCGGGATCATCTCCTGTGCGGTCACGCACACCATACAGCCCGCCGCTGCGCTGAGCAGCCACGGAAGCGCAGTACTGACCCATTCGGCCAGAGCAAAGGCAAGCAATGCCCCCAACGGCTCTACCAGCCGGAAGCCGCTCCCGCAAAAAACGCCTGACTGCGGGTGCGGCCGTTATGGGCCAGCGGCAGGCTGACTGCTGCACCTTCCGGGATATTCTGCAGGCCGATGCCAAGGCTCAGCGCCAGTGCACCGCTGATGGCATCCGGCTCCCCGGTCAATGCCAGTGCAGCGGCAAGGCCCGCCACCATACCCTCGGGCAGGTTGTGCAATGTTACAGCCAGCACCATACGTCCGCCGTGCCCGGCCCCGCCTGCCAGCAGCTGCCCGGCAAACTGTTCCACCTGCAAAAGGCCCACTGCGCCAAGCACAAGCCCCACTGCCGATGGGATCCATGCCGGAAGCGGCAAGTCTGTCCGCGCTGGATAGCAGGCAGCAGCAGGCTCCACACACTGGCCGCCAGCATGATGCCCGCTGCCATGCCGCACAGGATGCGCTGCGTGCAGGGCCGCGACCGCCGCCGCAGCAAAAACACGCCTGCTGCCCCCAGTGTAGTGCACGCCGCCGGGAACAGCAGCACCCACGCAGTGAAAACGATCTGGTTCACGATACATTCCCCCTTTGCCCGGTGTATGTGCGCCGAAGCAAAAGGTGCAGAAAAGCCCGTCACACAAAATACAGTGTGACGGGCTTTTCTGTCAGAATGCGATGGCATCTTCTTCGCTGCCAAAGGGCAGACCCGTAGCCGGATCGACCGGCGGCAGGCCAGCCTGCCCCATATCCGCCGCCTTTACGCTGCATACCACCGCATTGGCAAGCACATACTTCACCTTTGCGGTGGCAGCAGCGCCGATCTTATCATAGATGCGGCCTGCGCTGTAACAGTCGCCCCAGCACGGTGTGAGTGCTGTTGGCACATTAACCCACCTTGCCCAGACCCGGCAGTTCTGCGCGGATGGCTTCGCGGTCAAGTCATTCTCCGGCTCCTTGACCAGCTTTACCTTCTGGCCCACTGCAAACGGCTGAGTGCCGAAGCGGTAGTTGAGTCCGGTTAATGTAACATAGTACTTCATCTTTATTTCCTCCAAAACACATGTTTTATTTTCAGGGAGCCCGTTCATCCCCTGCTGTGTCTGTATTATCCACTTTTTATGTCCAATAAAAATCACTTTCAAATAACACTTGTCATTTTTTGATATTTTTGTTCAGGTTCGCTGCACAAGTTTACCATCTTTTCTTTCTCCGCAGGTCAACTGTCATATGACAAATGGTTCTTTTCCGTTTCCGGAGCCGCATCATCCTCACTTTTGCATTTCTTTATTTCTCTTTAGGGAACATGCATTCCCGTCTTGATTCAAGGGAACAAACAACGAAAGAAATTACAAAGTGATTACAACGCGGTAAAAAATTCTTTCCTGAGTCTCTCCGCGCTTCGATCAGTTTAACAAAAACTCTTTGACTTTTAGCGATAAATTATAACAAAATCGTAGATTATCATTGAAATCTCACTTCTTAGCCAAAAAAACTCTTGATTTTTTCGCAAAAAAGACTAGAATATCCATTTGCAGAAAGGCACTTCCTGTAGGGCCTTCTGCAAAATACATTTGCGTATGGCAAGGAGATTTTAGATATGAAACTCAAGAATGTTTGTGTTGCTGTTGTTGCTCTGGCTCTGGCTGTTGGCATGACCGCTTGCGGCGGTTCTGCTTCCTCCACTGCTGCATCCTCTTCCGAGGCTGCTTCTACCAGCACTTCTGTTGCTGCTGAGGCCGAGGAGAGCGCTTCTTCCGCTGTTGCAGAGGAGAACGGTTCTTCTTCTGAGGCTGCTTCCAGCGAGGCCGCTTCTTCTGAGGCCGCTTCCAGTGAGGCTGCTTCCAGCGAAGCTGCTTCTTCCGTTGCAGCTTGATCGCACAGCGCCTAAATTCCAATAAAAGCTGAAGCCGGGCACAGGGAGCCATGAGTTTTCCTGTGCCCGGCTTTTTACAACAAAACGCACCGGATCGTTCAACGAGAACCACCCGGCGCGTTATTTTTTATGCTCCCCAGAACAGGATGCCCAGCCTGCGGAAATCAGGATCATGAGAATGGGGATGGTGCCTTGCCGTTCCTTTTGCGGCACAGCAGATGCAGCCCCCACAGCAGCAGGAACACCACAATGGAACGGAGATCCGGTGCAATGCCTGCCTTGTCCGCTGCAAACCCGGCCAGCGTAGAAAGCGCCATGTTGACTGCAGTTGCCAGGATCATCGCCACCACACAGGACGAACGCCGCCAAGAACTGCGTTGACACCGGCATATTTCATCAAATTCTGCAGTACCGATGCAATGAGCAGAATGATCACAAAAGACGGTAGCACCACCCCCAGCGTGGCACACAGCGCGCCCCAGAAGCCGCCCTGTGAAGCACCGATGAAGGTGGCCATATTGATGGCCAGCGGGCCGGGTGTGGATTCCGACACGGCAATGAAGCTGAGGAATTCGCCTTCCGTCAGCCAGCCGTGTCCTAAGACCGTTTCCCGCACCAGCGAGATCATCCCGTAGCCGCCGCCGAAGGACAGCGCACCGATCATGAGGAAATTCCAGAAAAGTTCTACATAGATCACGGCTTCTTCTCCCCCTTCCGCAGCTGCTGTACTGCATACACCAGCAGCCCGGCCGCACCGCTGAACAGGATGTAAAAAATGGAAGAGAAGGACACTGCTGCAATGGAACAGCCCACCATCGCTGCCGCAACCGTGGTCAGGATGACAATATTGAAGACGCTGTGTTCCAGCTGCTTCAGCATCTTCAGTCCGGCGGAAAGGATCAGATAGATCACACACACCTGAATGCCGTGGAACGCACTTGCCACCACCGAAAGGCGGAGGAACTGGTCAAAGAACAGCGAGATCAGATAAATGACCGCGAAGGACGGGAGACACACCGCCACCGTAGACGCCGCCGCGCCTGCCGTACCCTCGATCTTGTAGCCGATATAGGTGGCACTGTTCACCGCCACCGGGCCGGGCGTAGACTCCGCAATTGCCACCATGTCCAGAAATTCTTCTTTTGTCACCCACTTTTTCTCTTCCACAAATTCATTCTGCAGCAAAGCCACCATGGCATAACCGCCGCCAAACGTGAACGCACCAATTTTGAAAAATGTCCAGAAAAGCTCTTTTGTTTTCGACATAGCCTTCTCCTTTCTTGCGCCTTATTATATCATTTTTTGTTTTGATATGATATACTTTAATGGAATATGCTGTTTTCTTTGGAAAAAGCAGAAAAAGGAGTTTAGGATATGAAAACATTTGGCATCGTAGGCTGCGGATTTCTGGGCAACATTGTGCCGATGCATGGAAGAACGGTCTGCTGCCGGACTATGAGCTGGTGGGCGTGACCAGCCGTACCCGTGCTTCGGCAGAAAAGACTGCCGAAACGGTGGGCTGTGCCGTGTGTGACGATGTAGATGCTCTGCTGACACTGCAGCCGGAATACATTGTGGAGACCGCTTCGGTGGAGGCTGTGCGCGCCATGGCTGTGCCTGTGCTGAAAAAAGGCGTGAATCTGGTCATCATCTCCATTGGTGCCTTTGCGGACCTTGATTTTTACGGGCAGGTCAAGGCCGCTGCCGTGGAGGGTGATGCCAAGGTGCATCTGGCAAGCGGTGCCATTGGCGGCTTTGATGTGCTGCAGACCGTCACCCTGATGGCCGAGGCGCAGAAGCTGGCCGAGACGGCAGGCATTGAGACCCACACCGGAGCCAAGGGCTTCCGCAACACGCCGGTATGGGCCGACCACCTGCTGACCGATACCGAAAAGACCACCGTGTTCACCGGCAATGCCAAGCAGGCCATTGCCACCTTCCCCCGCCGCGTGAATGTGGCTGTTGCCACCTCGCTGGCCACCACCGGCCCGGAGATCACCGGCGTGACCATGCACTCGGTACCCGGCTGGGTGGGCGACGACCACTGCATCACCGCCGAGATCGAGGGCGTGAAGGCCGTGGTGGATATCTGCTCTTCCACCAGCGCCATTGCCGGTTGGAGCGTAGTTGCCCTGCTGCGCAACCTCTCCTCCCCCGTATGCTTCTATTAAAGGAGGGCTTTACTGATGTTCAACAAACTGGTGGCCATTGAGCCGGTAAGCCTGATTCCTTCCGCCGAGGAAGCGCTGCATCAGTACGCAAAAGAAGTGGTGCTGTACCGCGATATCCCGGCGGACGATGATGAGATCGTGCAGCGCATCGGAGATGCCGATGCTGTACTTCTGAGCTACACCTCCCGCATGGGCAAAAATGTGATCGAGCGCTGCCCGAATATCCGTTACATCGGCATGTGCTGCAGCCTGTATTCTGAGGAAAGCGCCAATGTGGATATCGCCTACGCCCGCACCCGCGGCATCAAAGTGCTGGGCATCCGGGACTACGGCGACCGCGGCGTTGTGGAGTACGTCCTGCATGAGCTCACCGGCATCCTGCACGGTTTTGGGATGCCCATGCTGCGGGACGAGCCGGTGGAGATCACCGGGCTGAAGGCAGGCATCGTCGGCTGGGTGTGTCCGGCAAAATGATCGCCGACGCGCTGCAGTTCATGGGTGCCGACATTGCCTATTACAGCCGCACCCGCAAGCCGGATGCCGAAGCTGTGGGCATGGCCTATAAGCCGTTGGCACAGCTGCTGACCGAGAGCGAGGTGGTGTTCACCTGCCTGAACAAGAACGTACTGCTGTTGGGTAAGGACGAATTTGCACAGCTGGGCGCAGGCAAGGTGCTGTTCAACACCTCCATCGGCCGGGCTTTGACTCTGCTGCTCTGGAACAGTGGCTTGCTCTGCCGGGCACCCACTTCTTCTGTGACACCCGTGCCGCTGCCGGCCCGGTGGGTGAAGGCTTCTTTGCCCGTGAGAATGTGCATTGCGCGAATGTTTCTGCCGGACGCACCAAGCAGGCTTTTGTGCTGCTGAGCCAGAAGGTGCTGGCAAATATCCGCACTGCACTGGGAGAATGATATAAAAAGAAACGCTTCCCGGCTGGGAAGCGTTTCCTTTTAGGCTTTATTCAAAATTGTTGTGATCTCTTCCAGATTCGCCGCAAATCGGATGCCCTGCTGGCGCTGCGGCGTGGAAAGGCCTTTCTCGATCATTTTGGCAAGCAGTGCTTTCAGGCTGTCGTAGTAGCCGTTCAGATCATACAGGATGCAGGGCGCGTCCAACTGGCCCAGCGAGACCTTGGACATTACCTCTGCGATCTCTTCCAGCGTGCCGGTACCGCCGGGGAATGCGATGAAGGCATCGCCCAGCTCGATCATCTTCGTCTTGCGCTCGGTCATGTCCTTGGTGACGATCAGCTCGGTCAGGCCATCGTGCTGCAGCTCCTGCTGCACAAAGAACTGCGGTTCCACACCGGTCACCGTGCCGCCTGCGTCCAGTGTGCTCTGGGCAAGCTGGCCCATCAGGCCGCTGCGGGAGCCGCCGTACACAAGGCGGTGCCCGTTTGCACCGATCCAGCTGCCAGTTCCCGGACAGCTTCCGCCAGCGCAGGATCATTGCCCGCATTGCTCCAAGATAGACCGTGATGTTCATGGTATTTCCCCCTTTGTTTTTTCCATTTTACCACGCAGCGGGCCGATTGAAAAGGGCCATCCCCTTGCAAATGCAGCGGCACTGTGGTATTCTTGAACGCAGAAAAAAGGGAGCCTGCAAAAGCAGGCTGAGAGTGGGCTGTTTGCCCAGACCTGTGACCTGATTTGGACAATGCCAACGTAGGGAGATACTGCTGCTTCAAAGTGCGGAGATGCTCCTTGCGGGCATTTCCGCATTTTTGCAAAGGAAGTTGTAACCATGAAAACTGCATTGACGATTGCCGGCAGCGATT
>ENA-OQDF01000850-OQDF01000850.1-human-gut-metagenome-genome-assembly--contig:-NODE-850-length-12762-cov-2.110091_pt1 | contig 12762 bp, 14 predicted proteins | sample MGYA00242769_ERZ504597 | MGnify/ENA primary metagenome ERZ504597 (study PRJEB26092, sample SAMD00036305) | human gut metagenome | host: Homo sapiens | study: EMG produced TPA metagenomics assembly of...
ACTATATCTTTAGCCATTACTTCATAAATTCCAGGACGTTTGTACTTTTGATGACGATTTTTCACCAGTTTTTAATGTAGCTTTATGTACTTGAGCTATAGAAGCAGAGCCAAGTGATGATCATCTATATCGAGAAAAACATCTTCTATTTTTTTATTATATTCTTTTTCAAGACAGTCTTTGATGATGCTAAAATCTAAAGGTTTAGCTTGTGTTTGCAATTTAGTCAATTCAATGGCATAATCGGCAGGTAAAAATCCTGGTTTTAAAGAGAGTATTTGACCTAATTTTACAAATGTAGGGCCTAAATCTTCTAAGATTAAACGCAATTTTTCAGGTGTCATATCGCTTGTAAGTACATTATGCTTACGTAAAACAAGCACCATTTCCCGTAAACGATGAGAGGAACTGTACTTTGTTTGTTTAGGAAATTTTATCAAATTAACACCTTCTATCATGAATTTTTAATATAATGTATTTAAATAAAACAATTATGTTTATTATAGCAAATAAGTGAAAAATAGTATAACAGTTTATTTATCACTTAGAATATAGATTTTTGATGAGTTTAATTAATAAAAAAGAGTTGAAATATTAATTTGAAAATTTTCAAGTATATATTTCAACTCTTTTTATTTATTCTTCTGTAATATTATCTAAAATTTGTAGAATTTCTTGTCCGTAATTATTTCCAGGAACTGCCCAACGACCATTTAAACCAGGCCATGTATCAATTGTTGATGTAGAATAAACAGCACGAACTAAAGAATAGCGTGGATCTACTACATCTTCGCGAGGAGGTCTAACGGAAGCATAAGCCAATAAATGTTGAATATGAGCTCTAACACCAATACGAGCTGTTTCAAAATAAGCACCTTTTACAGTAGCACTTGTTGTACCTAGACCGCAATAATTATTTTGGTCAGGTGTTACTGTACCACCATATCTAAAAAATCCTGTTTCTTTTAAAGCTTGAGCAAAAGCTGCATCAGGACGAATGCCTTCTTTACCAGCTTCTTCATAATAATAATTAACTAATTCTTCAGCAGAAACTGTAATTTTAGGATTTGGGTTATTTTTGAGCAAGTAATTTACGCATTGTTCACGAGTCGCAATAGCTGAACCCATGATAGAAGAACTGCCATAATTTACTACTTTATTTTGTTCTTTTTTATCAGAGTCACCTTTTAAAATAGCAGCGATTTTTTCTGATACAGAATGATGAGATGTTTCTTTTTTATCAAAAGTATTATCATCATTATCAGTTTTAAAGCAATAACAGCACTTGTTTCGCGTTGTTGATGTTGACTTAAGCCCTTTAAAGTATAATTATTTTGCATAGGAGTCATACTAGCTTGACTAGGAAAACCAATACTGATACAAGCTGCGACAATTAAAGAACTACCAAGAATTTTATATTTGCGAAAAAACATAAGAAGATAAAAAGACCTCCTTAAGTATCAAAATTTTAATTGCTTAAGACTACAAATTGGATAATAAACAAAAGCATAAATACATAAAGTAGAGGATGAGCTTGTTTAATTTTTCCAGAGAATATTTTTATTAAGCAATAAGAGATGATACCGATACCAACAGCATCAGTTATACTATAAGATAATGGCATCATTAGAAAAATCAAGAAAGCAGGAAAAGCTTCTTGCATATCATCCCAATTTATACGAGATAAACTGCTCATCATATAAAAACCAACAATAATTAATGCTGGTGCAGTAACTGCTGGAACAGTGGATAAAACTTTAGCAATTGGAGCTGTAAAAAGCATTAAGAGGAATAATAAAGCAATGATGACGTTTACAAAACCAGTACGACCACCACTAGCTACACCAGAACCAGATTCAACATAGGCAGATGTTGGACTTGTACCAAAAATAGAACCAACAAGGCTAGCGATAGAATCTGCTAAAAGAGCGCTTTTTACATTAGGAAAAGTATCATTTTTCATCAATCCTGCTTGTTTGGCAATACCGAGCATAGTACCAGTAGTGTCAAATAAAGTAACAATGAAAAATGTAAAATTATAGTATAAAGATTATGAGAAATAGCTCCCATGATATCCATTTGCATAAATGTATTACCGAGTTCAGGTGTACTGAAAATAGTATCAGGTAAGCTGATATAACCAAAAAGGAAAGATAATATAGAGGTAATAATCATGCCTAAAAACAAGGCACCACGTACATTATTTACCACTAAAATAATGCTTATAAATAAACCGATAAGTGACATATAAGTTACAGGGTCAGTAAAATTACCAAGAGTAACTAGGGTAGCTGGAGAAGCTACAATAATATGAGCACTTTGAAGACCGACAAAACTGATAAATAAACCGATACCAGCACTGATACCTTCTTTCATTGAAGCTGGTATAGCATTGATGACAGCTTGACGAAATGATGTCAATGAAAGGATTAAAAAGATTAAAGCGGAAATAAATACAGCACCTAAAGCTTCTTGCCAAGGAATTCCCATGGAAATTACTACAACAAAACTAAAATAAGCATTCATTGCAAGCCCAGGAGCAATTGCTATAGGATAATTAGCAAAAATCCCCATGAATAAACAACCAACAATAGTTGCAATTATTGTGGCAAAAAATACACCATTAAAATCCATACCTGTCTGGCTTAGAACACTAGGATTTAAGATGATGATATATGCCATAGTTAAAAAGGTAGTAAAACCAGCAAGGGTTTCAGTAAAATAAGAAGTTTTTCGTTCTTCAAATTTAAAATATTCTTTTATTGACATGACAAAACCTTTCTGAGATTTATTTTGTATACTATCATATAATACCATAATTGTGAAAAAATTTTTAGTATAAATTAATAATAATAGTTATTATCTTTAAATTGAATATTAAATATGATATCATTATATAGTTAGATAGTTATTTGTATATTGAAGAAAGGAGAAATATAGTGAAAAGATATCTTTTATTTTAGTATTAAGCTTAATGACTGTTATTAGTTTTCCAATAAATAATTCTTTTGCGGCGACAGAACCGTTATCTGAAGAAGTTTTTCAGTGGGTACAGGCAACACCTCGTTCAAGTTATTATTTTAATAAAGATGCTATGACCTATGAAATTGGAGCAGATGGCTATGCCGACACGAATATTTTAATTGTACCAACAGTAAGACTTTTTGATAATATGCAAATTCAAGATGTGATAATGAAAAGACAATGGAGAAATTTAAGCACATATAGATTTGATGAATTATCTGGTGTAGCAGAATATTTGCGAATAAATATAAAAGATAAAACAGTAGAATATACAGAATGTGTATATTTAGACCAAGGATATAACTCTTTGTATGTTAATTATGAAAGACCAACTCAAAATATGAATACAATGAGTGTAAAAGATGTAGATTATAATTTTTATCAAGCTATATTAGATTATGAAAAAGAACATAGAAAAGAGTTTTTAATAAAAATTATTGATCAGGTGAAACCTGAAGATTTAAAAGCTGCAGGAATAACTTTAACTAAAGAGCAAAAAAGAATATGAAAGAAAATAAAAAGCAGAGAAGATAATACGCTATTTGGCAGTGGAGAGGTGTAAACTTTGTATTCTAGGAGTTGGAAAAAACTAGTTTTAGGAATTTGTTTAGTCGTTTGTTTAGTAAATATTTTTAATGTAGAAAAAGTATTTGCTAAAGATGAGAAAAAAGTAATTTTGTATGTGCCTCAAGATGATAGACCGATATCTTCCGATCAAACAGCACAAGTAATCCGTTCTATGGGTTATACTGTAGAGATGCCACCAAAAGATTTATTAGGTGATAGAGATAAAGCTGGCAGACCAGAAGAAATTAATCGTTGGTTAGTGGAAAATGGTGGTAAAGATAAAGTAGCAGTAATATCTTCTGATGCTATGATTTATGGAAGTTTAGTAGCTTCAAGAAAACATCATATACCAAAAGATTTATTGTTAAGACGTGTAAAAAATATAGAAAAGTTGCATGATACGCACCCTAAGATGCCTATATATGTATTTTCTTCTATTATGAGAACGCCAAAAGATGGAGCTTCTTCAGGAACAGAAGAGCCAGAATACTATGTAAAATATGGACAAGCTATAGCTAATTATACAAAAATTGATAATGCTGATACTTCAGGATTAAATGAAAGTTATCAAGTAGCCCTAAGAGAGGGTGTGCCAGAGGCAGCTTTGAAAGATTGGCTTTCCCGTCGCAGAACAAATGTGGAAGTCAATAAACAATTGATAAATTTAGTTAAAAATAATGATGTAGTGTATATGGCAACAGGAAAAGATGATAATTCTAAATTATCCCAGACTCATAGAGAAAGTAATGAGTTGAGAGAATATGCAAATAGTTTAGGATTAAAAAATAATCGTTTCCAAGTTTTGACTGGTTTAGATGAAGTTGGGCTTTTAGTTTTGACTAGAGCTGTTAATGAATTAGAAAATTATAAGCCATATGTTTATATAAAATATGCTTCTGGTTATGGCGGAGCAACTGTGCCAACATATTCAGATGAGTCTATAGATAATACACTTACAAGTCAAATAACGGCTATCGGTGGTATTAGAACATATGATTTGAAAAAAGCTGATTTAGTAATGTTTATAAATACTAATCGCAGTGGCTGGACATATGATGCTAATACGCCAGTAAATACGCTTCAACCAAGATATAATACAATGGATTTTGTTGAAGATATAGAAAGCTTTGTCAATGCAGGCTATCATGTGGCTGTAGGTGATATTGCTTTTGCTAATGGAGCAGACAATGCTTTGATGAAACAATTACAAGATAGAGATTTATTAGATAAATTATATGGATATGCTGGTTGGAATACAGCAACTAATAGCACTGGTTTTGCATTAGGCATGGGAATTGTAGCAATCAGATAAGCCAAGATAAACGCAATGAATTATTATTGACTAGATATCTAGATGATTGGGTATATCAAGCAAATGTTCGTCAAAGTGTAAACTCTTACTTAAATTTATTGCCAGGTAGTGGTGATTATTTAACTATAGGAGATACAAAAAGACCATATATTGAAGAATATGGTACAAAATTAATGCGTTCTTTTGTAAGTGATAATTTAAATTTATTTAATGAAGCAGTAAATGTTTCGATAACAATGCCATGGAATAGAATTTTTGAAGCTAATTTCGATGTTTCTGGTAATAAATTAAATGAAACAGTATTGAAGAAGCATTTAAAATATTAAATGAAAAAGCCTGCATATTATTTTGCAGGCTTTTCTAGTATGATTGAAATTATGATATAATTTATTATAATTAAGATATTTATAATTAATGAGGTGATAAAGTGCAGTTTAAATATTTAAAACAACTATTATGTCTTTTTTTGATGATGATAGTAGTTTATGTACCGAATGTTGTTTTTGCTAGTTTAAATAAAACTATTATTTTTGTACCCCATGATAATAGACCGATTTCTTTTAAGCAGACAGCAGATAATATTCGTGATTTAGGATATGAAGTATTGACACCACCAGAAGAACTCTTAGGTAATAGAGAAAATCCTTATGCAAAACCAGAAGAGTTATCTAAATGGGTGATAGAAAATGCAAAAAAGCTGATGCAGCAGTAATATCTTCAGACTCTATGGTTTATGGTAGTCTTGTTGCTTCAAGAAAGCATAATTTAAGTGAAGATGTTGTTTTAGCTAGAGTGCATAATTTTGAGAAAATACATCAAACAAATCCAAATATGAAATTATATGTATTTGGCTCAATTATGAGAACACCTCAAACAAGTGAAGCGTCAGGTAGTGAAGATGCAAATTATTATGCTCAATATGGTACAGATATTGCGCGTTATACTGCATTGACTGATAAATTAGAACAAGATGGACTAACACATAAAGAAAGAAAACAGTTAAAACAATATGAACAAAAAATACCAAAAGCAGCTCTAGATGATTGGCTTTCTCGTAGACAAGGTAATTTTTAGTAAGTAAGAATTTAATTGATTTAGCTAGAAATGATGTGATTACTTATTTAGCATTAGGTTGTGATGATAATGCTAAATATTCACAGACAAATAAAGAACGCCGTGCGCTTGATAATTATGGCAGTGATTTAGGTGAGTTGAAATATCAATCAGTAGCTGGAATTGATGAAATTGGTTATGTTTTATTGACTAGAGCAGTGAATAATTTACAAGGTGATATTCCATTTGTAAGTGTTCATTATGCTAAAGGTACAGGAGAAAATACGATACCAGCATATTCTAATGAACCAATTAAAAATTCTATAGCGACTCATATCAAAATGGCTGGTGGTATGAAAGTCAATAGCGATAAAAGAGCAGATTTAGTATTCATGGTTAATACTAATTTTGACGGTACAACCGGTGCAGCTAATGATTTAAATAATGTATATATACCAAATGAAAATATCATAGATTTTGTCAATATGGTCGATGAAGCTGTACAGGCTAATAAAAAAAGTAGGTATTGGCGATATCACATTTGGCAATGGCTCTGATAATGCTTTAATGTTTAGTTTATATGGTAAAAATTTATTGGATAAATTAAATGCTTATTCAGGTTGGAATACACCTACAAATAGTACAGGTTATGCTTTGGCTATGGGCATGGGAGCAAATTATACAGATAGAGTGGGCATTTTAAAAATGCTTGAAGTCCGCTATTTAGATGATTGGCTCTATCAAGCAAATATCAGACAAGCTGTAGCAAATAGATTAAACTCCATGCCTGGTGAAGGCGATTATGGTAATACAAAAACTAGAACTTTACCAGCAGAAAAATTAGCTACAGAAGCTTTACAGAAAATGATAGCTGATTATGGCTTAGAAAAATTTGAAGGTCAATCCTATGTGGCTGATGCACAAATAAGATTTCCATGGCAACGTATGTTTGAAGCAGATATAATTTTCCCTGAAGAAAAAGTATCTGTAGAAGAAAAAATAGAAAAATAAATTATAAGTTCACATAAAGCTCTATATTAAGTATAATAATTAATATTTAATATAGAGTTTTTATTTTATTTAATTTATAAGTTTATTAAGGAGAATTTTAAATGTTTACACGAATTATATCGTTTATCAGTTCAAGTAGAAGAGATATTTTAATTTTATTTACAGCTTTATTTAATAGAAATACACCTAAGATGATAAAGACAATGACAATTGTAGCGTTTTTATATCTTATAAGTCCTATTGATTTTTTACCAGATATGATACCGGGACTAGGATTATTAGATGATGCAGTAGTTGTGCCAGGAATTTTATATGCTATGCTTCAGATGTTACCTGCTTCTGTCAGAGCAAAATCAGAAGCACAGGCAGATTATTTAGGGCCGAAAATGCCTTGGCTTTTAGCTATTTGTGGAATTTTCTCATAGCATGGACTATATTTGTTTTTGTAGCGATTTATAATTTTATTTTTAATTAATTCAAGTAATTTAGGAGATGAAATTTATGCGTTTATATATAGCTGAAAAACCAAGTATGGGAGCAGAGATTGCAAAATGTTTGACAGGCCCTGTGCAAAGAAAAGATGGATATTTAATAACTAAAGATGGAATTGTAACATGGGCTTTTGGTCATATTTTGCGTCAAGCTGAGCCAGAAGAATACAATGCTAAATATAAAAATTGGAAAGCTGAAGATTTACCGATTATACCAAAACAGTGGAAGATGATTATAGATGAGTCTTGCAAAAAGCAATTTGGTATTATTAAAAATCTTATTGATAAAGCTGATGAAATAGTTCATGCGGGCGACCCTGATAGAGAAGGGCAATTATTGATTGATGAAGTTCTAGATTATTTAAATTGTCAAAAACCTGTAAAGCGAATTTTATTAAATGCCTTAGACGAGGAAAGTATAAAAAAAGCTAATAAAGATTTGCGAGATAATCGAGATTTTTTGAATTTAAAAAATCTGCTTTAGCTAGAGCAAGAGCAGATTGGCTTATCGGTATGAATTTGTCTAGGGCATATACTTTGGCAGCAAGAAGAGCAGGGAAAAAAGGTGTATTTGCTGTAGGTAGGGTAAAAACGCCGACACTTGCTTTAGTTGTCCGCAGAGAACGCGAATTAAAAGATTTTAAACCAGTGGATTATTTCACGATAAAAGCGATATTTGCTCATCAAAATGGTGAATTTAGTGCCACATGGAAGCCTAAAGATACACAGGTGGGACTAGATTTTGAAAATCGTTTAATTGATGAAATATAGCTAAAGCTTTAATTGGTAAATTTGCTCAAAAAACAGAAGCAGGAAAAATAATAGCTTATCAAAAAGCACAGAAAAAAGAAGCACAAAGATTGCCATTTTCTTTATCTAGTTTGCAAGTTTTGGCAGGTAAAAAATATGGATATGACCCGCAATTAGTATTAGATACTGCACAAAAATTATATGAAAAAAATTGACGACATATCCACGTTCTGATTGTGAATATTTACCACAAAGCCAATTTAGTGATGCTAAAATTATTTTGCAGAATTTATATAATATCAATGAAAAGCAATTGGCTAATTGGGCAAAAAATGTGATTTAAAAACGAAAAGTAGAGCATGGAATGATAAAAAATTACAGCGCATCATGCGATTATTCCAACAAAGGTAAAAGTCAATTTAATGAGTTTGACTACAGAAGAAAGAAATATTTACTTTTTAATAGCTCAAGCATATATAGCACAATTTTATCCAGTTCATATTTATGACCAGACTAAAATCAGCATAGAATATATGCAAGAATTGTTTGTAACAAGTGGTAGAGTCGTAAAACAGATGGGCTGGAAAGAATTATATGTGCAAAATAATAAAGAAAAATCTTTAAATGAAGATGATAAAAAGAAGATAAAGAAGATAATGAGGAAAAAGAAGAACAAAATTCATTGCCATTGATGAAAAAGGGCGATGATGTAGAATATATAAATGGTGAATATGATAAAAATCTACAAAACCACCAACTCGCTTTACAAGTTCGACACTACTTGCAGGTATGAAAGATATTCATAAATATGTAAAAGATGTAGAAGTTAAGAAAAAATTAAAAGATATTTATGGTATTGGCACAGAAGCTACAAGAGCGACTATTATCGAAGATTTAGTAAAGAGAAATTTACAGCTTGAAGGTAAAAAGAAATATTTAGTGCCAACACAGTCGGCGTATATTTTAATTGATGCACTGCCAGATGAAATGACATATCCAGACTCTACTGCTGTTTGGGAAGATTATCTTCATTCTTTATCTGAAGGTCAGGGAACAATTGAAGAATTTTTAGCTAAACAGGCAGAATTTACGCAGAATTTATGTATTAAAGCAACAAAGACAGTTTTGGTACAAGAGCATGAATATAAATGCCCTAGATGTAACCAAGGTATTTTAGTAAAACGCAAAGGGAAAAATGGTGAATTTTGGGGCTGTTCTAACTTTCCTAATTGTCGCATGACTTGTAATGATGTAGATGGCAAGCCAGATATAGAAAAAACGAAATTTAATTTCAATAATTATCAACAAATGAATTATAATAATAGTGATAAAAATTATATAAAATCTGGGCAAAATGAGATATTTCAGCAAGATAATCAATTGATTTCAGCTTGGGATTTAATCGCTAGAGAAAATACGAAAAAAATGAATTTTGCTCCTAAAGAAAAATTTTCAGCAATGCCTATAGAGAAAAATAAAAATACTAAAGCTACATTAAAATATTTATGTACACGTTGTAAAGAAGGGAATTTACGTAGAATTCGCGGTAAAAATGGTTGGTTTTGGGCATGCTCAAATTATCCTCATTGTACAGCTACTTATGATGATAATAATGGAATTCCTGTGATATAGAAAGCTCAAAATACATTGAACTAGTATATGAATTTTTAAATCTATTTAAAGAATTTTTATTAACTATACTAAAATGTAAATTAAAAGTAAGTACAACGTAAAAATATTCAGATAAAGAAAAAGTTGAAAAATAACTTATGATTTTATATAATTATACTAGATTTAAATTTATACAATATAGGAGGTGAATTACCTGTTTCAATGTTAGTATAAATGAATTGATACAGGTAATTAATTATTGGAGCTAATTGAAGTTCTGTTGAAATTAATTTTAGTAGTATTTTTAGTGTTTATGAATGGTTTTTTCGTAGCGGCGGAATTTGCCCTTGTAAAAATTCGTTCCTCTCGTTTGGAAACGCTTTTACAAGAAGGTAATACACGAGCTAAATATGCCAAAAAGCTCACAGACCATTTAGATGCATCTTTATCAGTAACACAGTTAGGGATAACACTTGCATCCCTTGGTTTAGGTTGGGTTGGTGAGCCAGCTGTTGCAGCTTTATTAGTACCTGTTGTGCAGTTCTTTGGCTTTGGCGAAGATTTTGCTCATTCTATAGCACTTGTGGTAGGTTTCTCTCTCATTACAGCAATGCATATCATTTTAGGTGAATTAGCACCAAAATCTATGGCTATTCAAAAAGCAGAAACTGTAACACTTAATATTCTATACCAATGCTTATTTTCCACAAGATTATGTGGCCGGCTGTATGGATTTTAAACCATGTAGCTAACTGGGTAATAATTCGCCTTGGTTTTGAAGTGGCAAGTGAAGGTGAAGAAGCTCATAGTGAAGAAGAAATTCGCTTGTTGATGGAAGAAAGTCATAAACATGGATATATTGATAAAACAGAATTGACTTTTGTAGATAATGTATTTGATTTATCTAATCTTACAGTTAGAGAGATTATGATTCCTCGAACAGATATGATTTGTTTGTATTTAGAAGACTCTTTTGATGAAAATGTAAAAAAAAGCGTTGACTGAACAGATGACAAGATATCCTGTTTGTATTGAAGATAAAGATAATATAGTAGGATTTTTGCATATAAAAGATTTATTAAATCCATTATATGCGCGCAAAAATATTGATATTAGGTCATTATTAAGAGAAGTTACTGTCGTACCAGAATCTATGCCAGTGCGTAATTTGTTAAAACTTATGCAAGGAAAACGTTTACAATTAGCTATTGTTGTAGATGAATATGGCGGTACAGCTGGTATGGTTACTTTAGAAGACATTGTTGAGGAAATTGTTGGTGAAATTCAAGATGAATTTGATGAAGAAAGACCAACAGTAGAAAAACGTACAGAGAAATTATATTCCCTTGATGCGAAAATGTTACTTGATGATGTAAATGAAATGTTTGGCACTAATATTGAAGAAGAAAATATAGATACTATCGGTGGTTGGCTTTCTACACAGGTAGATACTCCTCCACGTGTAGGTCAAAAAGCTAACTTCGGCGATGATGAATCTTTGTCGAAGAAGTAGATAGAGTTCGTATTACGCGCGTATTAGTAAAATTAAATCATACTGTAGATGGAAATACAGATATTTAAAAAGTTGCGAATATGTTTATATTTTAGTATAAGCATTTCTATATAGTTAATAATATGCATTATATTGTATATCAAAGAAGAAAAGGGGTAATTTGATATGTTAAAATCTATTGCAATCATGACTAGTGGTGGAGATAGCCCAGGAATGAATGCTGCAGCTCGTGCGGTAGTTCGTACAGCTCTTTATGAAGGAGTAAAAGTATTTGGTATCTATGATGGATACAAAGGTATGCTTGAAGATCGTATCGTAGAATTAAATTCTCAAAGCGTTAGTGATATTATCCAACGTGGCGGTACTTTCTTAGGTACAGCTCGTTGCCCAGAATTCAAACAAGAAGAAACTCGTAAAGAAGCTCTTAAAATTCTTCAAAGCCATGGCATTGAAGGTTTAGTTATTATCGGTGGTGATGGTAGCTTAACTGGTGGTTCTTTATTAAGCGATTTAGGTATGCCAATCGTTGGTCTTCCTGGTACTATCGATAATGATGTTTGGGGCTCTGATTATACTATCGGTGCTGATACTGCATTAAACACTATCTTAGATGCAATCAATAAACTTCGTGATACAGCATCTGCTCATCGTCGTATCATCGTTCTTGAAGTTATGGGTCGTAAATGTGGCTGGCTTGCTATGATGGCAGGTATCGCTGGTGGTGCAGAATATGTTCTCGTTCCAGAAGTTAAATATGACCTTAACAAAATTTGTGATGAACTCAAAACATCTTATGACAATGGTCGCCGTTATAGCATCGTTGTTGTTGCTGAAGGTGTAGGTAGTGCTGTAGATATCGGTAAAGAAATCGGTGAAAAAACTGGTATCGATACTCGTGTAACTGTATTAGGTCACGTTCAACGTGGTGGTTCTCCAACAGCTGAAGACCGTGTAAAAGCTAGTATGTTAGGTGAAAAAGCTGCTTTAGCACTTCTCAATGGTCAGTCTAATATCGTATTTGGTATCAACGAAGGTAAAGTTGTAGCTATTGACCTTCATGATTCTGTAAATAACAACAAAACATTAGACCCAGAATTAGTACGCTTAGCACGTGTATTATCTAAATAATAATTTAGGCTAAAAATAAAAGTATTAAAGTTTGGATTAATTCTGATATGCACCCAAAATATTGGACATATTAATTAAGCTACTAATTGAGACTTAGTTCTGTATTCTACGGGACTAAGTCCTTTTAGTTTTATCTTTATCCGTTTTGTATTATAATATTTTATATAAGATTTTAACTCTTTTATAAAATCTTCAACAGATTTGAATTTTTTAAATAGAATAATTCGCTTTTTAGTAAACCAAAGAAATTTTCTATTAACGCATTATCTAAGCAATTGCCTTTTCGGCTCATGCTTTGGATA
>ENA-OQDF01000852-OQDF01000852.1-human-gut-metagenome-genome-assembly--contig:-NODE-852-length-12744-cov-1.450028_pt1 | contig 12744 bp, 19 predicted proteins | sample MGYA00242769_ERZ504597 | MGnify/ENA primary metagenome ERZ504597 (study PRJEB26092, sample SAMD00036305) | human gut metagenome | host: Homo sapiens | study: EMG produced TPA metagenomics assembly of...
GATCTCTCATGATCAGTCCATGCTGTACTAAAGATGCAATTGTGATCACATCCATATTTCCACCACTGATGATAGATACAACTTCTTATTCTTTACGTCCAGATGTTTTAATGCTGCAATCGTTTAATAATCCAGAGTTTCTGCTAACATTTTATGATTTTCTAGCAGATCTAAGAAACATGGGATCAATTCTTCATCTTCTACTGTGATAATGTCATCAAGATTCTCCTGAACATATGGGAAAATAATCTTTCCAGGTGTCTGTACTGCTGTACCATCAGCAATTGTACTGACATGATCACATGATACAACTTTTCCTGCTTCTAAAGAAGCTTTCATACAAGCTGCTCCTGCTGGTTCGACTCCAATGACTTTGATCTTTGGATTTAATAACTTGGCAAGTGTTGATACACCTGTTGCAAGTCCGCCTCCTCCGATTGGAACAAGAATATAATCTACTGTTGGAAGTTCTTTGAAGATATCCATAGCGATCGTTCCCTGTCCTGTTGCAACCGTTGGATCATCAAATGGATGAACAAATGTATATCCATGTTCTGCTGCAAGATCTAATGCATGTGCACATGCTTCATCATATACATCTCCATGAAGGATTACTTCTGCTCCAAGATCTTTTGTTCTGTTTACTTTTAACAATGGAGTTGTTGTTGGCATAACGATTGTTGCTTTTACGCCCTGTCTCGCTGCTGCTAATGCAACCCCCTGTGCATGGTTTCCAGCAGATGCTGTGATCAGTCCTTTTGCTTTTTCTTCTTCAGATAATGTACTGATCTTGTAATATGCACCACGGATCTTGTAAGCTCCTGTAAGCTGCATGTTTTCTGGTTTTAAATAAACATCATTTCCTGTCTGGTTTGAAAAATATTCACTTTTGATCAGCTTTGTAGGAAGGACAACCTCCTGCACTTTATTATATGCTGCTTCAAATCTTTTAGTTCTAACATTTTAATTTTCTTCTCCTTTTTCAAATAGTGCATTAACGAACATATCTGGATCAAATCTCTGAAGATCATCTACCTGTTCCCCAATACCAATATATTTTACCGGTATTCCTAATTCAGACTGGATTGCGATTGCAATACCACCTTTTGCTGTCCCATCTAATTTCGTTAAAATAATACCAGAAATATCTGTTGCTTCTTTGAACTGTTTTGCCTGTGCCATGGCATTTTGTCCTGTTGTTCCATCTAATACGATAAGTGTCTCTAGGTAAGCTTCACTGTATTCTTTCTGAATGATGCGATTGATCTTACTTAACTCATTCATCAGGTTCTTTTTGTTATGAAGACGTCCAGCTGTATCACATAATAATACATCAACATCTCTTGCTTTCGCAGCTGCTACTGCATCGTATACAACTGCTGCCGGATCTGCGCCTTCTGCCTGACTGATAATATCAACACCAGCACGATTTGACCACTCTTTTAACTGCTCGATTGCTCCTGCACGGAATGTATCAGCTGCTGCAAGCAATACTTCTTTCCCTGTCCTTTTAAAGATGCTGCAAGTTTTCCAACAGATGTTGTTTTACCTACACCATTTACTCCAATTACAAGTACCACGCTTTTTTATCAGCAAAATCATAAGCAGTATCATCAAGACGCATTTGGTCTTTGATGGAGTCGATCAAAAGCTGTCTGCATTCTTCTGGCTCTTTGATCTTATTTTCTTTTACTTTTTTCTTCAAATCTTCAATGATATTCATGGTTGTATCAATCCCCATATCACTCATGATCAAAATTTCTTCCAGTTCTTCGTAAAAATCTTCATCGATTCCAGAAAATCCACTGAAAATAGAATCAAAACTTGAGGCGATATTGTCTCTTGTTTTTGATAACCCTTGGGCAAGTCGTTTAAAAAAACCTTTCTTTTCTGACATAGCTGTTCTCCTTTTATTCATCTAAATCATTCTCGATCAAATTAACAGAAACCTGTGTGGATATTCCCTTCTCCTGCATCGTGATACCATATAAGACATCTGCTGCCATCATCGTTCCTCTCCGATGTGTGATCACGATAAACTGGGTATCCTTTGTAAGTTTATGCAGATATTTTGCAAATCTTGTAACATTCGAATCATCTAATGCCGCTTCTATCTCATCTAACAGGCAGAATGGCGATGGTTTTAAGTTCTGAATTGCAAATAACAATGAGATTGCTGTTAATGCTTTTTCTCCACCGGAAAGCTGCATCATATTCTGAAGTTTCTTTCCAGGTGGTTGTGCAATGATCCTTATTCCTGATTCTAACACATCATCATCGGTAAGTTCCAGTCTTGCTTCTCCTCCACCGAACAATTCCACAAAAACCTCCTGAAATACTCTCTGGATGTCTTTGAATTTTTCATTAAACTGACGTCTCATAGCTTCTTCAAGTTCTTCCATCAACCCTGCTAAATGTGCCTCTGCTGTTACGATATCTTCATGCTGTTTCTGCATAAATTCATAACGCTCAGAAACTTCTTTATATCTTCGATCGCATTGATATTAACTGGTCCAAGATCTTTGATCTGTTTCTTTAATCGGTTGATTGTTTCTTTGATCCTTAAAAGACTTTCTGTCTCATTCAGCTCCAATCTTTGCCTCGCCTGATGGTAAGTAACCTCGTAGTTTTCCCACATATAATCAAGCAATTCTTTTTTCTTTTGCTTTTTACCATCTTTCTGACTTTCCAGACGATAGATTTCTTTATCATATCCACTGACACGTTCTATCATCTCTTCGCGTTCTTTCAAGATATCTTTGTAAAGTATTTCTTTTGTTTTTACTTCTTCCTGAATCTTTTGATGTCTCTTTTGATCTATTATGATCTTTTGTTCCATCAAGTTTAAAGAATCTTTAAGTTCTTCAATCTGCTGTTGTAATGTCTTTACATTCTCATTGACATCTCCTACATCTTTTTGATTCTCATTAAATTCTTCACTAAGACGTTCAATCTCGATCTTATACGCTCCTGATTATCTTCCTGAAACTCTAGTTTCTGCGATTCCTGACTTAAACGCATATGAACTTTGATACTTCCATTGCATGCTTTTCTGCACATTTTCGAAGATATTCTAATTTCTCATCAATTACTTTATTTCGTTCTTCGTCCTGTTCATTCGCACTTTCAAGATCCATCTGCTCATCCTGCAGTCTGTCTGCATCTTCTGTTGCTGTATATAACTCTCGTTTCAGTCTATCTTTTTGCAGCACTAGCTGTTCTTTTCTCTTTGTCAGTTCTTCCTGTCTGTTTTCGATTGCTGTGCGTGACATCTGTTGTGTATTCAATTCCAGAGATATCGCTTGAATGTCTTGCTCTAAGTTTACCATATTTTGCTGATATTCTTTGAGTTTTTTTCATTTTCATCATATTTTTTTCATCTTTTGCTATTGTCTGAGTCCATTTATCAAGTCGTCCCTTTAGTTCTTCAACTTCTCTGGATCTTCCAAGTAGATTACTCTTATTCTTAAATGCACCACCTGACATGGAACCTCCACGATTCAAAGAGTCTCCCTCAAGTGTTACAATTCTTACATTATGATGATATTTATCAGCAATCCTGATTCCTGCATCCATATCTTCTACAACAAGAATCTTCCCAAGAAGCGATGAGAACAGTTCCTTATATGTTTCATCGTATTGCACAAGCATATTAGCCGATCCGACCACTCCCGGTTCTGAAAGAATTTCTTCTCTTGCAATGATTTTCCTTTTATTGCATCTAACGGCAGGAATGTCACTCTTCCATAACGATTCTTTTTAAGATATTCAATCATTTTCTTCGCTGTTTTCTGTGTATCCGTTACAATGTTCTGGATACTTCCTCCAAGAGCTGTTTCGATTGCTGTCTCATACTTTGCTTCTACCTTAATGATATCTGCAACCACTCCAATGATCCCTGACTCCACAGCTTGCTGTTCCATGATCTTTTTGATTCCAAATCCATATCCATCATAACGTTCTGCCATATTCCGCACCGTTTCATAGTTTGAACGGATTCTATGGTATTTTTCTCTTTTTTTATCAATCTCTGTCTGAATCTGCCGACGTTCTACTGATAATGTTTCTTCGATTCTTTTGGCATTATGACGTTCAATCTCTAACTGCTCTTTCTTTCCTTTGATTGCTTTGATCTTATTATTAAAAAGAGTTTTTTCGTTCTGCTGTTCTTTTATCTGTTGTTCTAATTCTTCCATCTGCTGCTCAAGACCAACAATCTGCACATTTAACTGTTCTTTTACAGTCTGTGATCGTTCGATAGCTCCAGCAACTCTCATACGGCCTTCTCTTACAGCATTCACTCTGATCTCAATCTCTTCGTGTTCTTTCTCAAAATCCTGAATCTGTTTCTGATACAGTGCAACTTCGCTTTCTTTTTGAATCTTTTGATCCATAACAGCTTCATATTCCTTACGGATCTCTTCTGTCTCCACTTCGAATCTCTTTAATTGCTGCTTCTTCTCATTCAGATCTTTAAACAGCTTATCTTTTGATTCCAGATATATACTTTCTCTCATACGTTCTGTATTGATCTGTTCTTTCAGTACCTGAATCTGCCCTTCTTTTTGCTGCTTTGTGATCTTCATCTCTGAAATTTCTGCTGCGATCGTTTCTATTTCCTGTTTTAAACTGTCCAAAAGTTCTTCTTGTTTTCCATATTTTTCTTTTGCTTTGGCAAGTGCATGTTCTGTCTGTTTCATCTCTCGCTGTGCAATCTCTATCTTTTGATCCAGCTCATTTAATTCCTGTTCAAGATTTCGATTTTCAAATAAAAACAATTTTACATCTTCATCTTTTAACTGATCTCTTAAAAGCAGATATTCTCTTGCACGTTCAGATTGTTTCTGAAGAGGTGAAACCTGACGTTCCAATTCTGTCAAAATATCTGTTACCCTTACAAGATTTTCTCGTTCGATTTCTAATGATCTCTGTGTCTCCAGCTTGTTTTTCTTATATTTTACAATTCCTGCCGCTTCATCAAAGAGTTCTCTTCGAATCTTCTGGTTTTCCACTTAAGATCTGTTCGATCTGTCCCTGTCCAATGATAGAATAACCTTCTTTTCCAATTCCCGTATCAAAAAAAGTTCTACAATATCTTTTCGCCTGCAGGCACTTCCATTGATCAGGTATTCGCTTTCACCAGAACGATATACTCTTCTGGCAACCGTCACTTCTTCAAACTGAATTGGCAGACTATGATCACTGTTATCTAGAGTAATCGCAACATATGCTGATCCCATTGGTTTTCTTAATTCTGTACCAGCAAAAATGACATCTTCCATTTTAGAACCACGAAGCTGCTTCGCTCTTTGTTCTCCAAGTACCCAACGCACTGCATCCGCAACATTGCTTTTTCCACTTCCATTTGGTCCTACGATTCCTGTAATTCCATGTTCAAATTTAAAAATCATTTTATGGGCAAAAGATTTAAAACCATTGACTTCAATACTTTTTAAATACATGTCCACCTCTGCTTCATGTTATTTTTTGTGGCTTTTGATCGCTTCAAAGGCTGCATGTTGTTCGGCCGCTTTTTTGCTATGCCCAGCTCCTGTTCCGATCACTGTATCTCCAAGTCTTGCCTCTACTGTGAAGATTTTTGCATGATCTGGTCCTTCTTCCTTGACTAGAACATATTTTAATCTGCCTTTTCCTTCTCCCTGAACAATCTCCTGAAGATTTGTCTTCGCATCAAAAAATAAAACTTTATTTTCTACGTCTTTAAATAAATATGTTTCAACAAATTTTGTTGCAGTCTCAATTCCCTGGTCTAATAGATTGCACCGATCACTGCTTCAATGCGTCTGAAAGAATAGAATCTCTTGATCTTCCACCTGTCATATCTTCTCCTTTGCTTAAGAGAACATATTTACCTAAATTAATATCTCTTGCACATCCTGCAAGTGTCGGCTCACACACAAGACTTGCTCTGATCTTACTTAGCTTACCTTCTGGCTCTTTTGTATAAGTTCTGTAAAGATAATTGCTTGTTACAAGTTCTAATACCGCATCACCTAAAAACTCCAGGCGTTCGTTATTTTTATCTTTGCTCATTCTTCGTTCATTCGCATAGGAACTATGAATAAAAGCATTCCAAAGAAGGGATGGTTCATGAAATTTAATTCCTATCTGCTCTTGAAATTCTTCCACACTTTTTGCATCCATTTCTATTTTATCCTTTCACAATCTGATCTTTTACTTTCTGTGTAATATTTTCTTCCGCAAATGCAATACACTGAACGATCGCATTTTTCATTTCTTTTGCTGTTGCTGATCCATGGGCTTTTACAACTAGGCCATTTAAACCAAGAAGTGGTGCTCCACCATACTCTGAAGCATCAAATTTCTTTAATGTTTTCTTCAGTGCTGGTTTCGCCAGTAATGCACCGATCTTACTCTTTAGTGTTGACATCATTCCTTCCTTGATCTGGCTTACTAATACCGCTGATAATCCTTCTTCAAGTTTCAAGACGATATTCCCAGCAAATGCATCACATACAACAACATCCGCTGCACCATATGGAATTTCTCTTGCCTCGATACTTCCAATATAATTAATATTTTCACATTCTTTTAATAATGGACCTGTCTCCTTAACAAGCTGATTTCCCTTTGCTTCTTCCACACCAACATTGACAAGACCGACTCTTGGATTCTTGATTCCAAGGACATCTTCCATATAGATAGATCCATCTGTGCAAATTGGAGTAAGTATTCAGCTTTCGCATCCATATTTGCTCCTGCATCAACTAACAGCATAGGCCTTTGGCTGTTGGCATAACTGCACCTAATGGTGCTCTTTTGATTCCTTTGATTCTTCCAACAACAAACTGTCCTCCAACAAGGATCGCTCCCGAACTTCCGGCTGACACAAATGCATCTGCGGTCTTATCTTTCACCATTTTCAGTGCAACCACCATGGAAGAATCTTTCTTCTTACGAATCGCTTCTACTGGTGATTCGTCACAAGAAATTTCTTCTTCTGCATTTATGACTTCTACCTGTTCACTCTTATACTGATATTTGCTTAATTCTTCATGAATTTTCTGGGATTTTCCTACTAAAAATACTTTAAGATTATTTCTTTCATTCACAGCATCAACTGCACCTTTTACAATCTCTCCTGGTGCGTTGTCTCCACCCATAGCATCAACAGCAACTTTGACTAATTTCTCCATACGACCTATTCTCCTTTTCTTTTAAAATAGGAAATGCCATACGCCTAAACCTTCTTAAAAAGTCTAAACGTATGGCATTTTTCTTTGATTTACCATTATTCAGCGTGTGCTGAAACAATTTCCTTTTATTGTAAGATCCGCAGGCTTTACATACTCTGTGAGGCATCATAAGAGCACCACATTTGCTGCATTTTACAAGTGTTGGAGCAGTCATCTTCCAGTTTGCTCTACGTCTGTTTCTTCTTCCTTTGGATGATTTATTCTTTGGACAAATTGACATTGGTTTTACACCTCCTTAAATTCTTAAAATATCCTGAATCGCTGCCATACGAGGGTCTGCCACCGTACGATCGCAGCCACACTCTTTTTATTCAGATTCGTTCCACATACCGGACAAAGTCCTTTGCAGTCTTCCTTGCACAAAACTTTGGACGGAAGTTTTGGAACAACTTCATCGAAGATCAATATATCAAGATCAAGTTCCTTGTTCTCGATATATGAGGAGTCTTCCTCATCAAGATCCGAAAAATCTAATTCTTTCGTCACCTTGACGGAAACCGGATAACTCACTTCCTCAAGGCATCGACTGCATGGAATTCCAAGCGTAACTTCTGTCTCAAATGAAAATGATATCTTATCCTTTCCAATATTTCTAAAAACGATCGAAAAATCACTCTTCTCTCGAATAGGATAAGACACACCTTTTAGCTTAATCTCATTCAGATTGATTGACGCTTCGACGGTTTCTTCATATTTAGGTACTGAAATAATTTTTGATAATTGAATCTTCATACGATCTCCTAAATTTTCATACTGTACTATTATACGAATGTGCTTCTGGTTTGTCAAGTAATTTTCCTTACTTTTAAAAAAAACAATCCAGAAGCACATTTTAACAAGTTCTATTTTTTCATAAAATAATTATTTTACAAGGGCTACTGTGTCTCTTGCGATCATTAATTCTTCATTTGTTGGTATACACAGTAACTTAACTTTCGCATCATCTTTAGAAATCACCGCTGGTTCTCCAGCAACCTTATTCTTCTCTTTATCAAGATCTGCTCCAAGATATCCAAGATATTCACAGATTGCTGCACGTGTAATATCATCATTTTCTCCAAGTCCTGCTGTAAATGTGATTGCATCTACACCATTCATAGCTGCTGTATAAGCACCAATGTATTTTGCTACACGATATGCATATGCATCTAATGCTGCAGCTGCAGCTTTATTACCTTCAGCTCTTGCTGCTTTTACATCTCTAAAGTCAGAAGATACTCCAGATAATCCATAAACTCCTGATTCTTTATTTAAAATATTTAATACTTCAGATGCTGTTTTATTTTCTTTGTTTGCAATAAATTCAACAATCGCTGGATCAAGATCTCCAGAACGTGTTCCCATGATCAATCCTTCAAGCGGTGTTAATCCCATAGATGTATCTACAGATTCTCCACCTTTGACTGCTGTTACACTTGCACATTCCAAGATGACATACAATAATTTTTAAGTCTTTGATATCTTTTCCTAACATTTTTGCTGTCTCTAAAGATACAACTGATGAGATGTTCCGTGGAATCCATAACGACGGATACCATCTTCATCATAGTATTTTCTAGGAATACCATATAAGAATGCTTTCTCTGGCATTGTCTGATGGAAGCTGTATCAAATACTGCTACCATTGGAAGTCCTGGCATTAATTCCTGACATGCACGAACTCCAATTAATCCAGCTGGGTTATGAAGTGGTGCGAATACGCTGCATTCTTCAACTTCTTTGATAACCTCATCTGTGATCAGGCATGATTTTGTAAATTTCTCTCCACCATGAACGATACGATGTCCTACAGCACCGATCTCATCAAGGCTTTCTACAACTCCGTTTTCTTTATCTGTCAGCTGATCGATAACAATTCCGATTGCTGTCTTATGATCTGGCATAGCAGGTGTAGATTTGATCTTGTCTTTTCCTGCTGGCTGATGTGTTAATGCTCCGTCGATTCCGATTCTTTCGCATAATCCTTTTGCTAAAACGCTTTCTGTCTCTGAATCGATTAACTGATATTTTAATGATGAGCTTCCGCAGTTGATAACTAAAACTTCATGAAATATGATTCTCCTTAAATTTATTCTTATTTATCTGCTTCCAGTGCTGCTGCCTGTACACATGTGATTGCTACTGCACCAACGATATCTGATGCTACACATCCACGTGATAAGTCATTGACTGGTTTTGCGATTCCCTGTGTAATAGGTCCGAATGCCTGTGCTCCACCTAATCTCTGTACTAATTTGTATCCAATGTTACCAGCATCTAAGTCTGGGAATACTAATACATTTGCTTTACCAGCAACTTCACTTCTTGGAGCCTTACTTGCTGCAACTTCTGGTACGATTGCTGCGTCAAGCTGTAATTCTCCACAAATTAAATACTGAGGATATTTTTCTTTAGCGATATTTGTTGCTTCTACAACTTTTGTTACATCGTCATGTTTTGCACTTCCGCATGTAGAATGGGATAACATTGCAACTCTTGGTGTTGCTCCGATCAGCTGTTCAAATGTCTTAGCTGAGCTTGAAGCGATCGCTGCTAACTGTTCTGGATTTGGATTCTGGTTCAGTCCACAATCAGCGAATACGAAACATCCGTTTTCTCCCATATCTTTTGCCTTTGTATCCATTAACATGAAGGCAGATACGATTTCTGTACCAGGTGCAGTTTTAACAACCTGAAGTGCTGCACGAAGTACGTTTGCAGAAGAGTTGATCGCTCCTGCTACCATTCCGTCTGCATCTCCAACTCTTACCATTGTTGCTCCGAAGAACAGTGGGTTGGATAGCAGAATCTCTTTTGCATCTTCTGGAAGCAGTCCTTTGCTCTTTCTTGCTTCACATAAAGATTCGATATATGTATTAAACGATCACAGTTTTCTGGATCAACAAAAGAAGCTTTTGATAAATCCAATCCTTCTGCTTTTGCTTTAATCTCGTCTTCTTTTCCAACTAAAATAATATCAGCAATTTCTTCACTGATAACTTCTGCTGCTGCTGTTAATGTTCTCATGTCTGTAGTTTCAGGCAGTACAACAGTTTTCTTATTTGTTTTTGCCTTGTTTTTAATCTCATCAATAACACTCATTTTTCGCGTTGCTCCTTTCAACTTTCCAAAAAGATGAATTTAATCCTGTTAAATTATACAACATCATTTCTGTGTATACAATAATGGTATTTGTATTTTTCGTTGTACATTTCCAGAAAAATCTATATTCTATTCTACATTTTTTTGTTTCCTCTGACAAGATACTTGTTGTCCATTTTTTGTTTTTTGTGCAATTTTACTTTTTTTGTTTCGTGATTTATAATACATTTATTATATAAAAGATTTAATTTTGGAATTCTGAAAGGATATTTTATGAAGACTGTAGCTATCATTTGTGAATATAATCCGTTTCATAACGGACATAAATATCATATTATGGAAACAAAGAAAAAACCGGAGCTAAACGTGTAATTGCGCTAATGAGTGGAAACTACGTCCAGCGTGGAACTCCGGCGATCATGGATAAAAAATACGTGCTCATGCAGCTCTACTGTGTGGTGTTGATCTTGTAATCGAACTGCCTCTTTTTGCAGCTGCCTCTTCTGCTCCTGATTTCGCCATGGGTGCTGTTGCTTTGCTTGATAAATTAGGTGTTGTTGACTACCTTTCTTTCGGAAGCGAATGTCAAGAGATTAACAAACTTAAAGCAATTGCATCCTTTCTTATTAAATATGAAAATGAAATTGAATCCGGCATAAAGATCTTATGAGCTTGGGCATTCTTATCCAAAAGCTAAAGAACTGTATCTTACAACTCACCTTAAGGATGCTGCCATGATTCAGGTTTTAAAGCAGCCAAATAACATTCTTGGGATTGAATATCTAAAAGCATTGATCCGTCTCAACAGTTCTATAACGCCGGTCTGCGTAGAACGAATTGCAAACGATCATCACAGCACAGATCTGACACCATCGATCTCTTCTGCGACATCGATCCGCAGTACACTCGAGCAAAATCTGATCGAACCAATTATTTTCAAGAGTCCCTGATTCTTTGCATGATCTGTATAAACATCATTACCAACATGATTTTCCTGTATGTTCAGATGACTTTTCTCTTCTTTTGCAAACTAGTATTCATTCCACTGATGATCTGACTAAGATTGTCGGAATTTCTAAGGATTTCAGCGATCGCCTTATGAAAAACTTCGTCCTGATCAGTCCTTTGAAGATCTTATTTTAGCATGTAAGAGCAAAAATATCACGTGGAGTAAAACAAGCAGAAACCTTCTCCATATTATGCTTGGAATGACAGATTCGAAATTTCTTCTGGCAAAGAAATATCATATGGCACCTTATTACCAGATCCTTGGTTTCCGCCGGGATTCTTCTTCTTTGATCGGTGCTATAAAAAAAGAAACAAGTCTCCCTATGGTCCGTCACCTCCGTCCACTCCACGATCCACTTGAAAAAGAGCAGCAAATTCTGTTGTCAGTTGATCAATATGCCCACCAGATATATCAGGCTGTCATAGGTCAGAAATTCCATACGATCTTGAAAGATGAACAGATTATCGTCTAGTTTTATCTCCCGTTTCATACATTATAAAAAGGAACGGGAGATTTCCTATGCGTAATGGTATTATTCAATTTTTGCTCATTTTTTGTGCAGTTTCCTTGTTATTTTTTCCACAAACTTCAATCGATGGAGCCAAAAATGGACTACTTTTATGGTCTGCAACGATCACTCCAACACTTCTTCCATTTTTACTTCTATCTGGTTTTATGCAATATTACCAAACGTTCCATTTTCTTTCCCGCCTGTTTTTCCCTTTAAAAAGCTCCTTAAAGCACTGTCCAACTGCTGTTTCATTTAAAGCAAAAAGAGCATCCGGAAGTTTCTTTCCCTGCAATACCCGGTTTATATCTTCTACTTCCCGCAGGATCAGTTCTTCCGGCAGGGCAATTCCATTATCTTCTAACGCCTGCACACAACCTCTGTACCGCTCCTCTGTAGCTGCATCATTTTCCATCTGTCCTACTGCAATCCCAATCCTTTTGCAGCCTTTTTCGATCAGTCTGCAGATGCCCTCATAAGCGCACGGAATTCGTCTGCAAAAACGCATCCATTCCTGCATTTTTTACGTCTTTTTCAGTCAGTACAACCGCTGTTCCGTTGGCTTCTAATTCCTGTAAAATGCTTCTCAACTCTTTATTTTCACTGCGCACAGGCACTAAAACAAGGCCTTTCATATGCTGATTTTTTACTTCTTCCAGCCACTTTTTTCTGTTTTCAGTCATTTTCGCTGTCCATAAAACAAGACTGTAGCCATGTTTTGCTGTTTCTTTTGCCGCACCTTCTAATATCTTTCCATACTGCTTCTCTCCCACTCCCGGATAATCATACCGATCGTAAAACTGTCTTTACTGCTCAGACTCCTGGCAATCATATTTGGCGTATAGTTGTATTCTTTAATGATCCCCATTACTTTCTTGCGGGTATCTTCCTTTACATATCCAGAGTCG
>ENA-OQDF01000853-OQDF01000853.1-human-gut-metagenome-genome-assembly--contig:-NODE-853-length-12736-cov-4.409628_pt1 | contig 12736 bp, 18 predicted proteins | sample MGYA00242769_ERZ504597 | MGnify/ENA primary metagenome ERZ504597 (study PRJEB26092, sample SAMD00036305) | human gut metagenome | host: Homo sapiens | study: EMG produced TPA metagenomics assembly of...
TGCTTGCTTGCTTGCTTCCAGATTTTAATTTTACATTCATTAATGTTCAATACCCCCACAACATTTTTATAAATATCTTTGCGACAGCTTCTGCTGTACTTTTACTATAATTATACTCTACAGCCAACTTGTGTCAATTTACTAACAGACGGTCAAAGGAAAGATTCTGACACACCCCTTTCAATGTGTGCGCACTGCGGAAAGCATCTTCATAATTTTTATTTTCCAATGCCTGTTTTAACTGTAGATAACTCTGGTCTTCAAGGAACTTTAATGTAAATCTCTGAATCAGTGCTTCGCTGTGAAGGCGTCCCAAAACAGCCTCATAATTTCCTCCGATAGCTTTATAGCACTCCTGCATTGTCATCTTTTAGCCCTCCTGTCAATTGTATTCCACTAATTCATGAACCTCTGCTAATCATTATGAACATACCTTAAAATCGTTTTTATAACTTCCTCAATCACAATCGGCTTTGACAAATGTGCGTTCATTCCTGCATCCAGTGATGCCTGAACATCTTCTGCAAATGAATTGGCTGTCATTGCTATAATAGGAATGTTTTTTCCATCCGGTCTGTCATTCATCGCCCTGATTGCTTTTGCCGCTTCATAACCATTCATTTCAGGCATCATGATATCCATCAGGATTACATCAAATGTGCCTTTCGGATGATTTCTGAAAATCTCAACAGCATTCTTTCCATCCACAGCTCTTTCTACATTCATCCCGAACTCTTCCAACTGCACGGCAGCAATCTCTGCATTCAGTTCATTATCCTCTGCAATAAGAACATTCACACCTGTAAGATTTACCTTTTCAGAAAAACCTGTGTCTGACTTATTACATTCCTTATCTGTAATTTCCAGAGGAATATCCACAGTAAAAGTAGTTCCCTCATGCTTTTTACTCCGCACGGAAATGGTTCCACCCATCATATCTACATACTTCTTTACGATAGCCATCCCCAGTCCAGCTCCATGGTACTGCGTTCTCACATCGGAATCTTCCTGTGCAAATTCCTCAAAAACTTCTTTTGTAAATTCCTCACTCATGCCAATACCAGTATCCGAAATGCGGTAATGCATATTTATATATCCATCCCCGCCCTTTTCCTGACACCGGGTTTCAAATGTAATCGTCCCTCCATCCGGAGTGAACTTCACGGCATTGCTCAGAATATTAACCAGCACATCTCGCAGACGTACAGGATCCACAAGTACATTTGGGATCTTTGCTTCTTCACGCTGGATCTTAAAGCTGATATCCCTGTTCGTAAGAAAACCTTTTGTAATATCCAGTGCAGAATCTGTGATACTTTTCAAATCTGCCGGTACCGATTGTATTTCACTTTTCCACTTTCCACGCGAGTCAGATCTAATACATCATTGATCAGCGACAGTAAATACTCTGAACTTTCATCAATCTTTTCCAGACAATTTTTCACTTCGTCTGAAGGATTTTTTTTCATTGCAATACCGGTAAATCCCATGATTGCATTCATCGGTGTTCTCATATCATGGGACATATGTGACAGAAATGCTGTTTTTGCCTTGTTTGCAGCCTGCGCATGCTCTGCCAGTTCCGCCATTTCCTCAGCCGTCTCCTGGGCTGCCTTCTGAGCTTTTTTTCTTGCACTGAGACGCATTGCTATCACAGCCATAGTAGTCAGCAGCCATCCGAAAATAAGAAGAACCCAAACAGTAACAACAGGATGCAGACGGATCCAGTCAACAAATGTCAGATCTGCTGCTTTGTATGTGGTATACCGTGCTGCTATATCTTCGACAAGATTTTGGGGCATGGCATACATTGCTTTCGTCAGGATGCCAGCCAGTGCATGATTCTCTGTTGATGATATTACCATGCGGTAGGTGTATGTAGGCTGTTCCAGCAAAGTATATGTCAGGGTGCCTGTGGTGTCACTATTCACAAACGCCTGTGCCATGTAATAGTAGACGAAGGCAGCATCGGCTTTTCCCTTACGGACAGCTCCATCATTTCCTGTCGGGTACTGCACATCAGTTTTTCTGCGCCTGGTGCCATTGCATCTTCAATGGAATTTGATGCTGTCTGGTCAACCGTAGTAACAACATTGATTTTTCCATCAAAGTCACGCCGTGTCACCCTTGCCAGCTGCATTGTAATGAAAGGTGCAGTAAGCCCCCATTTTTTCGTCTCAGCATAGTTATCTGTTTCCAGGCGTGCATCGATACTCATATCTGTGGTTTCCGTATTTTTCTGATAAGCAATATACTCATCTCTGGTAGCAGGTGTAAGAAACTCGTAGGAAATCCCGGCATAGTCTGCAATTTTCCGGAAGTAATCCGGGATAATACCCTTCATCTCACCATTTTCATTATAAGAATATGGATAACGGGTCGGATCACACAGAACATGAAGCGGGTTGTCCTTGGAATATTGTGCAATAATACTTTTTTCTTGCTCCGTATATTCCAGATTCTTATTTTCTATGCTTTCATAATTTTTATTGTAAAGCGTCGTTTTCCAGTCACCCTCAACCGCATTCATCTGATCGATCGCATAATTGATCTCATTCAGCAATTCTGTATTGCCCTTTTTAACAATGACATAGAAATCGCTGCTGCCAAATTTATCCACGATTCGCTCATTGTTTGTTTTTCTCAGAGAACTGGTAACAATCGCATCAACTTTTTCGCTCTGAAGGGCTTCCTCCATCTCTGCGGTCGTATCAAAATAAGATGGAACATATGTAAATTCTTTGTTGTCTGCAAAATCCGCAAACTCTTCATTCCGGGTGTTTCCGTTCAAAAGCGCCACACGCATACCGTTGTAAGTGCTGTAATCGCCGTCCACAATCGTGCTGTTGTCACTGCGGACGGTCAGCATCCCATAATTGGTTCCGATCGGACGTGAAAAATCAAACTTTTCTTCTCTGTCCGGTGTTTTGCGGGCAGATGTTACCATGTCAATCTCGCCATCTTCAAGCATCTGCTGCATATCATCCCAGCTCTTATCATATCCGACATATTCGTAATCTACATCCCAATAACGGGCCATCAGCCGAAGAAAATCATAGCCATACCCACTGCGGTTGCCTTCTTCATCCATCACATGATAACCATCCATGGCAAAGAAACCGACTTTGACAGTTTCATGCTGCGAACTGTCCTCGGCTGCATATGCAGTCTGGGGAGAAAATATCATACACACGCATACAAAAGCCAGTAATACTGCCACATATTTCTTTGCTCTCGAAATCATATTAAATCTCCTGTCTGTCAAATATATTTCTCTATACATCTCCTTGTCAACCTCCTGATTTAATAAAATTGTACTGCCGCATCAATATCTTCATCTGAATCTGCCACCTGACCGGGGCTGCCAGAAACACAACACAAAGAATTGTCTTACTGCATTTTTTGTTTTAAAACCAATTGCAAAGTATCCACTATTTTTTTACTGTCAATGGGTTTTGCAATATGTGCATTCATTCCGGCATCTATGCAGTCCCTGATATCATTCTGAAATGCATTCGCTGTCATCGCAATGATTGGTATCTCTTTTGTATCTTTACGGTTCAATGTCCTTATCTGTCTGGCTGCTTCTAATCCATCCATTACCGGCATCATGATATCCATAAAAATAAAATCAAATCTGCCTGGAACTGACTGGGAAACAATACCCACAGCCTCCTTGCCATTTTCTGCCGTAGTCACAACCATCTTTTCATCTTCCAGCAGCATTTTTGCAATTTCCAGATTTAGATCATTATCCTCGACTAATAATACACTCTTACCCGACAGATCAGGCTTTTCCACTTTTTTTTGCTGTTCCTTCTCAGCATTATGATCAATCTCAAGTGGTATCGTGACGGTAACGTTGTACCTACATTTTCTTTACTTTCCAGTTTGATTGTTCCGTTCATCCTGTCCACAATATCTTTTACAATAGAAAGTCCAAGTCCGGCACCACTATATCCATTCGTTGTTTCTTTTCCTTCCCTGGCATAGGATTCAAATGCATGTTTCTGAAATCTTCGCTCATACCAAGTCCCGTATCAGAACATACAAATTCAAAAAACGCCGTCTTGTCATCGCTTGAAATCTCATTGAAATACAGGATTACTTTACCACCTCTTCGGTTATATTTAACGGCATTTCCGGCAAGATTCATAAGAAGCGGTTTAGATATTCCTCACTGCCAATAACATATCTGTGATGAAAAGTACTCATGGAAACTCCGCCTTCAAAGCTGATACCATACTCCTTTGCATTTGTCTCAACAATCGAAATCTGTTTTACGAACATTGCAACCAGATCAAATGGCTTGTTTACCAACTGTAATGTTCCAGATTCTACTTTTCCGATATCCAGAACATTATTCAGAAGGGACTGCAGATAGTCCATCGACGCCATTACCTTTTCTTTACATTCATACAATTTTTCTTTATCGCCATAATAACGCTCTGATATATTGATCATCCCAATAATTCCATTTAAAGGTGTCCGGATATCGTGGCTCATATGTCTCAAAAAATCTGTCTTTACACTGTTCGCCTTTTCTGCCTGCTGCTGTGCCTCTTTTGCCTTTTTCTCTGCAATTCTGGCTTTTCGGAGGAATCCAAGTATCAGTATCAGCACGATCAAAAAAACAGATACAACAAGCACCATAAAGCTCCAGAAATTGTCCCTTATAAACTCCTTTACCGTAACTTTCTTCAGATTACTGTCATACATATACACAGCATTGGAGAATTTTGAAGCAGACATTGTTTTTATAGTCTTATTCAGAACAGACAGCAGCATGCTGTTTCCATGTCTGACTGCAAATGACACCATACCGTACTTTTCCAGAAAAACACTGTACAGTTTATTATCATCGGAATATTGTTTCAGCTTGCCTGAGGCCATAATCATGCAGTCTGCTTTTCCATTATATACAGCCTTTTTTGCATCCTTCCAGGTAGCATATTCCTTCACATGCCACTGTGGATAATTGTAGGAAACATAGACTTCAAATCACTCTCTTCTCTTGGTATTGCAACCGTATTTTTAGCATTTTCATCAAAACTCTTTTTAACCGTTACAGACGCCATATTATACTTCCAGACAGTATCTGTCAGATCATAGCCCAGGTCTTCGGCAGCATTCGTATTTTGCATCACATGAAAAATCATATCAATTTCTCCATCATGCAACGCTTTTTGCATATCCTCTTGTGAATCATACCCCTTGATATCAAATTTCAAAGTCTGCCCTTCCAGGCAGTTTTGTGCAAGCTGGATGTAATCCGTAATCAGGCCGTTCACTTTCCGGTTTCTGTATCAAGAGTACTGACCCCGCCATCGTTTATCAAATAACCTATTTTGATTGCTCCATGCCCTGACAGCCATTTCTGTTCTTCTCCCGTCAGAAAATATACACTGTCCACTGATAGAAACTGCTTATGCAGTTCATCTGCATAATAAGGATCATCATCTGTGATCCTTCTCATAGCATCATCCAGCTCTGTCTTTAAATCAGAATGACTCTGGCCGATTGCAAAATATATTTTTGAACTTCCGATATTCGTTAAGGCCGCCATTCCGTACCCACCCAGACGGGAATCCTCTAACGATACAAAACTGTCAATTTCTCCGTCTGCAATTTTCTTCAAAGCATCCTCATTATTTGAAACATTGACATGCTGTGTATGCAGATCATATTTCTTTTCCCATTCGTTCAATACCATTTCCGGCAGGTAATCCATAAGCACTCCAATCTTTTTCCCATTAAAAAATGCAGTGTCTGAGGATGAGATGTCTGTATGATCGTGTTTTGCGTAGACACAATATCTTTCTTCTCCCATTGGAATACCGGAAAAAAGCATATTCTCTGCCCGTTCCTCCGTATAAGAGACTCCTTCTATAATATCCAGCTCATCATTTTTTAATTTGTCGAAACAATTTTCCCATGTACAATCTACATATTCATATTTCCACCCGGTATAACCTGCGATTTTCTGCAGATATTCATAGCCGTATCCGCTTCTTTTTCCATTTCCATTTATCTTATCATATGTATCATCCGGTACACCAATCCTGACAACTCTCTCTTTCTGATTTTCTGCTGCAAAAGCATAAACCGGACAGATTGAAAAAAGGATGTAGATGCACAATATAAAAACGATACCTCTTTGCAATACTGATTTATTCATTTTCATACTTTTCTCTCTCCCAGTAAAATTATTATAGTTGCGTCTGTGAAATAACTCCGTAAAAAAACACTGTCAAACAGACAGTGCACCTCATTTTATGCAACTGGCTGCCATTTTACAGGCCCTGTAGCTTTGCGTCCCAGACTTTCATCTGGTTTGCCGATTTCCTTATTATAATTATAGCTTTTACACGTATACAAAAAAACTGGTTTTATTATACTATAGTGCTCTACTGTACACAAGAAAAACATTACCGTTTTAACGCCCAAGAACAAAAAATATTGTCTTTTTTTCAGAACATTTATTCCGTTTTTCGACTTCCGTGATATAATGCTTTACTATAAAAATTCCCATGAATAAAATGAGGTGAACCAAGTGAAAAAGAAAACACTTGTGCCTCTTATCATTTTTTTACTGGACATATGCCTTGTTAGTTTAATTGTATACAGAACAGACATCCATGAAAAAAAGCAGAGACACACAATGGCACAATTAAACGCAACCACCTACGGTGAACGCATTAAGAATGAAATTACAGATGGAATTGAAATTACAGATACTTTGGAGCAGGTCATAATCAGTGAAAATGGTGAATTTCATCAGTTTGACACAATTGCCAAAAATCTGATGTCTGATTCCATTGAAAGCATGCAGCTCGCTCCCAATGGTATTGTAACAGATATTTATCCGGCTGAAGGAAATGAAGCGGGTAAGATTGATCTGCTCCATGATAAAGAACGTAAAGAGATTTCCTGTTACGCAAGAGATAATCATACAATTATTACACAGGGGCTTTTCGAATTAAAACAGGGCGGTTATGGAATTGCCGTCCGCAATCCGGTCTACCTGAAAGATAAACGCGGACAAGAGTATTTCTGGGGATTTACCATTGTCATCCTGCGTGTTCCGGATATTTTTTCAGATGCAATCAGTGCACTTTTGAATTTTGGATATGAATATAAAATTTAAAACAGCTACTCCATGGAGTGATGATTATAAAGTAGTTTATCAGTCAGATGATCAAATAAATCATCCGGTTTCTTACACTTTTACTGTAGGACATGAAAACTGGAAACTTGAGATTACTCCGAAAGTCGGATGGAGAAATAACACACTACTGATAATTATCAGCGGAATGTTTCTCACTATAAGCCTTCTTCTGTCAGTGCTTATCAGGGTATGGCTGGTAGCAAAAGAACACAAGAATAAATATCAAATATTGGCACGCACAGATTCTCTTACGAATATTTATAATCGTTATGGATTTGATGAATTAGCAGAAAAAATGATCTCTAAAAATCCACAAGCACATTTTGTAGCTGCGCTCCTTGATATCGATGACTTTAAGTTTATCAATGATATCTATGGACATAGTTACGGAGACAGAGCATTAAAGATTCTTGCCGACAGCATGAAAGCATTTTTTCCATCTGATGCATTACTTGGAAGAAATGGTGGTGATGAATTCTGCATTCTTTTACCAAATTGTACCTTTGAAGAGGCAGATGTACAGCTACAGCAATTCACCAAACTCTCAAAAATATTCTCATATCATAATGAGGAACATGCATTTTATATTTCTCTTGGATATGCAGAATATCCAACATTTGCATCCAGCCATTCACAGCTCATGCGCTGTGCAGATGCTGCCCTTTATGAAATTAAGCTTCATGGAAAAAATGGATGTATGGCTTACCGAAAAGGTCTCCAGCCAGGAGCCCGCAAACAGCTTGGATTTGCGCTTAAGGATATCTCTGAACACCTTCCAGGTGCATTTATCATATATAGAGCAGACAAAGAAGACGATGAACTCTTTTATGCAAACCACGAATTTCTTCATATGGCTGGTTATAAAAGCATGGATGAATTATTCAGACTTACTCAAAAAAGGTTTCGCAATCTGATCCGCAAAGATGAGCAGCAACAAATAGAAACAAGCATCTGGAAACAGATCGACAGCGGCAATGAAAATGACTATATTCACTTTCATCTTCGAAAAGCTGACGGAACTTACCTTTCTGTACTTGACCATGGAAGAATCGTAGAAAGCCAGCAATACGGAAGAGTATTTTATGTATTGTTCATGGATTGGGAAGATATGCATATTCGTTACAGTGATAAATTTTCTGAATAATAAATTGCTGATGCCCCTCTCCAATATGATCCATTAACATTCAGCATCACATGGTTATCAACATAAACTAAAGAGAAACTGGTTTCCGTGATATTTATCACACAATAACATAGTAAAAACCTGTTGGTTTTTCCAACAGGGTCCTATCGATTACTCATTTAAGAAGATTCATCTACTCTGAGCTTAAAGCTTATTATATTTCTTGCATAATTGTTTATTTTTATACATATAAGCATCTGCATTATCCAATAGCATCTGCATTGTACACGCCATATCACCGGCGGATAATGCCCATCCGCACGCATAGTCAATTGGTATTTGATTTTCATAACTATTTAATCTGTCTTTTTCTCTGTACAAGGATTTTAATATTTCCTTAATTTCCGCCTCGCTTGTATGATAAATGACTGCTATAAACTCATCTCCGCCATATCTTCCAACAAAATCCTTTTCTGGAATCACACTACGCAAAAGCTTTGCAAAATTCATTATTAACTGATCTCCTGCGGAATGTCCCCTTGTATCATTAACAATTTTTAGATTATTTAAGTCAAACATTATGCATGCTGTAGGATCTGTAATTATATCTTTTTTATTCAAAAGCTCATTACAGGCACTTTTATTTGGCAGCCCAGTATGGGCATCTATGAATGCTTTCTGTTCTAGTAGTCTGTTTTGCATTGCCATCTGCATTGCCCTTAGAGTCTGCATAATAACCAATATCACCAGACTCAACATATCAAGTGCCGACAAAGCTCTATGATGCGAATCTTTATAGCGAGCTTTTCTGAATAGCTTTCTGCGGCAGATACAGTTTCATCTGCCATCGTAAAATAAATTTCACTCATGTTAACAATGTCTGTATTTTCGTATCCCTTGTTTCTTACCGATTCAATCTCTGTTTTCAATTTATCCCAGTAATCACTCTGGATTTGCAATTTTTTCTGATATTCTTCATCATGGAGTTCTACCAGATCATAATGTCCATCCTGATATCTTAATCCAAGAAGAATATCATCCAATATTTAATTAATTCATCATTTTGGTTTCCTGTAATTTCTAATTTTACTTCACGCTGTGTAGCTCCACGTACCAGACCTGCATAATTTATTACGCGTGCTGTCCCCTGCAGCCTGCTAATCTGTATCATCATAAAAATAATAAGAACTACTAATATCAATATAAGGAAACTCTGTATAATATTTATTATGTTTTTACTTTTTTTGTTTGTCTGCATTTTACAATTTATCCTGAGCTTAAATAATATTCATTTCAATAACTATGCTATTCCTTTACTTTCTCCCTACGTTTGGGGCAAATACCTTTAAATGAAATATCATAATCTAAATATTTTATTCCATTCGTGTCATGAATCATTTCTATCAAGTCTGATATTTCATCCACGTCTACACCTGATACCTCACCGCATTTTACACACCTGACATTGTAATGATTTTTTAAGTTAAATCGAATCACTTTATTAAAAAAAACACCTACAATAAGTACCTTTTTAACAAGATGTTATCTCTATTCTGCGTTCAAAAATATATTCCGTATCTGACGATAGATCATGCCTGAACGCATAGCCAAGTCTGTCAATTTTTTTATATCCTCAGGATTTTCAATACTATTTTCAGCCATGAACCTAACCATTTCACCACGAGCCATCTTCGCATATGTACCTTTTGTCACCAGTTTATCTCCTGATAACTCGCAAAATACAATTGTAATATACTTATCCCGTAATGTCAGATACTTTTCTATAGATTTGGAATATTCTTTTGATGCCAGGTTAATTATAATCCTACTGTTGTCGATCACTGAACAATACAACATATCTCCCCAGTATTCATATAAGTTTTTTGCATCTCCTATGCCGACTTTTGCCTGCATTTCCAAGCGGTAAGGTGTCACGCCATCCAACGGTTTTAGAACGCCATAAAACGCAGATAGTATTCTCAAATGATTTTGTACATACTCAAACTGACCGTCCTCAAACACGGATGGAGCCATATATTGAAAAGCAATTCCTTCATATGATAAGACAGCTGGAGTAAGTAAATGATAAAGATCCATGTTTTCCAATCTATTGAAGTTCTGTTCTGTAATTTTGTCATTACATTTCCAGATAGTCTTTAGTTCTTCTTTTGACTTGCTTTTCAACCAACTTTGTATCTCTGTCGTCTTTTCAATAAATTCAGGCAATCCATCCGGCGCTATGCTGTCAGTATCTGTAATCATCTTTTTAGCAGGGGATAATATTATCTTCATTAATCTAATTCCTTGAGCATATTTTCAGGATCATCTGCAGCCTTGACTTTATCATTTGCCTTTATAATAATCCCCTGTTCATCAATAAGATATGTGGTTCTTACTACTCCCATAGAGACTTTGCCATAATTTTTCTTTTCTTTCCATACATCATATGCTTCAATAACTTTCCGCTCTGGATCTGCTAAAAGTGTAAATGTCAATCCATATTTTTCCTCAAATCTCTTATGAGAGGATACAGAATCCTTACTGACTCCAAGAATAACTGCTCCTTTTTCGGTAAACTGAGGGTATCGCTCAGAAAACCCACATGCCTGTTTCGTGCATCCCGCTGTATTATCCTTGGGATAGAAATATAAAATCACTTTTTTTCCTGTATAATCCGATAATCTATGTATTTTCCCATTTTGATCTGGCAACTCAAAATCCGGTGCCTTAACCCCTACTTCCAACATTATTTATCCCTCCCTTTCTGTATCTTTCTCTTTATTCGCCTTTTTCTTCCTATTCCCGGTAATCATTTTATGACCTGTATATATCGCCATTACCATACATAACATAGAACTTAAAGCAAAGTATTTGTGACTTGATTTTTGCTTTTTATATCCAGTGTAAAAAGTCCCAAGCATTGTGATCAATGCTCCTACTGACAATATTTATGTGCTTTCATGTAATTCCTCCATTTTTTCAGTGTATTCAATTCTAATTATACGCTACCATATTCCTATGTCAATTTGATAATAGAGCATTCCTATAAAATTTTTCAAAATATCATTGTCAAAACTATGTATTGTTATCCTTTAATTTTTCTTTGAAATAATTGACAAAAAGCTTGCTTTCAGGAGATTACTATTTAATCTCTTTTCCATCTATATATAGTTGAAATTTATCAGGATTATTGACAACATCATAGTCCTTTCCGTATTCTACAGGTCTATATTCGGCTGTCATTACCGATTCCCCGTCTTCAATATCCTCTTTCCATAAATAGATGTTCATATCAATGCTCGTCGCATATCCTCTGTCTGTGGAGAATTTTGTCGAATGAAAAGAGACTTTACAACTTAAAATTGGATAAAAAGGACAACAAAAAAGAAGAGCTGCTTGCTCTTCCCATATAGTAGTAGTAAAATAATATGTCATGCCAGCGCAATATATTACCTAGAATATCGCTATAACAGGAAAGGGACTGCATTGTGACAGCCCCTAGTTTACTTCATCATGTTGTCTACATTCTGAGTGAACTCATTCCCTGGTTTATTTTAGCATCGATCTGGATTTTGTTTCATAAAGATAAATTTTGCCACAGAGCGGTCGTATGTTTTAATGTGTCCAAACAGCCAGTCGATTACATTTTTCTGTACAAGTTCACTGAACTGATCTGTTGGTCCTTCATACTCCTGAAGGTATTCATACAGTTCCTGAATTGTCTTTTTAAACTCTTCATGTTTTTCATAATGTTTTTCACGCTCTGGATAACCGGATTTTTCCTGAAGCTTTTCCTCTTCTTTGAAATGAAAGTCAGTATATTCATCCAGATAATCCAGCATTTTGATTGCTTTTACTTTGCTGTCGCCATTTTGACAGGCAGTTACAAAGTTCTGGATACGGTCGATCAATTCTTTATGCTGGGTATCAATTGTTTCATTTCCTGTTACTAAATTGTCATCAAAGGTAATGTTTAAATCGTAAGTCATAATTTGACCTCCATTTCTTTTATATGTTCTCTTAGGATCTTTTAATGTCTGACAGTTTCGTACCTGCATTTTCTGCTTAGTCTTCTACAGGAACGAAAACATCTTTTCCTAATCCACAGATTGGGCATGTCCAGTCATCTGGAATATCCTCAAATGCAGTTTCTGGATCGATACCAGCGTCTGGATCTCCTACTGCCGGATCATAAATATATCCACATGGTTCACATTCATATTTTATCATAGTCATTTTCCCTTTTCAATGTCGATTTATTTTTGTTACCAAGTTCCTAGCAATTTTTCTAACACTTTGTTTCTTGTATATCTGTATTATACATGATAATTATTTCTCTTGTCAATAATAGTAATTATTTATTATTATCGTACTTAGCATAAACTGATATTTGAATTGCAAATTTACATATTGTATATATCATGGGAATAGTTGAATAAAAAATG
>ENA-OQDF01000854-OQDF01000854.1-human-gut-metagenome-genome-assembly--contig:-NODE-854-length-12721-cov-1.752978_pt1 | contig 12721 bp, 15 predicted proteins | sample MGYA00242769_ERZ504597 | MGnify/ENA primary metagenome ERZ504597 (study PRJEB26092, sample SAMD00036305) | human gut metagenome | host: Homo sapiens | study: EMG produced TPA metagenomics assembly of...
CAAAAGCTCCTAACGCAGAGGAGAATCCCGCTTTAGCCGCAATCATAACCATACCTAAACAGAAGCCTAATGCTATGATTAATAAGGTTTCGTCGTTAAGAAATGGCTTAATCTTTTTTAAGAAAACTTGGAATCAGATAGATTCCGAGTAATGACCAAAATATAAGAAACGCTCCTAACTTTAGAATACTTCCAGCATTTCCATTCCTTCGACTTGCTTGCTGACTGCTAAGGTTGAAAGCAAGACCATCAAAACTACGGCCACTAAATCTTCGACCACCAAGACGCCTAATACTACTCCTGTAAATTTTTGCCCTCTGAGTCCCATGTCATCGAACGCCTTGAATACGATAGCGGTGGATGACATAGAAAGCATACCGCCTAAAAATATACTGCTTAGATGCGAGAAGCCAAGCGCGTTTCCTGCAGTATAGCCTAGAAACATCATTCCGGAGACTATGGTTATAGAGGCGATAACAGCTGTACCTCCTACGGTCATCAACTTCTTGAAAGAGAATTCTAATCCCATAGCAAACAAAAGAAAGATGACGCCTATATCTGCCCATATTTTTATATTGGTAGGATCGGATACCGTTGGTATATAAGGTACGGCGGGCCCGGCAAGAATGCCAGCGACAATATACCCCAAAACGACAGGTTGTTTCAAGCATTTAAAAATCAATGTAATTATTCCCGCCGCAATCAATATAACCGCCAAGTCGGAAATAAGAGGTGCAATTTCAGACATGTTATTCATTATTTTGTGCTCGCAAATTTACATATTAACTTAGAACCATGTTGGGATAAAACAAAAGTACTCTTGTCCTAAAAACATATATGGGAAATATTCCAGGACAACCGCAGCAAATTCCTCCTCCCCCAAGAGCTTTATCTTAACAGCATGAATACACCAATATCTATAAGCGGCAGTTTACGAGATATAAAAAGGGTCTTCATTGCTGAATACCCTTTCTTGGTGATCCGCCTGGGCTCGAACCCAGGACCCAACCATTAAAGTAGTTGTGCTCTACCAGCTGAGCTAGCGAATCATCCTATGCGTTACTTCTGTAATGCGGGTGCAAAGGTAGGGATATTTTTTAATACGCAATAGATATGGCTATTTTTTGCGATTAATCTGAATTTATTTCCTCTTGTTTAGGTTGATGAGCAAGGCTTCTGGAATCTAACTCATTATATTCATGCAAGATAAATCGTTTATAATAAGATAAGCATAAGGTTGTTAATGGGAGGGCTATTATTAAGCCGATAAAGCCTAAGATCGTTCCCCAGATGGATAATGAGAGTAAATGATGGCGGGATTCAATCCCATAGCCTTACCCATTATGCGGGGGGTAAGATATAAATCCTGTATACATTGTACGATACCCAAGACTAAAATAGCCAAACCAAAGATCAACCAGAAGTTCTCGCCTGTCTCGGCCGAACGCAATAAGCTCAATAGAATCATCGGGATGATACCGATCGCCTGCATATAGGGAATTAAGTTCAGCACGCCGATAAACAAGCCCAGCGTGACCGCCAACGGGAAATTAATGATCTTAAAACCGATCGCGAGGAGAATCCCGACGGAGAGAGCGATCAGCGATTGTCCTCGGAAATAACGGTTCATGCTGTATTCCACATCCTCAGCCAAACCTTGCAGGAACGGACGGTAACGCTCCGGTATCAAATCGATCCAACCATTCGCGATCTTCTCATAGTCCAAAGGATGAAGATAAAATAAAGCAAGATCACGAACACGATCGTGATACTGAAAGGATCGAGAAGGTGTTCGATAAGATAGACCATAACTGGGGTGCTATCTGCTTCACCGCTTTCAACAAATTCTCCTTACTCAATAACTCCATAATCTGAGCGAAGTTCACATTACTTTCCAGATATTCCATCCATGAATGCGGAATCAAAGGGACATGACCTTCACCGGGATCATGTGTGCGGATCAGTTCTAGCGTTTTATCCGCCTCAGCCGCGATGGAAGGAACGACCATGACTATCAGCAACGTTATCAACAGCCCTAAAGTCACCAATACCGCCATAATCGATAAGATACGGCTCTTAAAGCATAATTTATATTGGAAGAACTTTACGAACGTTGCATCATGTAAGCCAGCAACCAAGCGATCAGGAAAGGTAACAATGCGTTCCGTAATAAGGCTATCAATAGATAATCCCTGCAGATGACAGTATACCGAACACTATGCGTATTACACGGTCAAACGTAAAAGGCTTGTCAAACAGTGATTCATATTATTTTCATATCTTTGCTTGCGACAAAGATAGAATAAAGTAGAATATATAAACATCATGATACGTAAAATATCCTTTTTCTTCCTCATTTCTTGCTTATACCTTTCAGTAGGGGCACAGGTTCCACAACCTATCAAGCAATTCCTGCGTAAGCCTTATATGGAAGGAGCCTCATTTTCCTTGATCGTGAAAGACGTTCACAATGGCGAGACGGTATTCGCTTACGATACCCTCCGGCAGCTGACCCCAGCCTCGGTCATGAAGACGGTTACGACCGCTACCGCCTTGGAGATACTGGGCGAGGATTATCGCTTTCCCACGACATTGGCATACGATGGCTCCATCGAGAAGGGCTTGCTAAAAGGGAATCTATACATCAAGGGAAGCGGAGATCCCAGCCTTGGCTCAGCGCATTTCGCCCCGTATCATAAGCGGTTCCTACAGGAATGGATCTCCGCCTTGAAAAAGGTGGGTATCCATAAAATACAAGGTGCCGTAATCGCTGATGAAAGTATATTCGACACGGAAGGCACTTCCTTTAAATGGGTTGGCGAAGATATGGGCAGCTATTATGGCGCCGGAAGCTATGGACTTTGCGTATTCGACAATCTCTATAAATTAGGACTGCAAACCGGGGCTCCCGGAAGCCGCCCGAAGTTGAAAGGAACCGAACCGGAATTATCCGGCATCCATTTCCATAATTACTTAACGGCTCAGCAAGTATCTTCGGATAGTTCTTTTATCGTAGGGGCGCCATTCGCCACGGACCGTTATTTATACGGAATTGTCCCCGCTAACCGGGAATGGTATCCGCTCAAAGGGGATATCCCGGACCCGGCTCTTTTCCTAGCGGATTATCTCACTAGGCAATTGGAACATGAAGGGATCACGGTCGGCGAATCACCGTCTTGTTTCCGTATCTTGCGGGAGGCCGGTAGGTGGGCAACCCGGGAAACGGACCGAGATTGTTACCACTTACTCCCCTACGCTTCGGGAAATCGTGGAAGTGACCAACCATGTCAGCCATAATTTATTCGCCGATGCTTGATCAAGACAATCGGCCTACGCTATACGCCCCGTAAGGAGAGGTCATATCTTCTTTTAACCGGGGCATCCAGGTGCTTCGGGACTATTGGCAAGGGAAAGGACTCGACCTCTCGTGCGTCTGGATGTACGACGGTAGTGGCCTTGCGGTTACCAAACAAGTTATCAACAGCTTTTGTGGCTGATTTATTGATTTATATGAGAACCCGTTCACAACAACACACAGCCTTCTACGAATCATTGCCCGTAGCGGGGTAGAAGGCTCGGTGAGGAACTTCTTAAAAGGCTCATCCCTCCAAGGAAAAGCCCATCTTAAAAGCGGAAGCATGAGCCGGGTAAAGGATACGCGGGATATATAAACAAAGGCGATAAGCAATACGCCATCGCCCTATTCGTAAATAACTATTCCTGCGACGGACGTCCTATGACCGTAGCGATAGAGAAATTATTGCTCCAGTTGTTCAACTAACCAGCGGTTATTTCGGCAGGATCGATCTACGCTCTATCATCTCTAGGAAATGCTGTTTATAATTGTCGGAGATCGGGATATACTCCTTTCCAAAGACAATCCGGTTCCGCTCGATCACCTTGATCTTCTCCGGCTGGACGATAAAAGAGCGATGAACACGCACAAAGCGATCCGAAGGTAACATATCCTCCAAACTCTTCATGCTCATCAACGAAAGGACCGGACGAGGCTCATCCTCCACGAATATCTTCACGTAATCCTTTAATCCTTCAATATATAATATCTTGCGCAGCTCTATTTGCAACAGCTTATACTCACTCTTGACGAAAATACTCTCCATCCCGCCCCTCTCCGCGATTGACGCGGATTCCTCCTTCTCTTCCGAAGACACCGGCTTACGGAGCAACTCATACCATCGCAACGCCTTATTCGCCGAGGCAAGGAAGTCCGGATAGCTGATCGGCTTCAACAAATAATCCAGCGCGTTTACCCGGTAACTATCCACGGCATATTGATCGAAGCGTCGTAAAGATGACACGGGTATCGGCGTTCAAGATACGGGAGAACTCCAATCCGCTCAACTCCGGCATCTGGATATCCAGAAAAGCAGATCCACCGGCCGATCCCGTAAGTCGGAAAGAGCGTCCAAGCACTATTATAAGTCCCCTGCAAATCCAGAAACGGAGTTTTCAAGACGTAGCTTTCCAGCAAGCTAACCGCTAAAGGTTCATCGTCAATAATAGCGCAAGTCAATCTCATATCTCAGTCTCGTTTATAGTAATTGATAGATAAGAAGAATAGTTATCCCCCTCCCGACCGCATTGGAACGAGAAATGCCCCGGATAGAGCAGCCCCAAGCGTTTCTCCAGATTCACCAGCCCGATACCGGAACCACTTTTATCTTGATCCGGGCTTTTCGGGAAATAGCTATTCACGATAGTACAAACCACCTCCGCCCCCTCCTGATGGATATCCAAATGGATGAAAGAACGGCTTATTATTGCTCACCCCATGCTTAAACGCGTTCTCAACCAAGGAGATAAACAACAGGGGAGCGATCAAGGTTCCCGGAGAGGAAGCGACGATATTCGTTTTCAGCTCCACATGTTTGGGCAGGCGTATACGCATCAACTCCACATAATTACGAAGGAAGTCGAAATCCTTCTCCAAAGGGACAAAAGGCTGGCTACTCTCATACAAGACATAGCGAAGCAAGCGGCTCAAATCGTGCACCGCCTCCTGCGCCTTCTCCGGGCTGAACGCTATCAAGCTATAGATATTATTCAACGTATTAAACAGGAAATGCGGGTTAAGCTGGCTTTTCAAGTTCTGCAATTCCGCCTCGGCACGCTCCTTCTCCAGTTCCCGCTGGATAGCCGCCACCCGGTACCATCCGTCCGTCATCTTGATCGCCACGCTAAGGCCGGCTACCAAGGAGTAGATAACGGCGTTGACGAGAAAGAACCCCACCGTCTCGTTCAACGGGCGGGGCGGACGAGCCGGATGATGCATCTCCGGAGGGTAGAAATAGCGCATGCAGAAATGCACGAACAGCATCGTACTCCCGATAAGCAATAGGTTGATCAGCAGGAAACGCCCTGTCCGGCGGTTGAACAAATACCGCCTCACCAGCCACCCGTAATTCAAGTAGAAGACGAGCATGAAGGAGAGCGGCACGATGATGCTCCGCAGATACCCCTCGAACGTGACTTGCGACTCCCTCCCCGTGAAGAAGAAGGGGGAACAGAATAGGATACCCCATCCCGCAATGTGTATCAACTTTCCCAAACCTTTGATAGGGGGGATTGTGGTGTGTCATTCATCTTATTATCCTCTTTAGTGCTACGCAAATATAGTCATTCCTACCGTTATATGAGCCATGTAGCCTTATCTAGTGAGCCTTCGCCTCATAGCTATGAGGTGTCATACATCATAGGTTTAATGCATCGTTCCTCATACGTATGATGCATACCCTTTACAGGTAAGGAGACCATGCCTCATCCGTCTACTCATAGCGTATGGCCTCTATCGGGTCGAGCTGGGCCGCCTTCTTAGCGGGATACCATCCGAAGAACACCCCGGTGACGGTACATACCACGAAAGAGAGCAGTACGCTCCATGGCTGGATATAGATCGGGAAATGCGCCACGACATTCACGATCAAGGCGCTCCCACGCCGAAAAGCACGCCGATCAATCCCCCGGTCACGCTGATAAGGATAGACTCGATCAAGAACTGAGCCAAGATATCCATGCCTTTCGCACCGATACTCATACGGAGGCCGATCTCCCGCGTACGCTCCGTCACGCTCACGTACATGATATTCATGATACCGATACCACCAACGAGAAGAGAGATACCAGCCACCGCGGCCAGCAACGTCGTCATTATATCCGTCGTACTTGTCAACATCGTACTCAACTCCTGCATACTCCGGATCGTGAAATCATCATCATCGGTTTCCCGCAGCCTATGGTTACGCCTCAGTATCTCCGATATCTCGTCTATGGCTTGATCGGTGTACTCCTCCTTGAGCGCCGAGCAGGTTATGCCTTGCAAATGGGTAATGGCCAAGATCTTCTTTTGAATAGTTGTGTATGGAGCTAAGATCAGGTCGTCTTGGTCCATTCCCATGCTGTTATATCCTTTGCTTTTCAGTACGCCCACGACCCGGAACGGTAGCTTCTGGAAACGGATCACCCGTCCGACGGGATTCTCTCCGCCGGGGAAAAGGTTATCCACCACCGTCTTCCCGATCACGCATACCTTGGCGGCGGTCTGTACGTCTTGATCGCTGAACATATCGCCATCCTCCACCTCGTATCGGCGTATCTCCATATAATCCGGGCTGATACCGTAGACGGTGGTCGGGGCATTGTTGGCGCCATAGATGGCCTGCCCGCTACTGTTCACGGAGGGAGAGGTGGCGGAGACGTAGCGAGTCTCGTTCACGATATCCTCGTAGTCCTGTAGCTTCAGCGTCTCCATGGCAGAGGCGTCTTGGCGGACACCACCACGCATGTCGGCTCCCGGCTGGATCATGATCATGTTCGAGCCCATCTCGCTGATCTGCGCCTGTATACTCCGCTTCGAACCTTGACCGATGGCCAGCATCGTGATCACGGAAGCCACGCCGATGATGATACCCAGCATCGTGAGGAATCCCCGCAGCTTGTTGTTGGCCAAGGCCCGGAGGGCTATCTTTAGTAAATTCGTCGTATTCATTGTTACTTCTGTTTATCGCTTAATCATCATTCTTGGGCAGGCGGGCCAAAGCCTCGGCGGCGCTCAAGATATTCGTATTCACCGTATCGGCGGTTACATGACCGTCGCGCAACGTGATATTCCGGCTGCTGTATTGGGCGATCTCCGGGTTGTGGGTGACAAAAATAATCGTACGTCCCTCGGCGTGCAGACGCTGGAAGAGCACCAAGATCTCAAAAGAGGTACGGGTATCCAAGTTGCCGGTAGCCTCGTCCGCCAGGATCACCGCCGGGTCGTTCACCAAGGCACGGGCGATCGCCACACGCTGCATCTGGCCACCGGACATCTGGTTGCTTTTATGCATCAGTCGGTCTCCCAAGCCCACGGCGATCAAGGCGTTGACCGCCTTTTCCCTACGCTGAGCCGCTTTATAGGCGGGGTTGTACATGAGAGGGAGCTCTACATTCTCTACCGCCGTTGTCTTCGCCAGCAGGTTATAGCTCTGGAAGACGAAGCCGATCTTACGATTCCGGAGAGTCGCCCGTTGCCGCTTGTTCATGGTGCGCACGGATACCCCGTCTAAGTAATACTCCCCGCTCGTAGGAGTATCAAGGCAACCCAGCGTGTTCAGCAACGTACTCTTTCCGGAGCCGGAGGTTCCCATGATCGTAACGAACTCCCCCTCGCGAATCGTGAACGACACGCCTCGCAGGGCATGGACGGTCTCGTCGCCAACGTGGAAGTCTCGTTTTATATTGTCTAATCTGATAATTTCTTTCATGACGCAAACTATCTCTTATTTTTGTTGCTTCCCGGAGGGCCCGGCATGAAAGGGCTACGCTCCGCTCCTGCACCTACTTCCGGCATGTTAGCGGCGCTCGCTAAATCTACGGCTACCTCATCGCCCTCGCTCAGGCCCTCGGTTACTTCGGTCACGCTGTTGTTGCTGGTTCCGACCGTAATCTGCCTCGGGCTCAAGGTATTTCCTTGGCGGGACCAAACCAAGCGTTTTCCGGGTTGTACCTCCGCATTCGGATCTGTCACGGTCATACCCAACGATTCCATGATGGCGGGCTCGGGGATAAAACGAAGTGCCTTGTTCGGCAAGGTCAGGACATTCGCACGTTCCAACGTATAAATCGTGATATTCGCCGTCAAGCGAGGTTTCAGTTTCAAGTCCGGATTATCTGCCGTAATCACTACCTCGTAGGTAACGACCGTAGAAGAAGAAGTACTGGAAGAAGCGCTGGAGGTGCTTTCGCTATCCCCAAGGCGAATCTGGCGAACCACGCCCTCGAATTGATCGTTCGGGTAGGCATCCACCGTAAAACTAACCCGTTGGCCTTCCTCCACATTACCTATATCCGCCTCATCCACATCCGCTATTACCTGCATCTTCGTCAAGTCGGCGGCAATGGTAAACAGCGTCGGGGTCTCGAAGCCGGCGGCAACGGTCTGCCCTTCCTCAACGGCCCGGTTGATAACCACTCCGTCTATAGGCTCGTGATCGTGGCATATTCGAGATTACGGTTTACCTTTACCATGGAGGCCTGACTCTGGTCGTAAGCGGCCCTCGCCTTCTCGTAATTATAGGTAGCCGTCTCATAATCCGTATCGCTAATCAATTGTTTCTCGTGAAGCACCTTGCTACGTGCGTAGTTCTTCTGTTGATACTCGAACTCCGTCTTGCTGCTCGCCAATTGCGCCTCGGCGGAACGAAGCTCGGCTTGGAGGTTGATCTTATCCATCTCGGCGATCAGTTGGCCGGCTTTCACCACGTCGTTATAATCAGCGTACAACTTATCGATGATACCGGAGACCTGCGTACCTACCTCAACCTCGGTAACGGGCTCTACCGTACCGGTGGCCGTAACCGTATTCGTGATCGTGCTGCGCCCTACTTAGCGGTCTCCAGCTTGATCCCGCCTTTCGAGGATTTGCCCGTGAAAAGGAACACGCCCCCCGCTATAAGGATAACGCAACACCGCCCATGATTAGTTTCTTCTTGTCCATATTCTGATTCGTTTTATTTCTGTTTTACGTTGTATTCTTGTTCAAAAGGCCCCCGCGACCTCCGTCGCAGGGTAACCTTGAAAAAAGAGAGTGGAGTAAATATATCCATTAGTGGGTTAATAATTCTCCGCAACCGGCTTCTTCTGATAAACATTCAGCAATTGAACGCTCATCAAGGCCATGTATTTCGCTTGTAGCTGCTCTTGCTGGGCGGTCAGATAATTGTTCTTCTCCGTCAATAGCTCAAGCGTATTTTTCATACCGAGGCTGAATTGCTCATCGATCAAGTTATAGCTTTCTTTCACGTAACTCAAGCGTTCGGTAGCCGAGGTATATTGGGTCTGCGACGAGGTAGCGTCCAGATAGATCCCCTCCACGGTTTGCAGCAATTGTTTTTGGGTATTCAGCAACTCCAACTGGCTGGTGGTAATCGCGTATTTCGCCTTGTTATAGGCCGTCTTATACTGACGGTTACTGAAGATAGGGATGCTGATCGTCAATCCGACACTCTCGTTGAAACTATTCCAGACCTGGCTACCGAAAGCGTAATCCGTTCCGGAAAGATGGCCGGTACCCAGCCCGGCGTTCATGGAGAGCGAAGGAAGGAAAGCACCTTTCGCCTTTTTCTTCTCCAGCTCGGCGATGTCCACGGCCAGCTCACTGCTCTTTATTTGCGGCATCACAGCCAGAGAGGTATTGTAAATCGTTTGCTTGCTCGGAAGCGGGGTTAAGATATCTTTCTCCGTAAGCTCCGGCATCACCAATTCGATCTCTTCGGTTATATCCAGTTCTAGTAATTGCTTCAATTGCAACTTATAATTGTCTAGATTCGTCTGGGCTACGACCAATTGATATTTATCGGTGCTTAACTGGCTTTCCAACTGAGCCAAATCCACTTTCGAGATCGAACCGGCACGTAGCAACTCCACCGCACGATCCCGTTGCGCCGTAGATACCTCGACCGTATTTTGGTTGATACGAACGGACTCCATCGCATATAGTACCTGCATATAGGTCTGTATCAAGGAGATTTGGATATCATCCTCGTTTTGCTCGATACCTAGCTCATCGACGGTATTTTGTATTTCCTGTTGCTTGATCGCCTGTACACGTTGCCCTCCATCAAAAAGCGTCCATTTAGCGTTCAGCGCATAATTACCGCTATAGCTATTATTCGTAGCGGCGTCGCTCGAAGGATAATTCACGAATCCTTGGGTAACCGAAGCCGAAAGGGAAGGGAAAAGCTGTGCTTTCGCCTGCTTCGTATCCTCTATACCGGAAAGATGCGACACCTTGCTTTTCTTTACTTGGATATTATGCTCCAAAGCGTAATCCAAGCAAGCGCGCAAAGTCCATCGGGTAGGTTGCTCTTGTGCCTTACTCCCTACACAGAGGAAGAACAGACATGCGAATAATAAAGCGTATTGTTTCATATTGCCTTCGTTTTCTATCTTTTTACGAAAGCAAAACTATATTACCTTAAAAACATGGGCAACCAGACTAGAAAAAGGGGCTGTTTTCACCGATTAAACGGGCAATTCCATCGACATCGGGATTACCAATATAAAATAATACCCGCGATACCCGCCAAGATGATCATCAAGATAGGATGTACCTTGAATTTCCATGTTAGGATGAAAGCGGCACCAAAGATCAAGAAGCTCTTGTAGTCGATGAAGTTCTCTTTATTCATTAATAGCAAGGCGGCGGCGGCGATCAAACCAACCGTAGCCGGGCGCAATCCAAGGAAAGCCGCCTCTACATATTTATTATTCCGGAACTTAGCGAAGAAATAAGAGATCAAGAGAACCAATATGAAAGAGGGCAGACATACCGCGAATGTCGTCAGGCAAGACCCTAGGATACTCATCGTCTCCGAATACCCCGCATTATGCACCGCCGTATATCCTATATAGGTGGCGCTATTGATACCGATCGGCCCGGGTGTCATTTGAGAGATAGCGACAATATCGGTAAACTCCTGCAAGGAAATCCAACCATAGCGGTCCACCACTCGGCTTGTATCAAGGATAACATCGCATACCCGCCACCAAAGCCCAATATACCGATCTTCAGATATACATATAATAATTGCAACCAAATCATATCAGCCCTTCTTATTTAAACCATACACCAAACCTCCGGCTATAGCGCCAAGATAATCCAAGCGGGAGACACCCCACCCATCCAGATCAGCAATGCCGCCCCGACAGGTATGATCATTTGCACGTAACTCAACTTGATAGAGCGTGCGGTTGTCAGACAAGGCACGGCGATCAAGCGACCACCGCCGGACGCAATCCCATAAACGCCTTCTCCACCCATACATTATCCTTTACCTGCGTAAAGAATAACGCGATCAAGAGCATGATTACAGAAGAAGGGAGAATCGTACCCAAGGCACAAACAAAACCGCCCCATGTCTTCTTCAGTTTATAACCCACGAAGATCGCTATATTCACGGCGAAAATACCCGGCAACGATTGGGCCACGGAGAAAACGTCGATAAGTCCTCTTTCGTCATCCACCCCCGGTCCACCACATCCCGCTGGATAAGCGGCAACATGGCGTAACCACCTCCGATGGTAAACATACCGATTTTCACGAATGTCAGAAAAAGCGTCCAATACATACCCTTATCAGTTTACGTTGGCTAACGTCCTAAAAGCCTATTGTAAGTTTCTTTATTATTAATAATCTGAAGCGCTTTCTGGTAACTTGGATTATCATCATTGATAATCTGGAAGTACTGCGCCATATCATAGAGATCCCGTGCGATAAGCGCCTTGATCTGAAGCATGATCAACGGCTTCGAACGATTATATTGCTCTTCCTCAAACTCAATCTTCTCATCGCCGGCCATCTTAAGAAGCTCCTCCATGATATCCTCTCCGACCACGAAACCTTGCTTATACTGCTGGAATTCGGATATTTAGCCATCATCTGGTTCCGATTACGATCCAGATAATTCATGGACACCCGATTGACCAAACCGGAAGCTACCAGTTTCCGGTGATAATCCGTATAGCGAGCCGTATCTACCGGGATGAACACGTCCGGCATAATACCTCCACCCCCATATACGGTACGCTCGGTAACCAAGGTGTTATACTTCATTGAATCCGGGAAATGAATGCTATCGGCACTCATCAACTCCCCCCGGTTATAACGGTCGATCAGATCATGGTGGTACTCCTCGATCTTCCCGTTCTCGTAAGGCTTTTGTATACAACGTCCGGTGGGTGTATAGTAACGGGAAACCGTCAAACGAATCATGGAACCATCCGGCAGGGGAATCGGTTTCTGTACCAAACCTTTACCAAAGGTACGGCGACCTACGATCACTCCACGGTCCCAATCTTGAATAGCGCCGGAGACGATCTCGCTGGCCGAAGCCGAGGACTCGTCCACCAGCACGACCAAACGTCCCTCTTGGAATTGTCCGCGAGCGGTAGAGTTCGCCTCCTCACGAGGTTGCTTACTCCCTTTCGTATAAACGATCAACCGGTTTTTATCCAAGAACTCATCCGCCAGCTCTATGGCGATATTCAAATATCCCCGCCATTGCCCTGCAAATCCAGAATCAAGTTCTTCATGCCCTGTTTCCGGAGCTTCTCCACGCCTCCCTGAATTCATCGGCGGAAAGAAGCGGCGAAAACGGTTCAACTTAATATAACCGGTATTCTTATCCGCCATATAAAGCGGCATCCAGACTATACACGG
>ENA-OQDF01000855-OQDF01000855.1-human-gut-metagenome-genome-assembly--contig:-NODE-855-length-12704-cov-1.808380_pt1 | contig 12704 bp, 17 predicted proteins | sample MGYA00242769_ERZ504597 | MGnify/ENA primary metagenome ERZ504597 (study PRJEB26092, sample SAMD00036305) | human gut metagenome | host: Homo sapiens | study: EMG produced TPA metagenomics assembly of...
GGTCGTAAAACGAATTTCGCATATCGGGAACCTCTTTCGCCACACGATCCAACAAGATCGGGAAGGTTATGGTCTCACCTTTCTTTCTCGAAAGAATAGGAGTTTACATTTTGTCCCAACAACGTAACTTCCTTAAAGCCTTTCTCGTGCATATCCCGTATCTCATTCAAGATACTCTCGATATCCCGGCTACGCTCGCGTCCTCTTGTATAAGGTACGATGCAATACGTACAAAAATTATTACAACCGCGCATAATAGACACGAAACCGGAGATATGTACGCCCGGTAACTTCAAAGGAATAACATCCTTATAGGTCTCTTGGGTAGAAAGCTCCACGTTGATCGCTTTCTCTCCGTGCTCTACCGCTCCCACCAAGTTCGGCAAGTCCAGATAAGAATCCGGTCCTACCACCAAGTCGGCATGATGCACATGGATCAGATCTTCCTTCACTCGTTCGGCCATACATCCAATACACCGACAATTAAGGACTTCTTTTCCGTTTTAAAGACTGGAAATACTGTAGCCGCCCATAGATTTTCTGTTCGGCGTTGTCGCGTACGGAGCAAGTATTCACGAAGATGGCATCCGCCTCCTCGATATTCTCCGTCATACTATAGCCATCCATCTTCATGATAGAAGCTACAACTTCGCTGTCCGCCACATTCATCTGACAGCCGTAGGTCTCGATAAACAACTTCGTTCATCGCTTTGGGTAGCGGATTTTAAGTCCACACCGTTTTCTTGATTTACCATACTATATGTTAATATAATTTAAATAAGCAAGATTCTTAAAAATAATTACGCAAACGCTTGCATAGTTCGAATCCCACCGTTATATTTGCATTCGAAAAACGTAAATTTTTTCATAGTTAAGGTTTTGGTTAAATCGAATAAGGGTGGCTGTGAAGTTACCCTTATTTACTTTTATACCTATCTGATGTTTTATATACTCCCATCTTTTCACTTCTCAATTATTCTTCTTACATTTGGAGGTGCAAAAATAATCAAAGTTTATGGATAACGTAGGAGATTGGTTATATATTGTTTTCCTGATTATCGCCGCCGTCAGTGGCTTATTCAGTTCGAAAGACAAAAAGAAGAAGAGTCGCCCCGATATATTGGGGCAACCCGACAGGGAAATTGTGCCTAATGACCAGCCTACAGAAGGAAAAGGCTTCTGGGAGATATTGGAGGATATGCAAAAGGAAACGCAAAAACCTAAGCCCGCTCCCCGACAAAAGCAGGTAAAGTCAAAGGTTGAGAAACCGCAAGTCGTAACCTCATCGCCTGCCTCATCTCCATTCCTTTCCGCCGAGAAGAATATCCCGAATCATATCGCGACCCAGCCATCCGTAAGGATGAGTGCTATCGAGGAAGAACCGGGCTTATGCCAGAAGATACCTTCAGAGACATCGAGGAATTGAAGAAAGCGATCATTTGTGCGGAGATTCTAAACCGGAAGTATTAATTTACGCCACACTTATATTCGATTCAGCGTAATTTTATGTAAGTTTGCGCCCGAAATATTGAACAGTAAGTATTTACCTAAAAACATAAAAACTAATTATCATGGCATTAAAATTTATTACAGCTGAAGAAGCCGCATCTTATGTGCATCATAATGACAATGTAGGTTTCAGTGGTTTTACACCCGCAGGATGCCCGAAAGTCGTTCCCGGAGCTATCGCCCGGAAGGCAGCGGAAGAACACGCTAAAGGTAACCCTTTTCAAATCGGTATGTTTACCGGCGCTTCTACTGGTGATAAGCTAGACGGAGAGTTGCTCGCGCTAACGCCATCAAATTCCGTACACCGTACCAATCTAACAGAGACTTACGTGCCGCATTAAACGCTCATCAGGCACAATATTTCGATTTGCACTTGTCTGAATTGGCACAAAGCTTGCGTTACGGATTCTTGGGTAAGATTGATGTCGCAATCGTAGAGGCTGCCGATGTTACTGAGGATGGTGAGATCGTTCCGACTTCAGGTGTTGGTATCTTACCTACTATCTGTCGTATGGCAGACCGTATCATCGTTGAGTTGAACTGCCGTCACCCGAAAGAAATCCGCGGTATGCATGATATTTACGAGCCGGCTGATCCTCCTTTACGCCGTGAGATCCCTATCTACACTCCTTCTGACAGGATCGGTAATGATTGTGTAAAAGTAGACCCGGCTAAGATCGTTGGTGTGGTAAAGACCGATGAGCCGAATGAAGGTGGAAAATTCTCTCCGCTGGATGATGTCACGATGGCGATCGGTAAAAATGTAGCGGACTTCTTGGTTAGCGAGATCAAGGCCGGCCGTCTTCCGAAAGAATTCGTTCCATTGCAGAGTGGTGTAGGTAACGTGGCTAACGCAGTCTTGGGCTGCATGGGAGCTAATGAGTCTATCCCCGCATTCAATGTATATACTGAGGTTATTCAAGATGCGGTTATCGAATTGATGAAACAAGGTCGCGTTAAATTCGCCAGCGGTTGCTCTTTGTCCGTAAGTAATGAGGTAATCCGTGAGATCTACGCAAATCTCGATTTCTTCAAGGATAAGATATTGCTTCGTCCGCAAGAGATCTCTAACAATCCGGAGGTTGCCCGCCGTTTAGGCTTGATTGCTATCAATACGGCTTTGGAGGCTGATATCTTCGGTAATATTAACTCTACGCACGTATCCGGTACTCGTATGATGAATGGTATCGGTGGTTCCGGCGACTTTACCCGTTCGGCTATGTTATCGATCTTCACGACTCCGTCTACAGCGAAGGAGGGTAAGATCAGCGCGTTCGTACCGATGGTATCTCACTTGGATCATAGCGAGCACTCCGTGAAGATCATTATCACGGAATATGGTGTAGCGGACTTACGCGGTAAATCTCCGATCCAACGCGCTCGTTGCATCATCGACAATTGTGTTCATCCGGATTACAAACCGTTATTGGAAGAATACCTCGCTATGGGTATCAAGGGACATACGCCTCAAAACCTGAAATGCTGTTTCGCTTTCCATGAGGAACTAGCGGCCAGCGGCGATATGCACAATGTGGATTGGAGCAAGTATAATAAGTAATACAAACATATTACAGGCATAATTCATAGGGCATGGGTTCAACCGAACTCATGCCCTATTCTCATAGCAGACAATGCGTAATTACATTTGTAATAATTTTGAAACAATTCTTTCAAGCGGGTTTAATCTCTCCTTAATATAGAGGCTCTTTCTTTGCAGCAGAATAAATAGGCAAAGATTGTGAGAAAGTTTATAGAAAAATTAGTGGAAGGAGGATTCTTGATCAGTGGAAGCGTCAGTAGCTTTACGATCTTGTTGATCATTGTCTTCTTATTTAAAGAGGCCGCAGGTCTTTTTAACAGCCCGGAGGTAGAGGAAGGATATATATTGGCTGTGAATCAGGAAATCCAGTCGAACATTTGTCTCCCGAGCAAATCATGGATGTCTTCGATGCCAATATCACCAATTGGGAAGATTTAAACGGAGAAAATCAAGATATACTTGTCTTCCGTTTCTCGGACCTAACCAACTATTATACGGAAGAAGAGCTAGGTGAAGAATTTCAATATGTTCCCGAGAAAATCAATGAACTTATCCATAAAGAGCCGGGGATTATCGCATTCTTTCCGGAACAATACAAGTCGGAGAACTTTACGGGAAAAATCATATCGGGAGCCACGATCAAACCTTCGGAGTTCTTTGGAGGGACGAATGGTATCCTACCTCCGCTCCCGCTCCGATCTTTGGCTTGATCCCTCTATTACTAGGTACACTTTTAGTAAGTATAGGCGCGATCGCCTTATCCCTCCCCTTCGGAGTAGCGGTAGCGATCTATATGGCAGAGATTGCCAATACAAAAACCCGTAATTTGCTAAAGCCTATTATCGAGTTATTGGCAGGTATTCCCTCAGTCGTTTATGGTTTCTTCGGATTGGTGGTGATCGTTCCCCTTATCCAAAAGACCTTAGACCTTCCGGTAGGCGAGACCGCTTTCGCCGGAAGCGTGGTTTTAGCGATCATGGCGTTGCGACCATCATCACGGTAGCGGAAGATGCCATGCGAACTACCCCACGAGCCATGAAAGAGGCCAGCTTGGCATTGGGAGCCACGCAATGGCAAACCATCTACAAAGTAATAATCCCCTACTCCATATCCGGTATCACGTCCGCTGTCGTATTAGGTATAGGACGTGCGATCGGTGAGACGATGGCCGTATTGATGGTAACCGGAAACGCCGCCGTTATCCCTACCTCGTTCTTCGAACCGGTACGGACAATTCCTGCCACGATAGCAGCGGAATTAGGTGAGGCTCCCGCAGGTGGAGCGCATTACCAAGCCTTGTTTATGCTGGGAGCCGTGTTGTTCCTCATCACCTTGGGGTTGAGCATCGCCGTAGAATATATTTCATCCAAACGTAAAATTTAATTAAAGATATGGCACCTATTCAACATTTAGGGAATATAGACAAGAGGAAACGGGCCTCTCAACAGGTTGCTTTCGGTTTCTTTTCTTTCCTGAGTTATTTGGTCGTAGTGATCTTATTCGTAATACTGGGATTCATTATCTTAAAGGGAGCGAGCGTGATCAGTTGGGATTTCCTGACACAAGCACCCCAAGAGGGCATGACCTCCGGGGGATTTTTCCGGCTATCGTAGGTACACTCTATTTAGTGATCGGAAGTAGCTTGATTAGTTTTCCCATCGGCATCATGAGTGGTATCTATATGAACGAGTACGCCACAAACGGGAAACTCATCCGTTTCATCCGTATCATGACGAATAACCTAAGCGGTGTCCCATCCGTTGTTTTCGGGTTATTTGGTATGTCTCTATTCGTAAGTACCTTGGGATGGGGAGACTCTATTATAGCGGGTTCGTTTACCTTGGCGCTGATGTCCTTGCCACTTATCATCCGCACGACGGAAGAGGCTTTGAAAAGTATCGATGATTCTTTCCGTCACGGTAGCCTAGCGTTAGGGGCTACGAAGTTGCAGACCATCCGCAGGGTCGTGCTACCGATGGCGTTCCCCAATATTATTACGGGATTGATTCTTTCGATCGGGCGTGTGTCCGGAGAGACCGCTCCTATCCTTTTTACGGTGGCCGCTTATTTCTTGCCGCAATTGCCGAAAAGTATTTTCGACCAATGTATGGCATTACCTTACCACTTATATGTTATCTCTACAAGCGGTACAGATATCGAGGCTTCCCGGGGGATGCTTATGGCACGGCGCTCGTGCTGATCGTCATCGTATTATTAGTAAACCTTTTAGCGAACGCTTTACGTAGTTATTTCGCCAAGAAGGTAAAAATGAATTAAAAAAATAAGACAATTATGATAAAGATTGATGCTAAAAACGTAGACTTTTATTATGGGGATTTCCATGCATTGAAGAACATTTCCATGGAGATAGAGCCGAATACGTCCACCGCTTTCATAGGACCGTCCGGTTGCGGAAAGTCTACTTTCCTCCGCCTGTTCAACCGCATGAATGATTTGATTCCGGACACTCGCATGGAAGGTCAGATCCTGATTGATGGAAGGGATATTTATACGAAAAGCGAGAGAGTGGATCGCTTACGTAAAAACGTGGGGATGGTTTTCCAGAAACCGAATCCTTTTCCTAAGACGATTTATGAGAATGTCGCTTATGGCCTGCGGGTAAACGGTGTCAACGATGAGAATTATATTGAGGAGACGGTGGTCAAGACTTTAAAGCAGGTCGTCCTTTGGGACGAGGTAAAGGATAAACTGAAAGAATCGGCATTCGCTCTTTCCGGCGGACAGCAACAACGTTTATGTATCGCCCGTGCTTGCGATCTCGCCCTCCATCCTATTAATGGATGAGCCGACTTCCGCATTGGACCCGATTTCAACCAGCAAGATCGAGGATTTGATACATGAGCTGAAAAATGATTATACGATCGTAATCGTTACCCATAATATGCAACAAGCGGCTCGTGTTAGCGACAAGACCGGATATTTCTATTTAGGGGAATTGATTGAATATGATAATACCCGGAAGATTTCACCAATCCGGAGAAAGAGTCTACACAGAATTACATTACCGGACGGTTTGGGTAATTGAAAATTAAAAATTGAAAATTAGAAGAGTATGAAGGTTATAGAGCAGGAGATTCATTCTTTAAAAATAGTATCAGCGAGATGTGGGCATTGGTTCACCAGCAATTATACAACGCAGGGGAGGCTATGCTTACCGGAGATAAGGAACTCGCTTATAAGGTAATCAGCCGGGAACGCCGGGTAAACGCTTTCGAGCTAAAGATCGACAGTGATTGCGAGGATATCATCGCTTTATATGCGCCGGTAGCGATCGACCTACGTTTCGTATTGGCGATGTATAAGATTAATACAAACCTAGAGCGTCTGGGAGATTTCGCCGAAAGCATCGCCCGTTTCGCCGGAAACCTTCCCGAGGGGGAACCGATTGACCCGCAACTGGTCAAGGAAACCCGGGTAGAAGAAATGCTGTCGGAGTTATTAAGCATGATCTCACTCACCAAAGAGGCTTTTGAGAAAGAAAGCTCAGAGATCGCTTCCCGTATCTTCTTGAAGGATAATTTGATCGATGAGATCAATCATAATTCTACCGCTATTATCGCCAAATATATAGAGGAGCATAAAGGTAGTGCGTTGGCAGGGTTATATATGGCCGGTGTTATCCGGAAAATGGAACGTTTCGGAGATCATTGTACGAATATAGCGGAAGAGCTCATTTTCTATCTGGACGCTAAAGTCATGAAGCATATGGGCAAAACCGAGCAATAATTCGTATCTTCGCGGCCACTTTAACAATCAACATCAGTAAATGAAACGACTCACAGTGGCTTGGCTGTCGGCCTTCTTATTGAGCGGTTCCGCGTTAACGTCTTACGCTCAGACAAATTCTCCTATCCCGGAGCGGGATTCTTCTTCGGTATCTCTTTTTGAATACGCGACTAAGATTCCGAAACGCAACAAGGTTTTCAATCTGGACTTGGAGATGCACGCAGGATTCAACGCAGACTTTCTCGGGGAAGCTGGATGAAGCCGCCTTTCGTTTCAGGGATGTCAAAATTGATGTTACCGGAGAGGTGAACGATCGGTTATTCTATTGGTATCGCCAAACGCTGAATGGCGGTTATGAGGGACAAGCCTTGGAGAATTTGAATGAGTCGATCGAATATGCGTATATCGGCTATAAACTGAATGAGCGTTTTACCTTAACCGCCGGAAAACAAGATGTGTTCTACGGTGGTTTTGAGTACGACGAGAATCCTTTGCTTATTTATGAGTATAGCGATATGAATGAATACTCCCTTTGCTACCTTACGGGAATCGGGCTGGGGTATCAGCCGAATGAGTCGCAAGAGATCCGCTTACAGGTGACGAACAGTCGTATGGGATCGATGGAAGATGAGTATGGACATCTGCCGGAAGGATTTAAGAAACCGAGAGTTCCCTTGTTTTACACATTGAACTGGAACGGTAACTTTCTGGATGAGTTGATTCATTTACGGTACTCCGTATCCGCTGCGGAACAAGCCCAAGGGAAATATATGTATAGCGTCTTTACCGGTCAAAGTATAGAGGCCGGACCGGTCTATGCTTATTTCGATGTCATGTATCACGAGGAAAATTAGACCCATTAGGATTATTGACCGAATTGACCCAGCCCGAAGTCTCCGGAGAGGAGGAACCGGAACCACCGGTTCGTATGCAAAACATCGATTATCTTTCGCTGGTGGGGGAAATACAGTATCGTTTCCATCCCAAATGGCAACTATTCGCGAAGGAATGTATGAAAGCGCATCGATCTATAAAGCCTACGATGCTTACGAGAAAGGTAAATACCGTACGGCATGGGGGTATCAAGGAGGGCTTGAGTTCTATCCGATGGCCGATGATAATCTACATATCTTCTTGACCGCCATAGGTAAAAAATATAACCTATCCGAACGAGCGAAGGCGCTCGATGCCTCTCTGGACGACACCGCACGCCTTTCGATCGGTTTCATTTATAGATTACCACTATATTGAATAATGTGCCAATGTGGGTAATGTGCCAATATGCCAATTAAATGGATATATTCGCAGGGCACATTGGCATATTGGCATATTATTCACATTATTAATATCAATTCGTCTCCTTGTTGCAAATCCACCGTTAGCATTCCATCGATTACGGGTAAAGATACTGGTTTCTGATTTTTCTTGAGACTTAGGTTCGCTGAATTTGCCGGAAGCTTGATCCGGAAAATACCCGGAACGATCGCTTTCAATCGAGCTTCCGTCAGCAGACCTTCCGTCCATTTAGCCGACACCTCTCCGCCATTCCGGACTTTCAAACCGCTAAAGCTTCCGTTTTTCCAAGCGGAAGGCAAAGCCGGCAAAAACTCGATCAATCCGGTTTGACTCTGTATCAGCATCTCCGCGATACCCGCCGTGCCTCCAAAATTACCATCGATTGGAAAGGAGGATGGGCACAAAACAAATTAGGATAAGAACCTCCTCCCTTCACCTCCTTCGTATGCTCATCTACGCAAGGACGTAACAAATCACCCAACAATTTATAAGCATGATCGCCATCCTGTAAACGAGCCCAGAAATTAATCTTCCAAGCCATCGACCAGCCCGTGCTTTGATCACCACGGACCTCCAAGGATTTACGAGCCGCCTCAGCCAACTCTGGCGTATGCTCTATCGATATCTCATTCCCGGGATAAAGCCCATATAAATGAGAGACATGACGATGGGTAGGCTCTACCTCCTCATACGGCTCGAGCCATTCCATAATACGGCCGTCTTTACCGATCGTCGTTGGCATCAAGCGATCTCGTTTCGCCGCCAACTCAGCAGCGAACGCGCTATCCACGCCTAAAATCCCGGCGGCCTCAATGGTATTCGTAAATAATTCCCGCACGATCTGATTATCCATTGTCGATCCGGCACAAATACTCACGACACTTCCGTTTGGCATTTTATAAGCGTTCTCCGGAGAGGTCGTAGGTGCCGTCACCAGATATTTAGTCCGGGGATCTTGCACCAACATATCCACAAAGAATAGGGCAGCCCCTTTCATCGTCGGATAAACATCCCTCAAATACGCCTTATCTAATGTATACTGATAATGCGTATACAAATGCTCGCATAGCCATGCGGCGGATGTATTCGTCGCTCCCCACGATGGATGTTCGCCCGGGGCGGTAAACTCCCAAACATTACCTAAAATATGGGTAACCCATCCCCGTGCGTTATAAAAAGCCTTGGCCGTGCGTTCGCCGCTAGGGACTTGCAGTTTCGTCCATTCGATCAGCGGAAGGTGCAACTCGGAGAGGTTCGTGACCTCCGCAGGCCAATGATTCATCTGTAAATTAATATTTAGGTGATAATCCCCGTTCCAAGGCGTATGAATCGTATTACACCACAAGCCTTGCAAATTCGGGGGCAGTAATCCCTGCCGGGTCGAGGAAATCAATAAATATCGACCGAACTGGAAATATAAAGCCGCCAATCCCGGATCGTTCTTATCTTGAGCGAAAGCGGCCAAACGCTCATTGATCGGAAGATGATCCCTTTCGCCTCTTCCCAAATCCAGAGAAACCCGATCGAACAGGGAGCGATAAGCAAGTGTATGTTCCCGGCGCAAGGTGGAGAAATCCTTAGATTCCGCTTGCGATAAGTATTTTTCCAAGGATTGTCCGGCGCCGTCTTTATCGAAATAATCCGTACCTAAACTTACCAAGATAATCGCTTCCGAGGCACTTCGCACCGACAGACAGCTATCTGTCGTAGCCAAATCTCCTCCCTTCGGCAAGACGATACGGACACGAGAGGCGAAACGCATCCCTTTCATCTCCAACGTATCCACCCGTCCGGCAGTTGTCCCCGCATCAGCAAGTCCTTTCCGTCCAAAGAGATCGTCGCATGTTCCGGACGATTCATACCCAATGAGAAATTCAAAGCCCGATCCGTATCCGCTACCAAATGAATCACTCCCAGATCACCGGAAAAAGAGGTAAACATTTCCCGTTGATAATTCACATTCCCCCTTTTAAAAGAGACGGAAGCGATAGCCTCGCTTAGGTTCAACCGCCTGCGATACTCAGCGATAGAATCCGATTCATTCGGATACGTATATTTCAGCACTAGATTTCCGAATAATTGGTAACTCCCATACGGAGCGTTCGCACCGTCACCCAGATTACTTCCGGTCCCTTTGCAGACGAAAGTTTTATACATCAAATCCTGTGCCTCGTCATTCCGTCCCTCAAATAAAAGGCGACGAATATTCGCCAAAGAGTAATACGCATAAGGATTGTCCGTATCTTGCTTACTTCCGGACCACAGGGAGATCTCATTCAGGACAACATTCTCCCGCTCAATACCACCATCCGGCATCATACCGATACGGCCGTTTCCCAAAGGCAAAGTTTCTTCCCATATCTGCGCTGGTTGATCAAAATAATATGAGACCTCCTTCCCGGTCTGCATATCCGGCAAATTACAACCGAAAAGGAACGATAACAAAATCAAATAAAGTCCTTTCATATTCATACGATTATTCCTTGTTATTGTTTTTCCATCAAAAGCCGAAGAGGCGATCCACTGCAACCCGGGTTACAGTATCACCCTAAAAGCTTTGCATATCACATAGTCGTTTATAATAGCCATCCAAAGCCAACAACTCCTCGTGTTTGCCCCGTTCTACGATCTCACCCTCATGCATCACACAGATCTCATCTGCGTTACGGATCGTAGAGAGACGGTGGGCGATCACTACGGTCGTACGGTTCTTCATCAAGTTCTCCAACGCTTCTTGTACCAAACGTTCGGATTCCGTATCCAAGGCGATGTGGCCTCATCCAAGATCAAGATCGGGGGATTCTTCAAGATCGCACGGGCGATACTGATTCGCTGGCGTTGTCCACCAGACAGTTTTCCACCTCGGTCACCTATATTGGTATCGTAACCTTTCTCACTCGCTATGATAAAATCGTGAGCGTTAGCGATGCGGGCGGCTTCCTCCACCTGTTCCATCGTAGCTCCTTCCACTCCAAAAGCGATATTGTTGAAGAAGGTATCGTTAAACAAGATAGCCTCTTGATTGACATTTCCCATCAATCCCCTAAGATCGAAAAGGGTGGCCTCACGGATATCCGTATCATCAATACGAATATTCCCTTTATTCACATCATAAAAGCGAGGCAATAGATCCACCAAGGTACTTTTGCCCGAACCGGATTGACCGACCAAAGCCACGGTTGTTCCTTTCCGGATATCCAGATTGATTCCTTTCAAGACCCAAGCTTCCTGATATTTAAACCAGACATCTTTATAACTGATTTTCTCTTTCAAGGCGATCTTCTTCGGATGTTCCGGATCATGGATATCCGTCTCCGCCTTCAAGATCTTATCGACACGTTCCATGGAGGCCAGACCTTTCTGGATCGCATAAACCGACTTACTTAGATCTTTCGCAGGATTGATAATGCTATAGAAAATAACCAGATAATAAATAAACGTAGGAGCGTCGATCGGGCTATTCGCGCTCAAGATCAGCGTACCTCCATACCAAAGTACGATAGCGATCGTAACGGTTCCCAAAAACTCGCTCATCGGGTGCGCCATTTGTTGGCGGCGATAGATACGGTTTGTCAACCGACGGAAAGTATCATGCTTCGCTCGAAACGGTCTTGTATCTTCTTCTCGGCGTTAAAAGCCTTGATAATACGAAGTCCGCCTAATGTCTCCTCGATCTGGCTCATCAGAAATCCCCATTGTTGCTGTCCTTCCAAGGACTTCCGTTTCAACTTCTTACCGACTTGTCCCATTACGTAACCCGCCAACGGCAACAGGATCAAGACGAACACGGTAAGTTGCCAACTGATAGCGATCATACCCACCAGATAGATCACGATCAGGATCGGGTTCTTGAATAACATGTCCAATGAACTCATGATGGATGTCTCAATCTCGTTCACGTCTCCGGATACACGGGCGATAATATCCCCTTTTCGCTCCTCGGAGAAAAAGCTCAACGGCAACTGCGTAATCTTCTTGTTAATCTGATTACGGATATCACGAACGACTCCGGTTCGGATCGGAATCATTGTATAAAAAGCCAGATACATGGTCGCCACTTTCAAGAAAGTCGCCACGATCAGGAAGATTCCCAACATAATCAAGGCGAACGAACCTCCGTGTACCTCTATCAGATCGGATACATACCAAAAAAAGTTATTCTTGATCAACTCCGGCAAGGCTTTCCACGACTCCCAGCTTCCCGCGTTAAAATTCCAATCCATAAAGGTGTAATTCCCCTCATCCATCTTAAACAAGATCTGAAGGATCGGGATAATCAAGGCGAAAGAAAACAGGTTCAAGATAGCGGAAAGTACATTGAACACGATGTTCAGAACCATATACTTTTTGTAAGGGGGAACGAAACGCTTTAAAATACGTATGAAATCTCTCATAAATTGATCTGTTACATTGAAGTGGCAAAGATACAAAAAGTACAGCTATATCAACCCCTATTATATAAAGAGGAGTTCTATAAATTAAAATATTGTAAGTACAGTTGTTTATATGGTTCCAAGAGCGTAAATTTGCAGAAAATAAGAATTTTATAATGAACAAGTTATCCCGATACCGTAAGCTTCGTTATAATCAACTATTTGAGTCAGAGAATCGG
>ENA-OQDF01000856-OQDF01000856.1-human-gut-metagenome-genome-assembly--contig:-NODE-856-length-12703-cov-1.809081_pt1 | contig 12703 bp, 14 predicted proteins | sample MGYA00242769_ERZ504597 | MGnify/ENA primary metagenome ERZ504597 (study PRJEB26092, sample SAMD00036305) | human gut metagenome | host: Homo sapiens | study: EMG produced TPA metagenomics assembly of...
GTGTACATATTATTTGTAAAAACGATAATTTCTATAATATAATTCAGTTTTTTCGATGGATAATAAGGAGCAATAAATATAGCATGGAATTAAGAAATTTAAAGACTTTTTTATACGTAGCAGAACAATGCAGCTTTTCGAAAGCAGCAATTTTATTAAATTATTCACAATCAACTGTTACAGCACAAATTCAAAAATTAGAAGAAGAATTAGATATTTTATTATTTGAACGAATTAATAAAACAGTGCGCTTGACCAATGCAGGTCAAGAATTTTTAAAATACGCTCATGAAATCATCAGAACTAGTGAAGATGCCAAAAAAGCATTGAAAAATTTACCGATAGAAACAGGTGAACTCAGAATAGCTATGGCAGAATCTATTGCTAATACTTTTTTCCCTGAGATATTAGAACGATTTCATCAACTATACCCTAAGATAAAGGTAACTTTATATACAGCTGGTACAGATAGTTTATTTCACAAATTAAGGCATAATGAAGCAGACTTGGTCTATACTTTAGATAAAAGAATTTATTCTTCAGAAATAGTTACTGTGATGGAAAAGAAAGAAGAAGTATTTTTTGTAGCTAGTCCTAAACATAGATTAGCAGGAAGAAATTGCTTAATAGAAGATTTATTAGGCGAAGATTTTTTACTAACAGAAAAAGATATGAGTTATCGTAGACATTTAGAAGAATATTTAGCTTCTAAATCTTTGGAGATAAATCCTTTCTTGGAATTGGGGAATGTAGAGATTTTAAAATCTTTGGTAGAGAAAAATGCAGGCATTTCTTTTTTGCCAGAATTTACGATAAAAAGACAGTTAGAAGAACAGCGATTAGTAAAAATCAATATTCCAGAAGTTTTTAAGTCTGGCGACAATTAATTTATCATAAACATAAATGGGTTACTGCTTCGATGAAAGTAATGATAGATTTAATTAGAGATTATGAATATGATAAAAAGAATTTTAGCCAAAATAAAAGTCTATAGCAAAAGCTATAGACTTTAAATTTTATTCTTTTAGAACTTGTTTAATTAAAAATTCGCTTTTAGGAAGCCAAAACTGCACAAGTGGGCCAGTTAAAAAAGCAGCTATGACTGTACCTATACCAACAGTACCACCTAAGATATAGCCTAAAATAACAAAAAATAAATCACAAGTCATACGTACCCAACGGAATTGAAATTTTTGTAATTTATCAGTTAAGATAATGGCTATTAAATCATTAGGCCAGTACCAGCGTTGCTTTTGATGACTATGGACATGCCGATAGATAAGATAACGCATCCTAAAATCATACCTAAAATACGCCATGGCAAAGTGGAATCAGCATTGATAAAATCACCTAAAAGCCATGTGAAAAAATCAATGATTGGGCCACCACAAAAAGCACATAAAATAGTACCAGGTTTTACATATCCTTTAGTAGTTAGAAGCATAACGACCAATAAGATACATAAGACAATGACGTGAAAAGTACCTACAGATAGATTAAATGTTCGAGCAAGTCCTTGAATAAATACAGTGAAGGTATCAGTACCAAGCTCGGATAATAAAAATAAAGAAATCCCCAAATGGGCAATGATTAAACCAAGTAATAAAATACTAAGTGCAATAATCCAGTTTTTTAAACTGCGTTTTGATGTATCACTAGCAAATGTAGACATAGAACCTCTTTTATTTTGTAGATTTATTTTGATGAAATATTATATTTCTTCTGGATAAACTAAATTCCATTCACGGCGTAATTTAGTCATGATATCCATAACATCTTGAGTATAAGTAAATTGTAAAAGATCAGTTTCTTCTTCTAAAATGGCTTTTTCCATATCTTCCATTTCATATTGAAGTGCTTTCTTCGTATCACCTACGATGATTTCTTGTTTTTCGCCTGTAACAGCATCTGTAATTACTGCTTTATTAGCACGAGGAAATTCCATGATTTCAATATAAGCTTTTTCACAGCTAATCATAGCTCGTTTTGGTTGTTTAGAATGAAGTGATAAAGCGATTGTTGCCATCTGATTATCTTCATTCATCAATAAAATAGTAGCTTGTTCATCAACGCCTGTAGGTGTAGGAAGCATTTGACTTAAAATTTTTGTTGGTTTACTTTGCATAAAACTACGTGTGAGACTAAGCGCATATACACCGATATCAAGCAAAGCACCACCAGCTAAATTTTTATTGAAAAATCTATTAGTCATATCATAATCTTTGAAACTACCAAAGTTTACAGTAATCATCTGTACTTTACCAAATTCATTATTATGTATCATTTCCCATAATTGTTTATAAATAGGCATATGCCAAATAGTCATAGCTTCAGCTAAAATTAAATTATTTTCCTGAGCGAGTTTAACACATTCATTTAATTCACGACTATTTAAAGTAATGGACTTTTCTACAAATAAATGTTTGTGATTTTCTAAAGCTTTTTTCATGAATGGATAGTGTGTATTATGTGGAGTTGTCAAATAATAATATCTACATCAGGTCAGTGAAGATATCTTGAAATCATCATAAACTTTTCGATGCCATATTTTTTAGCAAATCGATGGCTTTACTATGTGTACGATTGCCAACAGCATATAATTTTTTGCCCATGTTTTGTAGCGCTTGAGCCATTTCATTGGCGATTACACCAGTACCTAGAACAGCCCAATTTAATTGTTTGTTAAAGACATAAGTATATCCTCTAAAATATATAATTTATTATTAATTATAAAAAAATAAACTTATAAAGAAATACTTAAATGATAAATAAAAATTTTTAATATAAATAAAAGGCTTAGCTAATCAAAAGAAAAGCTAAGCCTTAAAATTTTATTTATTTGTTGTTTTTAATACATAAACTTTAGAGTCGAAATCACAGCTTGTAGGCATATCACTAGATACCTGACCTGCGCTAGGATCATCAATTACAAGACCGATATTCATGAGTTCATCACCATAATAACAATTGCCATCAATATTTTGTTTATAGCAAAAATCAGGATTTAAGCCTTGGAGATAAATTCTGCTATATGGTAAATTGATACCATTTAATACACGATACCAACCAACAATAGCAGTTTCTTTATCTTCGCTTACTACCATCCAAGCAGTTACATTATTTTCAAAAGGACTGCTCAAACGATAGAATGTGCCAAATTGGAAAACTTCACGATATTCTTTCATGAATTTAATTTGTGCTTTTACTTCTTCTTGTTCAGCTGGAGTTAATTTATTTAAATCAAGTTCATAGCCGAATGTGCCAAAGTAAGCAACATTAGCTCTAGTATGAAGAGGTGTTAAGCGATATACTTGATGGTTAGGAGTAACAGAAACATGACTACCGATGGAGCTGATAGGATAAGCAAAAGATGTACCATATTGGATTTTTAAACGTTCAATAGCATCAGAGTCATCACTTGCCCAGCCTTGTGGAGCATAATATAAAAGACCTGGGTCAAATCTAGCGCCACCACTAGCACAAGATTCAAAGAGAATATGAGGAAATTCAGAAGTTAAGCGTTCATATAAATCATATACACCTAAGATATAACGATGGAATACTTCTCCTTGTCTATCAGCAGGAAGTGCGACAGAATAACATTCTGTAATACTGCGGTTCATATCCCATTTTATATAAGAAACTTTGCTTCACGTAAGATTTTAGCAAGCATATTGTAAATATAATCTACAACTTCTTTACGTGAATAATCTAATACATATTGATGACGACATTCACAAGAATTTCTATTTGGTACATGTAAAATCCAATCAGGATGATTGCGATAGAGGTCAGAATCCATATTAGTCATTTCTGGTTCAATCCAAAGACCAAATTTCATGCCGAGATTTTCAATTCTTTCTGCAAGACCTTTGATGCCATTTGGTAAGCGGTCAGTATTTGGATACCAATCGCCAAGACCTGCATAATCGGAAGTGCGTTTGCCAAACCAGCCATCATCTAATACGAATAATTCTACGCCACATTCTTTAGCTTTGCTAGCGATAGTTACGAGTTTATCTTCATTGAAATCGAAATAAGTAGCTTCCCAGTTATTGATTAAAATAGGTCTAGCTTTATCTCTCCAATAGCCACGAGCAAGGCGTTTTTGGAATAATTTATGGAAAGATTGACTTAAATTATTTAAGCCGTCATCAGTATAAATCATTACAGCTTCTGGAGTTTGGAAAGATGTATTTGGTTCTAATTTCCAATCAAATGTAGTGGGATTAATACCCATTAAAATGCGTGTAACATCATGAGTATCAACTTCTGCTTGAGCTAAGAAGTTACCGCTATAAATTAAGCTAAAACCAATAGCTTCACCTTTATTTTCATCTGTAGTAGGTCGTTTTAAAATAATAAATGGATTGTGTTCATGGGAAGAATGACCACGAGTGGAATTAATAGCAGTGATGCCCTGTTCTAATTTACGCACTTTTAAATGACGTTCTCTAGACCATGTACCAGAGAATTGAAGCCATTCATAATCGCAATCAGGTAAATCAAGACAAAGGCTCATAGCTGTTGTTAAATGAACATCATCTTTACCCTGATTGTAGATTTTAGCACTGCGAGCGATAATGCCATTTTGAGCAAAAATAGTGTAGAGTAAATCTATTTCAACTAAAGTTACAGGGTCTTGTAAATGAATAGTTAAAGTGAGAGCTTCATCATCATTTTCTGTATAAGTAGCAGGTAAATTTTCAAGTTTTGGTTTGCCTTTGCTGATAGAATGACTTTGATAATGGAAGTCAGAAATTTTACTGCCGTTTGGCTGGCAAATTTCAATAGCAGGCTGACGATAATCAGAAGTACCATAAACAGGATATTCTTGACGAATATGGCTCAAAGATATAATATTATGGAATTCTTCAGAAATATAGGAAGTTGTTGGACGAGCACAAGATTGAATTAAATAGGAAAAATCTGCTTTGTCATGTACTTTTTTACCAAAATATACTTGGCTTAGATGACCATTAGGAAGTACAGTCATAATGTAACTAATTTTATCATTAGTTAAATGAAAAGTACGGCTTTGTTCATTAAATAAAATTTGCATCTTAAAAAACGCTCCTTTATAAATATATGAATTTATGGCTTTTCGTAATTAATATCTATAAATTATTATATATGAGAATTTTATGAAAATAAAGATGGCGTTGTTAAGTAAATCAGTTTAAATGTTAAATAAAAACTATAAGAGCAATACTTATAGTTTTTATTTCATTCTATTTACAGGTTTATTAAAAGATATTTTAGGAGAAAACTTTTACGATACTGTGAAGGCGTAAAACCTTTTTTTGCTTTAAAGGCTTTAGCAAATACTAAAGGGTCTTGATAGCCACAAGAATTAGAAATAGTTTCAATGGATAGCGTAGTTGTATTTAATAATTGTTCAGCACGAGTTATGCGATAATTAGCTAAATATTCTTGGGGAGAAATATTTAAATGTTTGCGAAATAATAAATAGAGGTAATTTCTAGTGATGCAAACATATTTAGCGATATCAGTGATTTTTAAATTATTAGTGTAGTTATTTTCGATAAATTCAATGGCTTTTTTTACATATAGATTATTGTTGTCATTAGTCGGCAATATAGTTTTTATATCTTTACTTAAGATAGAGAAGAAAGAATATAATAGACTTCTAGCAAAAATTGATTGCTTGTGGCAAAGTTATTATTTTTTAACATATTATGCACAATTTGTTTTAATTCCTCACTATAATTACATTGAAATGTTAGATGATTGGAACTAAGACCGATATCATTTAGATATTGAATAGCTTTAGTGCCATTAAAGCCAATCCAAAGATATTGCCATGGGTCATCTTTATCAGCTTGATAAAATACTTGCAAATGAGGTTCAACTAAAAACCCTTGACCTTGAGATAATTCATAGCAAGCGTTATTTACATAATATTTTCCTTTGCCTTTAGTTATATAGTGAATGATATAATTATCGCGGATACCAGGGCCAAAGCTGTGATTAGGTTCACATTTAGCTAAGCCACAAAAACATAAGTATAAATCAGAAAAATGGCGTTCTGTTATTTGGAGTACATGAGAATTTTCCATAATAATTAACCTCAAATTTAATTTAGTCTTATAATATTATAATATAATAAAACAAATAAGTAATAAAAGGTGATTTTTATGGAAACAAAATGGTGGCAAAAATCTGTTGTTTATCAAATTTATCCGCGTAGTTTTTGTGATAGCAATAATGATGGCATTGGTGATATCAATGGTATTCGCTCTAAATTGGGTTATTTGGAAAAATTAGGTATAGAAGTGATTTGGTTAAGCCCTGTATATTGTTCACCTAATGATGATAATGGCTATGATATCTCCGATTATTATGATATTTCTCCAGAATTTGGGACATTAGACGAGATGAAAGCTTTATTGAAAGAAGCTAAAGCACATAATATAAAAATAATCATGGATTTAGTGGTAAATCATACTTCAGATGAACATAAATGGTTTATAGAAGCAAAAACAAATAAAAATAGCAAATATCGTGATTATTATATTTGGCGAAAAGGTGAAAAAAATAATCCACCAAATGATTTATTATCTTGTTTTGGTGGTTCGGCATGGGAATATGATGAAGCTTCTCAAGAGTATTATTTGCATTCTTTAGTAAGAAACAGCCAGATTTAAATTGGGAAAATAAAGATATGCGCAAAGATATTTGGCAGATGATGAATTTTTGGATTGATTTAGGTGTTGGCGGTTTTAGAATGGACGTCATCGATATGATTGGCAAAGTTCCAGATTTAAAAATCAAAGAAAATGGACCTAAATTACATGAATATATTCAAGAAATGCATAGAGAAACTTGCAAGACAAAGATTTATTGACAGTGGGTGAATGTTGGGGAGCAAATCCGCAGATAGCACAGTTATTTTCCAGTCCAGATAGACATGAATTAAGTATGGTATTTCAATTTGAACATATTATGCTTGACCAAGAAGGCTCGGATAAATGGAACTTGAAAAAGCTTGATTTAATTGAGTTGAAAAAAGTATTTACTAAGTGGCAAAAAGAATTAAATGGCAAAGGTTGGAATAGTTTATTTTGGAATAATCATGATTTACCAAGAATTGTATCTCGTTGGGGTAATGACAAAGAATATCGCGTGCAGTCTGCGAAAATGTTAGCGATATTACTTCATGGTATGCAGGGAACACCATATATTTATCAAGGCGAAGAAATCGGCATGACCAATATTGAGTTTAATGATTTAGCCGATTTGCGATATTGAATCTGTGAATGCATATAAAGAAAGAATGGCTAATAATATACCTAAAGAAGAAATATTAAAATCTTTGCGTGCCAAAGCTAGAGATAATGCAAGAACTCCTATGCAGTGGAATAGTGATGTAAATGCTGGTTTTAGCAAGGTTAAACCATGGTATAGAGTAAATCGCAATTATATAGACATAAATGTAGAAAAAGCTTTAGCTGATAAAAATTCAATTTTTTATTGTTATCAAAAATTGATTAAGATGCGTAAAGAAAATCCTATTATGATTTATGGTGAATATGATTTATTATTAGCCGAAGATAAAAATATTTTTGCTTATACAAGAAAATATAAAGATAAAACTTGGCTTATAATATGTAATTTTTATGATAAAGAAGTTGATTTTAACTTAGAAGGCACAGGAAAAATCTTAATCAGTAATTATGAAGATACAATAACAGATTTGACAAAAGGTCATTTAAGACCATATGAAGCTGTAATTTATCAGTGGCAGAAATAATAAAAAGCATAGTTTAATCGTTTTGATTAGACTATGCTTTCTTTTTGTATATTTTTAAGTTGTTGGTAAGTCAGAGGTACAATGAGCGCATTTAGTGGCTTCGTGAGGAATTTCAGATTTACAAAATGGGCAGATTTTTGTTTTTGGCGGTTCTTTAGGAATAGGAATTAATTTGTTTAGCTGTCTAATTAAACAAAAGACTACAAAAGCTAAAATTAAAAATTGGAGAAAATCTGTTAAAAAGGCACCATAAGCAAAAACAAGCACCAGCTTTTTTAGCTGTTTCAAGGTCAGCACCTTTTTCAGCAAGTATGAAAGTCGCCTTACTAAGTGGCAGATACATATTGTTGAAATCAATACCACCAGTAAAAATACTGATTATAGGCATGATTAAATTTTTTACAATGGAATTTACAAGCCTGTAAAAGCAGTACCAATAATCATACCAACTGCTAAATCAAGCATATTACCTTTAAAAGCAAATTTTTTTAAACTCAATAAAGAAATTTTTCATAATAATAAAAACCTTTCTAAGCATAATGTATATAATTATAACCTATAAAGGTGAGTATTGAAAAGAAAAAAAGCATTTTTTAACAAATATTGTGCATTATTTTATCTATAAAATATAAATACAAATAAGTATAATAAATACATATTTTTAAGAATGGTGATGACTTTTTGTGAAAAATAAAGTAATGGAAAATTTTATAGATAATAATTATAATTGTTGTCAAGCTATTGTTTGTGATTATTGTGAAGAATTAGGCTTGTCAGAAGATGTAGCATTTAAATTAACAGAAGGATTTGGTTCTGGCATGGGAGGATTAAGAGATACTTGTGGAGCTGTTACAGGCATGTTTTTTGTAATAAGTCTAGCTAATAGTGCAGGTGATAAACATTTACCATTGAAAAGTAAATTTGATACATATAATAAATTTCAAGAAGTAGCAAAATTATTTAAAGAAAAATGTGGTTCAATATATTGTAGAGATTTGAAAAATATGGAGAAGAATAAAATTTTATCTTGTGAAGATTGTGTACAAGTAGCAGATGAAATTTTAAAGAAACACTATTTTAAATAAAATAATATTTTATTCAATAAAAAAGCTAAGTCCTCAAATAAGGACTTAGCTATATTTTTATCTTATTCCATTCAATTGTAGCTGGTGGTTTAGAAGTTATATCATAAACTATTCTGTTTACACCAGGTACTTCGTTTACAATTCTACGAGAAACTGTATCTAATACTTCATATGGAATTCTTGCCCATTCAGAAGTCATAGCATCGCTACTTGTAACAGCACGAAGTGCTACAGTGTGGCAATAAGTACGGCTATCACCCATAACACCTACAGAGCGGATGTTTGGAAGACAAGCGAAATACTGCCAAATTTTTTCGGAAAGACCAGCTTTAGCTACTTCTTCACGGAAGATAGCATCTGCTTCACGAACAACAGCGAGTTTTTCTTCAGTTACTTCGCCGAGAACGCGGATAGCAAGACCAGGACCTGGGAATGGTTGACGCCATACGAGGTCATGAGGAATGCCGAGTCTTCACCTACTGCACGAACTTCATCTTTGAAGAGTTCACGAAGTGGTTCGATAAGATCGAATTGAATATCTTCAGGAAGACCGCCAACGTTGTGGTGGCTCTTAATTGTTGCAGAAGTTTTTGTACCACTTTCAACAATATCTGGATAGATTGTACCTTGAACAAGGAAATCAATTTTGCCGAGTTTATTAGCTTCAGCTTCAAATACACGAATGAATTCTTCACCAATGATTTTGCGTTTTCTTTCAGGATCAGAAACGCCAGCTAATTTACCTAAGAAACGGTCTTTAGCATCAACACGGATAAGGTTCATATCGAATTGTTTACGGAAGATAGTTTCTACTTGATCGCCTTCGTCTTTACGGAGTAAACCGTGGTCAACGAATACGCAAGTTAATTGTTTGCCTACAGCTTTGTGAACTAAAACAGCAGCAACAGAAGAATCAACACCGCCACTTAAAGCGCATAATACTTTTTTGTCGCCAACGATTTGTTTGATTTCTGCAATTTTGCTTTGAGCAAAAGAACTCATAGTCCAATCGCCTTTTAAGCCACAGATTTTGAATAAGAAGTTTTTCATCATCTGCTGACCAAATGGAGTATGTTCAACTTCTGGGTGGAATTGTACACCATATAATTTACGACTGTCATCGCACATAGCAGCAACAGGAGTATGCTTAGTATGAGCAATAGCTTTGAAACCTTCTGGAACTTTTTCTACATAGTCACGATGGCTCATCCAGCAAATTTCATCAGCATTGATACCATCAAATAAAACGCTAGTAGTATCAAGAGTGATGTCCATTTTACCATATTCGCCAGCTTCAGCATGAGCTACGCTACCACCGAGATTATGAGCTGTGAACTGATGACCATAGCAAATACCAAGTACAGGGATACCAAGTTCAAAGATTTTTGGATCAGCCTGTGGTGTATTGTCAGCGTAAACACTGCTAGGACCACCAGTGAAAATAATAGCTTGTGGATTTTTAGCTTTAATTTTTTCTACTGTATAATCATAAGGAACAATTTCACAGTAAACACCGCATTCTCTAACACGACGTGCAATTAATTGGTTATATTGACCGCCAAAGTCAATAACAAGAACCATTTCATGAATTGTGCTCAATTTTTTACCTCCTAATAATAAAAAACGCTCTCTTTACAAAAATAGTTTACTATACAGTAGTTTTTCTGTAAAGAGAGCTTTTATATTTGTTGCTATTTATTAAGCGAAATTTAATTTAAAATTAAGCTTTACCGTCACAACCAAGAACTTCTTTAATTTTGTGAGAAACGATTGCTTTGATGTTAGTTCTACCGTCAGCAACATATTGACGTGGGTCAAAATGATCAGGATGATCGTTGAAGTGTTTACGAATACCTGCAGTCATTGCAAGACGAAGGTCGGAGTCGATGTTGATTTTGCAAACAGCCATGGAAGCAGCTTTGCGGAGTTGGTCTTCAGGAACACCAACAGCATCTGGCATATGACCGCCATTTCGTTGATAATTTAACGAAATCTTGAGGAACGGAAGAAGCACCATGTAAAACGATTGGGAAGTTAGGAAGACGTTTAGCAACTTCTTCAAGAATGTCGAAACGAAGTGGAGGTGGTACTAAAATGCCTTGTTCATTTCTTGTGCATTGGTCAGGAGTGAATTTGTAAGCACCGTGGCTAGTTCCGATAGCAATAGCTAAGGAGTCAACACCTGTTTCTTTAACGAATTCTTCAACTTCGTTAGGATCAGTGTAATGAGCTTCATGAGCAGCTACTTTAACATCATCTTCGATACCAGCTAACTGACCAAGTTCTGCTTCTACTACTACGCCATGAGCGTGAGCATATTCAACAACTTCTTTTGTTTTTCAATATTTTCTTTGAAGCTGTAGTGGGAACCGTCGAACATAACGGAAGTGAAACCGCCATCAATACAAGATTTGCAAGTTTCGAAATCTGCACCATGGTCGAGGTGTAAAGCGATTGGAAGACCAGTGTCTTCAATAGCAGCCTGTACAAGATGTACAAGGTATTGATGTTTAGCATATTTTCTAGCACCAGCGGAGCACTGAAGAATTAAAGGAGCGTTTAATTCTTTAGCAGCTTCAGTGATACCCTGAACGATTTCCATATTATTTACGTTGAATGCACCAATAGCATAATGGCCTTCATACGCTTTTTTAAACATTTCTTTTGTTGTTACTAATGGCATTAAAAAAACCTCCATAGACAAAATTTAAATTTCAAGACTATTATAGCATAAAATTTGTTTATTTGTATATCAAAATCTGAAAATTATTTAATTCAGACAATTCTTGTAATCTATAAATATTTTTTATAATAAATTATAGTTAAATCCGTTATGATATAAATTTTAAAATAAATATAATTTTTATTTAAGTAGGTGAGCATATGAATATTGAAAAATTGTCTATAAAACAGATAAAGGATTTAATGGTTAAAGAGTGTAATGAAGAATTATTGACAGCGATAAAAAATGATGCCCGTAAAGGTGTACAAAGTATATATAAAAGTTATCAACGAGAAATGAAAGAACGTCAGCGAGTGGCTAATTTATATACTTTTGAAAATGAATGTAGAGCTAATGGTTATAAATTAATCGCTGGCGTAGATGAAGTGGGTAGAGGACCGCTCGCTGGGCCTGTAGTAGTAGCTAGTGTTATTTTGCTGGAGAATTTTTTTTTATTGAAAAAATAAATGATTCCAAGAAATTATCGGAGGCAACACGTGAAAAAATTTATGATATCATCATGGAAAATGCGATAGCTGTAAATAGAGCGATTATCGATGAAAAAACTATAGATAGAGTAAATATTTATCAAGCTGCAATGAATGGTATGTATGAAGCTATTTATGGATTAAACCCTAAACCTGATGCAGTATTAATTGATGCTATGCCTTTAGAAAGTTTGGATATATATCAATCAATCAATAATTAAGGTGATTCAAAATCTGCTTCGATTGCAGCAGCTTCCATTGTCGCTAAAGTGGAAAGAGATAGAATGATGAATGAATTTGATAAGATTTATCCACAATATGGCTTTGCTAAAAATAAAGGGTATGGAACAAGTGAACATTTAGAAGCTTTAAGAAAGTATGGACCATGTGAAATTCATCGAAAATCATTTGAACCAATAAAATCAATGGTGATGCAGAAATAAGGTATTTGTATGAAAATATGGGCTTATGGGGAGAAAATAAGGCTGTAGAGTTTTTAAAGACAAAAAATTATACAATATTGACGAGAAATTATCATAGTAGATTTGGTGAAATAGATATTATAGCAAGGAACAAAATACAATTATTTTTGTTGAAGTAAAGACTAGAAAAATACTGCATTGGATTTCCTGCG
>ENA-OQDF01000857-OQDF01000857.1-human-gut-metagenome-genome-assembly--contig:-NODE-857-length-12690-cov-3.890552_pt1 | contig 12690 bp, 20 predicted proteins | sample MGYA00242769_ERZ504597 | MGnify/ENA primary metagenome ERZ504597 (study PRJEB26092, sample SAMD00036305) | human gut metagenome | host: Homo sapiens | study: EMG produced TPA metagenomics assembly of...
TCTCTCTAAAGCTCAGGATTTCCTTCAGAGACCTTGGTTCATAATTCATCCATGGCTTCATACATCCCACATTGTATGCCTGCGGTCTGCACTCATAAATGTGTCTGCTGCATTCCTGCTTTCTGCACGTCTCTGTTCTTTTTGTGAATGTCCGTGCTTTGTTCTGTATATACTATATTACATATTTTCGATTTTTGCATTTAACTTCTGGTTTAATTTTTCATGTGATATGTTTTCTGGTTTTTCCCAGCTCCACACAGTACTGTCCAGACCTGATTTCCCTTTGGACAGTGCCTTTAGCTCTTCCACGCAGAATTCCGTCGCGCGTACGATGTACTCGTTGGCCATTTGTCTGGTAAGGATGGACAATTTCTCTTCTTTTCTCTGGACGAATTCCCCGCGGACTTCTTTTATAAGACCTTTCACATCGAATTCAGCAAGCTGTGCCAATGGCTCTTCTGTAAGATCCAGCTCCTGGATCATTTCCTGGAAAAGTCCATATTTTTTCGAAACATATTCATTTAATATCTCGTAGTCACGATGCAGTTTTTCTACATTTCCAGGAACGCTCGAATTCCAGCCATGCTCCCCATACATAAATCTCCGATACAGCATATCCTGGATCAGATGAAGATAATAGCCGAGATATAAATCATCCTTCTCCATGTATTTCCCGTATCTGTCGCGGAAACATTCGAGATCGTATGTGTATCTGGTATTTTCGCAGATTTTCTTCTTTAAATGGCTATTTCCCGCCACCGCCCCATCCGGCAGAATCACCCCAAGGAACAGGCGTTGATATCTCGAAACGAGACTTTCTTTCTCATCTCCTGTACAATTGCCAAGTGAATCATGCTTGATGCCATAGTGTCCTCTTTTCCTTTATTCTTCTGCATTCTTTTTTTCAATATCAGCTTTACATCTTTTGAAAGCTTTCTATCCATACTGCTAACTTTAACATTTTTATGCCGCATTTCCAATTCTGACGCATGCGTACCGCTCGCTCTCAATCACTTTTTCCATCGATTTAACCGGCGTGCTGTCAATATTGTTCAGGAGATTCTGGAATGTCGTAACCGACTGGCCGCTGTATAGCTGGACACCTTTTCTCCGACTGTCGGCATGGAAAATATCGTTTCGACTGTCTACATTCCAGAAAATAATATTCGGTAATTGGTAGCCGCAATACTCGTACTTTTCTTTCATATGATCATAAAACATCCAATTGCGGTCTCCGCATCTGTCGATCTCCATGTCAGATACAACGATCAGCGCTTTCGGCATTTCTTCCGGCGGTACATCGTGATCCATCGCTGTTTCCAGAACCCGCTCAAATGCAGCCTGAAGATTAGTATTCATCCCCCATTCCGTACGCTCGACGTATTTGATTTTCTGCAGCAAGGTTTCCCCTCTCAGAGAAACAAATTCCGGCTTCTGGCTGAACGTCATGAAAAGATTGTGGTAAGCGCCCCGGTTCCGCTCTGCAAAGTAAATAGCAAGACCAATGGATGTCGCCAAGGGTCTTCCACTCATGGAACCGGAAACATCTGCAATGACAATTGCATTCGTTTCCTGCGCCACATAATCCGGCAGCTGCCTCCACTGCGCCTCCAATACCTGATTCCATTGACGTCCATACAGAACTTTTTCCACGAGATCGTACGGGTACAGCGTCTCCGCATGAATCTTTTCTTTTCCATCCAGTGCCTTCGCCAGATACTGGTTAAAACGCTTTTCATCATGTTTTCGAAATGCGTTCCTGTAAATCATCATGGCTCTTCCGGAGACCTCCGGGTAAACGATCTCCTCCCACTTTCTTTCTGACATTTTCACTTCCAGCACGCCGATATATTTCCGCAGGGAACGGACGATTCTTTTGAAGTTGTAAACCGGATAGCCGAGTTTCTGCGCCGTCAGAATGCCGAGTTTTCTCGTCTCCGTATTTTTAGAGTCTGCCGTTTTGATCCATTTAGCAAGCAGGGAAACGCTTTTTCCCTCCTGGAAGTTTTTCAGATCTGCTTCCAGCTGCTGCTTCATGGCACTCCACATCTCGTCCTCAACGCCAGTCCGATCAGGCAGTACCAGTCGTCAAAACGGCCGAAAACACCAATCAGGTCAAGGTTGGCAATAACTGCCTGCGATGGTACTCGGCAAGATACTGTAGTAGAATCCGAAAGACACGTCTCTCGCCGAGACCTTCCCGGATATCACGCGCATAAAACAGGATTTTCAATGCGAACAGCGGGTCTGCCTGATATGCTTCCGCAAACAGAAGCTCAATTCTTTCCGGATCCGCTCTGCGCAGGGATCCAATTGTCGCAAACAGATCCAGCCGCGCATCGCCGGTTGTGTTCCGTGCTGCTGCTCCATTTTCTGTATAAGTTTTTGTCGCCTGCTCCCGTATCCATTCTGCAAAATCCATCGCTGCCGCTCCTTTCCTTCCACTGTTTTCTCCAGACATCCTTTTCTGGATCTATGGACTCCATTCTTTCTCGTTTGCTCTTCTGTTTTTTTCTGAGTGAGGGCCGGATTTGAACCGGCATCTTCGCCATTACCACTGGAAAAAAGTTTGCCGTTACGGTCACGCACATGACCGTTTTTTCGCGCTCTTTCTTTTAAGCTACCTCACTCGCGTAAGGCGGGCAGGACTTGAACCTGCATTCTGTGCCTCCCTATTCTCCTCAAAAAGTTGCTGTGTGTTCCACAAACATGAAACCTTTTTTTCTGCACAGGTTTTGCCCGTTAAACTACCGCCTTATTCTGTTATTTTAGTGTTTCTGTCTTCTGTCCCCAGCTCAGGATTTCCTTTCGGGATCTTGATTCATAATTCATCCATGGTTTCATGCATCTTTTCCAGATCATTTTCTGTAATAGCATTTTTCCCAGTGATTTTTTCTTCCCGATTCGGATTTCAGGGTCTCTCACCGTAAAATTTCCAGTCGCAGATATCCCATGTCTCAGAAATTTTTCGAAATGCTTTTGATTTTCCCCACAGTGTTTTCGCCCGTCGAACCCTCTTATTTGCCGCGCGCTTTGCCCAACGGGAATTTTTGCATCGGCCTTTGCTGACGGGCGTTTTTTTACAGCTTCGGCTCATCAGCTACTCCCCATCCAGAATTTTCTGATAGAGAAGTCTGCCTTCCTCACCGGCAAGCCGTCCGCAGATTTCTGCCCGCTCGGCGATAACAGGGATCTGGATATGTGCTTTGGCATCTGCCGTCTGTAGCAGCATCAGGTTTTGAAACATCGCAAAGCTGGCCATTTTTGTGTGGCGTCTGACGTGCTTTAATTTCACACTGACATGATCATCGTGGTATTTCACGTAATAAAGAAGTTCCTGTACATCGAAACACGGAATCACATACCCCTGCCGGTCCAGCTCCGGGATCACGATATCGCGCACGATTTCCATGCTTTTTCGGGATGACCGTAGTAATGCATGTCCGGATCACCCTCGCGTTTTCCCCTGCACTGCGCTTCTGGCTTTCCGATATCGTGCAGCAGCGCCGCCAGATAGACCATGTCATTTTCCATCCTCCGCGGAAGATTGCAGACCACATGGAGGGAATGCATCCATAAGTCATACTGATGTGCACTGTTCTTCTGATCATAGCCGAACATGGTTCGTACGGCCGGAATCAGCGCTGCGATTTCTTCTCGTCTCACATCCATCTCTTCCGCAGTTTCTGCTGTTTTCAACACATTCAACAGCTCGCTTAACTTCATGTGTTCACTCCCCCTTTCTGGTCTTTTTGTGAATATTTGTGTTTTGTTATATATAGACGTTGGGGTCAAAAGGTTTTTTGACCCCTTTGATACCAGATTGCTACGTGCTTTGCACTCCCGCAATCTTCATGTATATACTGTATCACATGCTTTCGTTTTCTGCACTTAACCGCTGGTTTAATTTTTTTTGCTGATTTTTTATGCTGTTCAACCGGCACAAAATCCGATCTGCCGGCTCTGCGGTTTCTTTTTCAGACCGATCATCTCGAAATCGTCCGCCGTCAGAAGACAGGCCTCCTCTTTTCCCAGCGTACCATTCTGATGTTCCCGAATGAGGCGGTCTGCCTGGCGCATGATAGCGTGGTCCAGCAGGTTTCTGACAAACCGTCCATTGCCGTAATTTTCTTCCCGACAGGCATCGGCGCAGATGGAAAAGCATTTTTCCCTTGTTCTTTCGTCCATCCGGTATTCCGATTTTTCCAGCATCAGATCCAGAATCTGCGTCAGTTCTACCGGTGAGTAATCCGGGAAATTCAGGTGAAAGGCAATGCGGCTTGCAAGACCTTCATTCTGCTCCAGAAACTCCTTCATCTTCTCCGGATATCCTGCAAAAATGACAATGACCTCATCCCGGTAATTCTCCATCTCCTGCACAATGGTATTGATCGCCTCGGCGCCATACGTGCGGTTGTCTTCTACAAGAGAATACGCCTCATCGATAAACAGAATGCCGCCACGCGCCGCCTGAAATTTACTCTCAACAATCTGTGCCGTCCAGCCGACATATTTTCCGACCAGATCCTGTCTGCCGCACTCTACAATGTGGCCATATTTCAGCACTTCCTCTTCCTTCAAGACCTGGGATAGCAGACGCGCCACGGTTGTCTTTGCTGTCCCTGGATTTCCGGAAAACAGCATATGCATGGATGACTGAACCCCCGGAAGACCCATCTGTTTCCGCATTTTCTGCATTTTGGCCGCCGCCAGAATCTCATCTGTCACTTTCTTTACATCCGACAGGCCTACCATTTTCTGCAGCTCCACATACGGCTTGTCTGTCTTCTTTTTCAGTTGAATTTTGACGAGGTCTTTTTGTTTGTAGGCCTTGTAAATATGCGTTTTTAATCCGCTTCCGTACCATCTGTTGTAGGCAGAAAAGATATCCGATACAGAATACAATTTCTTTTCTTTCGGAAGATACCGCGTCAGCTCTTCTATCGTGTAGTCGTGATACTCTGTCTTATCCGCCAGACGTTTCAAATAGCCCGTCGCCCGTTCCAGATCTCCCTGGCCTTCCTGAATCTGAATCAGATCCGCGTTGGAAAGAATTTCCGCTATCGTCTCATCCGATACGCTGCGGCTTCCGGAAATGTCCACAAAGATAAACAATGTAGAATTTCCATACTCATTCAGTTTCTTCCCAAGTGTTTTCGCCAGATCATAATTGCCGGTGGCATACATTCCTGTACTCTTTTCACCTTCCAGATTCAGAATCACTGTTCCGCCTCTAGCACTGGAGAAAATATTGTCAAAATTATCTTCCGCTCTGCCTTGTATGTCATCTTCTGCACATCGTAAACTCTGCCGCTCAGCAATCGTTGATTCTCCAGCAGTGCCGGAATCAGAAGATCTATCATATCATCCGCAGCCGCTTTGTCACCGGCTGTGATCAGATAATGAACCGGATGCCCAACAAAACGTTTTTCATTTTCCGGGGCGTAAATCCGCTCCATTTCGTCATAGAAGCTTTCCGATGCCATAATTTCCTGCATCTGCTCCGCCTGCTTTTGTCTGGTCATATTTTGAGCGGTATAAATCCGTTCACTTACCTGATACGCAACAGGTTCAAAAAAACTGTGATGTTCTGGTTCTATCGCAAGTTTTAATTTTTCCTTCAGCGACCCGCTGTAACACTCCGTCCAGTTATTCCGTTCTGCCCGAACCAGTTCTTTGCAAAACGCATCATTTGTGATCTCCTCATACGCAAGCAACTCAATTTCCGGCAGTATCTTCTGAATACAATCCACACATACCCGGGGAACCACTTCCATCTCAAGTGCAGCCACAATCGTCATCTGACCATTCAGAATATCACTGATCATAATGAAAAACTTCTTTTCTGTACGGTAGGCAGTGTAAAACTTGCTGTTCCATTCCGCAGCATCACTCCGTCTGGAATAGAGACGCTCATATCCTTCCTTCGTTGAATCCTCCTGTTCCAGATTCAGTTTTGAACAGTCTGCTGTGTATTTGTAAAGAATCATTCGCTGCTACCTCCCTTGGAGCTTTTACTGGTAATCCTTCTGTTGTCTCTTTCTACCTGCTATCTTACCACCTGCCGTATCCCATATGTGGACAGGTTCTTGTCTATACGAAAACCAGACAATTTTCTGGTTTTTCTATTTCTCCATAACAGGTACTTACTTCTTTTTTCTTCTGCATTTCTGTACAGTATTTCGACACTGGAATAACGGCTACAATCACAACATGTTCTTTTTTCTCGCAGTTTCCCAGCAAGCCAATCATATACCGCAGCTCTTCTTTTCTGTCGGCAAAATTTTTTCTGCTTGTCATCATCGGCACTTCATCAATCACAAAAACAGAAATTGCTCCATTCTCTGCTTTCTGCGCTATGATTTCTGCCATTCTCTCCACCATCATCGCTGGTGTATCATCAATTTCTATCTTGGAAAGCTCCTCCTGCCCGTACATGCTCTGCAGAATCTTCCACATCTCCTTCTTTTCATGCTGCAGTGAAAAAGGAGAACTCCATCCTCGCTGGTTTTTCGCTCTTTCCAGCCATATGCAACCGCTTTTTTCGTTTTTCCGCTCGCCGCAGATCCCGCCAGGAAAATCATCCTTCTGCCCCTCCCTCATCTTTCAGAAAAATTTCAAGCATACGTCCAATTACCATATTGTCTCGTTCTACCAGATCTCTGGCTGTTCCAAACATGAATCGAAATCTCAAATCGAAAATCATTCTGGCCTGCTGTTCATCCAGTCCATACTGCTTTTCCAGTGCCAACGCTGCAATCCCCTCATTTGGGTAGTCCGCTTTCATGATCTGGCAAAGTTCATCTTCATGGCATTGTGCCCAGCTTTGTGCTTCCAGCGTGTGTTTTCTTTCCAGAAGCATGTTCTTTCTTCTTACCAGATACTCTGCAAAATACTCCAGCTCTTCCTGGCTGTATCCGATCCACTGACCCGAAATATCCCAAAGTGGTTCTATTTGTTTCATTTCCCGAAGAAGATGCTCTTTCCTCCAGAAAAGCTTTCCATCTCCCTGTTTTTCCCGTTCAAGCGGCTCTTTTTCTTTCTCAGGAGCTTTTTCCCACTTCTGCAGTATTTCATTATAGTCCTCCGCTTTTTCCACCATGGTAAGAAATACCTGTTTTGCTTCAGAATTTTTTCTCATAACAGAATACAGAATAGCCAAAAGTGCATCCAGTACATATATTTTATTTTGCCCGCACTTTTTCTCCAAATATTCCTGTTTCGAAACAAACAGCCTAATCACGCCATCTCTGTTGTTTGTGCGAGACGGAACGATGATATAGGCCTTATCCTTTTCTTCAGGAAAATCTTCTGCCCTTCCTTCAAATACGACTTCCGTGGCATCTTCAACGCAGATTTCCGTCAGTGGATCAAAACATTCCAGAAATTCTAAAATACCCATATTGCACCTCTCCTTTATTTCCCGATCTGATCTGCGGTTCTTTTCGTTTTCCCGGGTTTCCGCTTTTTGGCCTTTCGGATATAATTTTCACTGAACTGCTTTTCCCGTTCAATCCAGTCCTGCGTTCTCTTCTCAATCACAAATGGAAGTTCTCTCCAGATCATCCTGAGCTGTTCTTCTGTGATCTCCGGCACTTTCTTTAAAATTGCCTCCCGCAGATATACACCGCCTCCGCTGCAGGAATCCGGGAAACAGTTTTCTTCGCTGATAGCATCCAGAATTTCTTTATAATATTTTCGATACATCTGATATGCTTCGTAATGTGCAATACGGTTCACATGATCTTCGATTCTGGATTCCTCCTCCTGTTTCAGAATTGTTTTCTTGTTGATTCCGCCGCTGTTCACATTCGCATAATACATCGCATATGCTTTAGCTTCTTCCAGACTTTGGAATGTGCGGAGAAATCTGCCGAAGTTATGAATATCACCATCTGAAAACGTAATCCATCATAATATGCCAATTCCGGCGGAAAATGATTTTCTTTTCCGTAAAGCTCTGCACATTCCTGTCTGCTGACAGAATGATAATCCCACGGACCGATGATATCATCGTAATCCGCGTAGAAAAGAATATAGGCTTCCACCTTTGCATCACTGTATATCAGCATCGGGCTGTGCTCCTCGTACTGATACAGAATCGAGTATTTTACACCCTTGATTTTTCCGTCATTCCTTCTCATCAACAGTGCGTAAACGCCCATCTCAGAATTGTCCGGAATATTGTTCACATGCATCGGCTTCCAGTTAAATTCGTTCTCCGTCAGTTTCTCCTTCTCGCGTTTTTCCGGCGTTCCGCCATTTCCCGATCCATTCTTTCCCTGTACAGAACGCTTCCGATGTAATCATATCGTTCCAGATGCTCCACGCCAATTGCCCGGCCGGCCAGATCGATGGCATAAAAATGCCAGAAATTTTCCTTTTCCCGTTTCGCCTCCGCAGCCGCTTTGCTGTACTCATCCAGAATGTCTTCCCGGATCAGTGCATTTTCTTTCTCCAGATATTTCCAGCCGTGATCTTCTGCTTTATATTTATGACGATAACCAATTCTTTCATCGGTCGTCTCAAAGATCGGGAAAAGCTCGGTACTTTTGTAAAATGGTGTCTCTTCAAATCCGAAAATATACTCTTTTCCCTCTTTGCTGAGCAGACATACACATCCCGGGCCGCCCATTCCAGAAGGGGGATCCTCCTGTGCAAACACAACGGTTTTCCAGAAGTCTTCTGTTAAATCTGGTAAATCAAACGTGTGATCTCTATCCATATCTCTGGCTCTCTTCCTTTCCTTTTTCCGTTGCATAAAAAGTTCTCTTTTATTCTGTTCTCAGATCTTCTCTCGGCTGATTGGAAAGCACAATCACCATCTGCTTTCTGTGAACCGTTTCATACTGAACATCCATCCACATTTTCTCAACATGTGGACACTCTTCCATTCCGATGCCGTACACATACATATCATCGTATTTCTCCGGTATCTCACTCCGATATTCATAGTATTCAGATGACCAGTCATTTCGATTTACGATAGAAAAATGTCTGCCGATCTGCAGATACGGTTTTAGATCCCGGAACAAAAGCTTCTGTTCCACACTCCGTTTGATATCCCGCGGTTCTTCCGAAATCATAAGTTCCATCGCCGGATTCATTGTATCATCTTTACTGCACCAACATTCTCCTTCCGGTTCCGGCAAAGCCGTATAGACATCTCTGGAAAATTCCACATCCACCATTCCGACTCCATAGATGTAAAAGCCGGCATATTTCTGTTCCGGAATGTCTGACATCATCAGATAATCGTGGTAATAACCATCCTCAAAACAGATGGATAAGCGGACATTGCGTGCAACATATTTTCTCAGTTCTTCAAATTTAATTGCCATCAGAAAACTCCTCCTTTGTCAGTACCAGTTTTACTACTTCGTGTGCGAAAAATTATCTTCTTTTTCGAAAATGTTACCCAGCACAACCATGACCGGGCCGTCCTCTACTTCTCTGAACCCCAGCTTCCGCAGCAGGCTGATCGTTGGTTCATTTTCTGTCTGGGTTGTCACATACAGCTTATCGATGAAAAGATTCTTTCCGTTTGCAGAAACCCCATCACCAAAGAGCTGATTAATCAGCTCTCGGCTGGCTTCTTCACAGTAGCCGTTTCTTCGGTATTCTCTGGCGATATAAAATTCAATTTCGTATTCGTCTTCCATTTCTCTATGTACGCCTACGTAACCAATAAACTTGTCTTTCTGCTGTTTGGGAAAAATGGAATAGGTGCAAAGCTCATGATCGGTTCTCTCAAAGTAGTTGGCAAACCCCATCACATGTTTTTCGGATGGGCTGACTCCGCAGAATATGTAGAAGTCGCCATCATCCCGCAGCATTTGTAAAAATGCCTCGGAGTCTCTGTCCGTCCGGCTTGGGAGAAGGAATAATCTTTCAGTTTCGATTGCAGATCCTGTGTTCATTTGTGATCTCGTCTCCATTCTTTTGTACGTTGACTGTGAGTTTTCATGTTTCAGGAGTGAGGGCTGGAATCGAACCAGCGACAATAGATCTTTTGCTGTACCGACCACACCCATGATCGGCTTGGTTTCTCTGCTCTACCATGGCTGAGCTACCTCACTCATATTTCTCTTTTAACTTTTGTATTCCTTATGTGATTCCACTCCGTCAGGAACCAGCCTGCTCCGCCGGAATATCTCCGCCGGTTCTTCTGCGATCTCACTCCAGCCGGCTTTCAACAGGAATTCTTTTGTTACGTCTGCTTCCTGAATTGCGAAAAGTTCGTTCAACGTCATATCGAGTTGTTCCTCCTGATCTGTTCGGTATTCTGATGCATCCGCCGGTGTTCTGATGTACTCCTATTATTCCACTTCTCTCCGGCATTTGCATTGAACTTGTGGTTTACTTTCCGGGTATGCCTTATCTTATCATGGAACCGTTCCTGCATGTGGACACTCTTTTGGCCACTTCTTCTGTTGCCTTTCTTTTACATCGGGAAGTTTCTGTCCATTACCAGATTCTTGTTTTCTCAATTGCCGCAAGAAATGCCAGCATAGAAATTCTATTATTGGTCAGTGTACCGGATTCCGACAGAAAATCATAAATCACTGTGCATTCCTTTCTTTTCAGGACAGCTTCCGCCAAGGTATACAAAGCTTTCACAAATTCCTGCTCGGCACGATAATATTCTTCTAAGGCTTCTTTATCCTCACGTCCGTTAACCGGATCAAAACATGCCCTCACATACGCTGCTCTGGCTGCTTTCCGCTGCATCTCAAGATATTCTGCCTGCACCTGATCTGCGATTCCATCCAGTTCCTTTTGCAGCGTGTTGTAAATTTCATTCAGCTCCGTGCGTTCGTACTTCTCTTTCGTGTCGTAAGGCGGTACCTTTGTTTTCCATTGGGATGCCAGTTTGAAGCTTTTGTTTTTCAAATCGACAACATACGCATAGCGTGGACGCATGGTTCCACTCCACAATCCGGTTCGCAAAAACGGATGATTGGAATAGAAAAATTCGTAGGAACAGGCTGAAAAATCAGCCCCAGGTTTATCATATTTTTCCTGGTTGTATTTATGTTTAAACATAATAAGGGCTTTATCTTCTACCGTGCGTCATACAGAAATCCGCCATATGGATCGTCTAATCTTTCCTCTCGCAGCCACCGGACATCAAACGGAGCGCGCGTCAGAAATTTCATTCCTACATCGCCCCACCACATCGTGTCGTTTGTATTGTGGAAGAAATGACCATAGATGCGGATGTCGCGGTAAAAATTGTCGGTTTGCGGTGTGATGATTGAAGAAACTTGTTTTGCCAGATCATTTACATTCATAAAAACCTCTTTTTTATTTTTTAAGCTATGCACTAATCCCACCATAATGTAATCCTCCCTGTTCTGCTGATTGTCTCGATCTGCTGATTTTCTTTTCCGTTTACAATTTCTGCACAAAGCTCCACCGTTTCTTCTGTAATCTCGACCGCCTCCTTTTTCGAAATCCGACGATCACTTGAAAGGTCAGCGTATCATGCGAAAGCTCCACCAGCTTTAATCCATATTTTTCTTCCCATCTTTTTGCCACCCGTCCCATGGTTTCGCTGTCCGGGCAAGAATTGAAATCGCCCCAATACCTGCCCAGACAGCTGAATATCTCATATGCATGCGTCACATCAAAATTCACCCGGATGCCTTCCGGTTCTTTTTCTTTCTCCCGGAAAATCCATTCATCTCCGCTGCATGCCCTTTGCAGATGCTTTTCCTTCCAGACACACAACTCCATAGAATCCATCTCACAGATAATTGTCGTCATATCTTTCGCCTCCACCATATTTTTATTTGCATGTCCTTTTCTTATGCTTTTCGGCTCTGCATGCTCTTATTTCCTTCTTTTCCACCTTCCCACCGCTGTTCGCATTCTGGCGCACAGCCTCTTTCAGTATTGCCGCTTTAAAGGCTTTCGGTGTGCTTCCCATCCATTTGCTCATCTCTAATACGCAGTTATATTTTTTGTAATCCACTTTTTTAGCCATTTTTCTTTCTCCATTCTTTGTACTCATTTATTTCGCTGCATTTCCAAAACAGCTCTCAAATCACGCATCCGGAAACAGATCGTATTTTTCATTTTCGACGAAACCATTTTCTCTGAGTTCTTTGATAAACCGAATGGCTGTTTCAGCTCCCCATTTCCCCTGCAGAAGCATCATAAGCGGAATGTGAATATCCCGGAACTGTCCAAGCGGCCATTCGAACATATGCCGTTCTAATACATTCATCCCACTAAGCTGCAGCATTTCTTCTTCAAAACGCTCTTCATACGCAAAATCAAAATACTCCGTATCTACCCAGAAACGGCCGCCGTTGCCAAGCTCTCTGTTTACTTCATTGGCAAACAAAATGCAGTTCTCCATATTCCACTCATTGATCATGATGGGATGAATGAACCACAGCAGGCGGATCTGATCATTTTTCAGCACCTCCATCGTACCTTGGATTTCCAGCGGCGGAACCAGATTATTTTCATTCTCTAACAAGTAAAACATGTGCCATGCTTCCGGGTACATCTGACGCACTTTGATGTGTTGTCCTTTTTTATTACACGAATGCCAAATAGCTCCCTCTCGCGTTTTACAATTCTTCCTACGACTTCCATGCTCTCTTTTTCATATGTTCTTCCTCCTGTATTGATACTACATGTAGGTTCAGATACTGCACAGAACTTCAGTCTGTGCAG
>ENA-OQDF01000858-OQDF01000858.1-human-gut-metagenome-genome-assembly--contig:-NODE-858-length-12687-cov-2.488535_pt1 | contig 12687 bp, 18 predicted proteins | sample MGYA00242769_ERZ504597 | MGnify/ENA primary metagenome ERZ504597 (study PRJEB26092, sample SAMD00036305) | human gut metagenome | host: Homo sapiens | study: EMG produced TPA metagenomics assembly of...
GTATTCGTACGATTCTCGTGGAAGCCGTGCAGGAACTCCCTCGAAGGCGGGCCGGGCCGAAGACCACGGTGAGGGAGGTGCCGACGGCGGAATCGACGGAGTAACGGCCGCGACCCAGTTCCAGAAGCCGAACGCGTTGTTCGGTCGATGCCGAACTCGGCGACCTTCTCCAGGTTGGTGGAGACGGCGACGAAGTGCTTCTTGATGGCTTCGGCGTTCTTCTCGTCGGAGCGTCGATGGCGCCCTTGGCCTTGAGCTCTTCGAGCAGCCAGGTGCGGGCTTCGCGAGCGTTGGTCAGGGTCTCCAGGGTGGTGAAGGTCTTGGAGACGATGATGAACAGGGTGGTCTCCGGGTCGAGGCCCTTGGTCTTCTCGGCCAGGTCGTTCGGGTCGATGTTGGAGATGTAGCGGGCGGAGATGCCAGCGTCAGCGTACGGCTTCAGAGCTTCGTACACCATGACGGGGCCCAGGTCGGAGCCGCCGATGCCGATGTTGACCACGGTCTCGATCTTGCGGCCGGTCACACCGGTCCACTTGCCGGAACGCACGTCGTCAGCGAAAGCGTAGATCTTGTCGAGTGTCTCGCGCACGTCCTTGACGGTGTCCTGACCGTCAACGATGTACTTGCCTCGTCTTCGACCGGGCGGCGCAGCGCGGTGTGCAGCACGGCGCGGTCTTCGGTGTTGTTGATGTGCACGCCTGTGTACATAGCCTTGGTGCGCTCATCGAGCTTGACGGCCTTGGCAAGGTTGGCGAACAGCTGGAGGGTTTCCGGCTTGATCAGGTTCTTGGACAGATCGAAGTGCAGGTCGCCGGCGTCGAAGGACAGCTTCTCGACGCGCTCGGCGTCCTCGGCGAACCACTTCTTGAGCTCACGCCTTCGACCTGAAGCTCGTCATAGTGCTTCTGCAGGGCAGCCCACTCAGGGGTCTGGGTGGCGTCAACGGGCGGATTGATGGCCATAGGATTCCATTCCTTTCATCAGTGACTGGAGCGCCCTTGCACACGGCTCGGATGCGCTCCGTATCACCAAACAGAATACTCACAAATTCGGACATGAACAGAACAAAATGAGTCAGCGATGTCAGATTGCCATCGTTTGCATTATCGAACAGTTCACGGCGCGGCGCAACCGTCATCTTCGACTGAGCGGTCGCGACACAACCGCCAATCCGCCGATTGGACTTTTCGTGGGGATGTCTTATACTTAACTTCTTGTGCGCGGCTGGCGAAATGCCTTCCGCGAACCAAGCCACTTTAGCTCAGTCGGTAGAGCGGCTCACTCGTAATGAGCAGGTCGTCAGTTCGATTCTGACAAGTGGCTCGGATGCCCTAGGCTGGCTGGTCTGTAATGGCTGTCCGGCCTAGGGTTTTGCATATCTCCCACACCTGTGGAAACGCGGATATGCACGCGCGAGTGGCGGAATTGGTAGACGCGCAGGATTTAGGTTCCTGTGTCTTTGACGTGTGGGTTCAAGTCCCATCTCGCGCACCGGCTTGAGCCTCTTGGAAGCATTGGATTGCCAACGCTTCCGGGAGGCTTTTCGTATATGCGCGCGGCAGCTGCAAGCCCTTGCGGACACCTCTACATATGGCAATGCCAAGGCGGCAAATATAATGGGCCACAGCATTGCGGGCTGAGCCTGTGCGCCATGAGCCTGTGTGAGTCAAGGAGAGAAGTGTATGTCCGCCATTCTTACGCCGGTTGGCCTGTTGCTGATCATCCTCGCCGGCTATCTGTTCAAGCGGTTCGGCCTGTTCGGGCAGAAGGATTATCGCGTGTTGCAAACCGCGGAATTCAACATCGTGCTGCCCGGTGCCATCGTATACTCGTTCGCCACCAATCCGCATGACATCTCGCTGCTGCTTATTTCGGTATTCGCATTCCTGTTTGCTTTTATCCCGGTCGTGTTCATCTTTCTGGCCACCCGCAAGCGCAATGTGACCGACCGCGCCTTCCTGATGCTCAACGGTGCCGGCTTCAATCTCGGCTGTTTTTCTTTCCCGGTCGTCCAGTCATTCTGGGGTGCGGGCGCGGTGGTGCCGGCTGCGATGTTCGATATCGGCAACTGCGTGATGGTGGCCGCCGGCACCAATGTGCTCACCCAGCAACTGCTGCATATTCAGCCCGGCAAAACACTTGCCGAACAACACGCCGGTTCGGCTCCCACCCTACCGTACGAAAAGCCCAAGGATCGCGACGCCAAACGGCTTGCCCGCCGCGCATTGCTGCGCACCATCGGCAAGAGCTTCTTCGGCTCGGTGCCGTTCGACACGTATCTGCTCATGATCGTGTTGACCGTCGCCAACGTGAAGATTCCCGATTGGATCGCCTCTATAACCCAGCCATTGAGCGGCGCCAACGCGCTGGTGTCGATGCTGATGGTGGGCATGCTCATGGACCTGCCCCAATCCAAGCATGACGTGAAGGAAGTCATGGCCGTCATCGCTTGGCGTATACCGTTCAGCGTCTCCTTCGCGTTGATCGCGTGGTTCCTGCTGCCGTTCTCGCTTCGATTCGCGCCGTGATGGTGATCTGCGCGTTGGCTCCGATCGCCATTTTCTCCACGCTGTTCACCGACAAAGTACTCGGCAACGCCAAACTGGCCGGCTTCTCGCTGGCGATCACCGCGATGATTTCACTGGGATGATGGCTGTGGCTCACGCGCTGATGGGCGTGTGAGCAAATGCGCAAGTAGGCACAGGCGGGTGCACGGTCAAACGAGACGCAGCCACATAGGCTCGTCCCCCGACCGCCAGTTGCTACCGGCGCAGCAGCTTGTGCGCCAGATTGCTCACGCCGAAGCGGAACTTATCCACCGGCAACGTGAATTTGCCTACCATCTGCTCGACGTAGCCGTTAAAGCCCTGCTTGAATTCCAGCACGCCGCGGCCCTCGTCGTTCGGATCGTCGAACACGCCGGAAATGCCGTAGAAGTTGTAGCGGGGCACGCCCTTCTCCACACATAGATGCAGCATTGCTTCGTACTGAATCAGCGCCGAGGCGTAGAACGGCTTGTACTCCTCCAACGAACCGGAATACTGATAGACCACCTCATTGGGGTGACTGACGAACATTGAAGCCGCTGCCGGCAGCACATCGCCCTTCCTGGCATATCCCTCCACCTCAGCCAGACGCTTGTCGGCGGCCGCGAGATTGCGTGATTCCTCCCCAGCTGACGTTCGATACGCGTGGTCGGACGTCATCGTATTTCGCCTGCAATCGAGCTACCTTGCCTGCAACGCCTCGCGCTTGGCGGTCATATCCGCCACATATTCGGCGATGTGGATTTCCGCGAGCATGAAATGCGCATCTGCGCCATACGCCTGCTTGAACTGGCGGAAATAGTCCGCGCCACGCGTCGCGAACCCACGGCGTTCACCGGTCCGCCGTTCGATATCGGCGAACACGTCGAACTCGTCGGGGCCGATTTCGCGAACGTGCACACCCATCGACTGCGCCCGCTTGACACTCCACTGAGCACGTTTGCCGAATGACGCCAGCAGTTCCTTGCCGTTGGTGATGCCGGTGAGATCCTTGACGTACATCCACTGGCAGACCACGTCATAACCGGTATGGAATCCGCCATGCATCCAGCCGGCATCGGCGAATCCGGCCAGTAGTGCATCGTTCGGCTCGCCGTCGGGCTGCCGTCCGAGGAATACAGACGGTAGGCGACGTTAGGCCAGCATGCTACGGAAACAGCATGGTGGCGACGGGCTGATTCGCGAATCGCCTCGGTTATGGCCCGCAGCAGAGCCGGATCATCGCTAATGCCGATGGGGCCGAAATATACGGAGCCATCTGCACCGAAACGACCATTGAGGTACAGAATCACGCAGCCGGTTACCAGATTGCCGGATGCGTCGCACACGCCAACGCATTCGGCTTCATGCCCACGAATCTTGGCAAGACGGACCTGCCCGGACCATTGCTGGAAGCTGCCCTGGCTTGTGGCTTCGGAAAGCCGGTCGAGCTCTTCGGGCGTAATCACGCCAAACGTATACGTCGTATCTGTTCGATTCGCAGTCGCGCTCATCTCGTCGTCACCTGTGCCTTATTTCTGTGTCCGTGCTCGCCACTGTTTGTCAGCGATGCAGCAGCTTGTGCGCTGCTTCGGATACACCGAAGCGCAGTCCGTCCACCGGCAGCGTGAACTTGCCCGGAAGCTCTTCCACGAATCCGCCGAAGCGAGTCTTGAACTGCCAGACGCCGTAGGAAGGATCGTTGGCGTCGAAAATACCGGAAATGCCGTAGAAGTTGAAGCGCTCCACGCCACGGGCGATGCAGTCAAGCATCGCCTCGAAGTGGATTAGGGAAGACGGGTAGTAATCCATGAAACGATCGTCCTCGCCGCTGGACAGGCAGACGACCTCGTTCGGATGCCAGAAGTAGACGCCGGCTTCCACCGGAATGACCGGGCCGTCCGAGGCGATGATGCCATTGACTTCGCCGATGGTCTTTTCCAGCGCCGCAATCTTCTTGTCTGCGGTGGCGATGCGCTTTTCCAGCGTTGCCGGGTCGGAAGCACCCTTCTTGGCCGTGCCTTCCGGCTGCTGTTGCGCGCGCTGGAGCAGGCGTTCGAGGTTGCGCTTGTCTTTGGAGGCCGCATTCAGCTTGGATTGCAGGGTGTCCAGATATTCGTCGAAATGGGTTTCGACCACCTTGAACTCGATCAGTCGCCGAAGGTATCGAACAGACGCTCATAGTAGGCCAGATCGCGGCTCTTGAAGCCTTGACGTGCGGCGCTCATATCGCACAGCTTGACGAAAGTGCTCAGTTCGCCGCGTTCCAGTCGGCGCACGCGCAGACCGGAATCCTGGGCAATGCGGATGTTCTTACGGCGGTACTTGGAGAACGAGGCCAGCAGTTCCTTCTCATTATGAATGCCGTCAAGCCCCTTGACGAAGTTCCAGCGGTTCACCACGGATTCGTAGCCCACGGTGAAACCGCCATGTTTCCAACCGAAGCGGGCCATGTTGTCCATCATCGTGGTGTCCGGGTCGCTGGTCGGCTTGCCGTCCAGATCATGCAGACGGTAGACTGCGGCCGGCCAGCAGGATACGCTGATGGCGTGATGGGCCTTGGCCGAACGACGCAGGGCTTCGGTCATCGCCTCAACCACCTGTGGATTGTCATAATCGCACAGCGGTCCGCACCAGACCGAGCCTTCCAAACCGAAACGGGACCGCGTGTACACCACGTAGCAGGCGGCAATCAGCTTGTCACCGCGCTTGACACCCACATAGTCCACCGGACCGTTGAACGCACCCATGGCGGCCATCTGCGAGGTCTGCTGGAAACTACCTTGCACTTGAGCTGCGGAGAACGCATCCAGCTCGGCAGGAGTGATCTTGGTAGGGGTGAGCGAGGCGACGCCTGCATCGGATTGCGTCATAATCGAACCTTCTTACTTGTCGTTACTCTGATCGTTACTCTGGGCTCTGGAATGGCCTGTGTGCTGCGTCCGTTTACCGCGACAGCAGCTTGTGCGCAAATTGCTTCATGGCATAGGCGACCGGTTTGACCGGCAGCACGAACTCGCCCGGAAGTTCCTCGACATATCCGTTGAAGCCCTGCTTGAACTCCAGTACACCACGCCCCTCGTCATCGGGATCATCAAAGACGCCGTCGATGCCGTAGAAGTTGTAGCGAGACAGCCCGTGTTCCACGCAGAAATGCAGCATCGCGTCATGCTGAATCAGCGCGGAGGCGTAGAAGGGCTTGTACTGCTCGACGCTACCGGAGAACAGGTAGATGACCTCGCGCGGATGCTCCACGAATAGTGATGCCGCAGCCGGCAGTACATCCCCGTCTTTGGCGAACTCGGCCGCCTCGTTCAGGCGCTTTTCGGCTGCCGCCAGATTGCGGGTCTCCTCCCCCAGCTGACGTTCGGTTTTGGTGGTGGGGTGTTCGGCGTTTTTGGCGGTCAATTCCGCCACCTTGGCCGAAAGCGCTTCACGCTTGGACGTCATGTCTGCTACGTATTCGTCGATGTGGATCTCGGCAACCATAAAATGCGCTTTGCTGCCAAACGCTTCCTTGAAACGGTGGAAATATGCTTCGCCACGGTATTCGAAGCTACGACGTTCAGCGGTTTGCTGCTCGATTCGTGCGAATACCCCCAACTCGTCGTCCGACAGCTCACGCACATGCACACCCATCGATTGGGCACGCTTCACGCTCCACTGGGTGCGCTTGTCATAGGACTTCAGCAGACTTTTCTCATCGGTAATGCCGGTCAGATCCTTGAGGTAGCGCCAACGTGGAACCGCCGTGTAGCCCACGGTGAAACCGCCATGAGTGAAGCCGATCGCCTCGAGCTGTTCTATCAGCTTATTGTCGGGAGCGCCATTCTGGTCATCCGGCAAAGAAGCTCCATTGGTGTCGCGAAGCCGATACGGGGATTCAGGGGTGATTTCCAGCTGTGAAGCACCCTTTGCCTTGGCATGGCGTTTCAGCGCATCCATGAAGAAGGTCAATGCTTCGGTGTCGTGATAGTCGCACATCGGGCCATCATGGATGACCGCAAATGTAGAGAATCGAGAGCGGTGAGTTTCGAACAGTGCCGCCGCGACGATCTTCTCGCCCTCCTTGAGGGCCAAATATTCGACGTCGATCCCCTGCGCGGCGCGAAGGCGTCCCATCGCCGAGGTTTGTTGGAAATTGCCTTGTGGATGCCTGGCGGAGAAATCATCGAACTCCTCGTCTGTCAACTTCACCAGCACAAAATCACGCATGCTTCCCTTTGCCTCCGAGTCAATCAGGCTCACCATGCTAGCATAGCGCGCACACGACGAATGGCGGCCGAGCAGATGAGGTGTGCACATCGTTCGCACTATTGCCGCCACGATGTTCCAAAGAACAATGGCCCAAAGATGATGAATGTCCGGCTTGCAGTGAATCAAACGCAGTGCTATATTCTCTACTTGGCTCTTGAAGCCACGCCACCTTAGCTCAGTGGTAGAGCATCCCCCTCGTTCGTGGGAAGGTCGGTAGTTCGATTCTATCGGGTGGCTCTTGTTCATCAAGAAGGCCGACGCACTAAGCGCCGGCCTTCTTTCGTATCGCCCTTGCTAGGTCATAGGCGCCTGCTAGACACTCGCCCGATTCGGGGGCTGAGTGCTGAGCCGCGACTCAACTGTGGCTTAGTCGCGGCTCAGTGCAGCTAGACAGCCTAGACGACTTAGTGCAGCAGGGCCTCGATGGCGGGGACCAAGGCTTTCAGCGCCTTGCCTCGGTGGGAAATCGCATTCTTCTCGGCCGGAGTCATCTCGGCGCTGGTCAGCGGCTCGCTTCATGGTCAGGCTCAGTGCTGACGCGACCGGCAGGCTGATCGTCCGGGACAAACAGCGATCGTAACCGAAACCGTGTACGCCACGAGCCTCGCGGATGATGCGACCCGGCATGTCGCCGAGCTCCACTGTCTCCGACTTGATGGCGTATCGAGCATGCACCGGGGCAGGGCTCCCATCGGCAGCCGTGGTGTGAACGGTGATGCCGTCGGCAGCCACTCCACCGGTCACGTCGGCACCGGTCTCGGTGTCCGGGACCACCAGCGCGGCGGCGCAACGGAAGCGCGCGGTACGCTTGTCATCCGGAATATCTTCGATTTGGGCGAGCAGCAGCGCATTATTGGCCTTGTCGTGGCCGTGAGCACCCGCCCAGCGAGCAGACAGAATGCCCGGAGCGTTACCCATCACATCGACGATGAGACCTGAATCATCCGCGACAGCGGCAGACCGGTACGGATGGCCACAGCGCGGGCCTTGAGTAGCGCGTTCTCCTGGAAGGTGACGCCGGTTTCCACCGGATCCGGCAGGTGAAGGCTGCCAGCGGACACCAGTTCGATGTTTTCGGCATCCGCGCCAAGATCCTCTTCGAGAATGCGGCGGATTTCCACAAGCTTGCCTTCGTTATGGGTTGCGACGACGATTTGCATGAGGTTCTCCTTTAAGAAGGCTCCCCTTGTCAGGGGAGCTGGCTTAGTCTAGGGACAGAGCGGCACGCTGGGCGGCTTGCAGTTCCTTGTTGCCCTTTTCGGCCAAGTCAAGCAGGTGCCGAGTTCGGCACGGTTGAACGGACGGTGTTCTGCGGTGCCTGAATCTCGATGAAGGTGCCGGAACCGGTCATGGCCACGTTCATGTCGGTCATGGCCTGACTGTCTTCAATGTATGGCAGGTCAAGCATCGGAGTGCCGTTGATCACGCCCACCGATACGGCGGACACATAGTCCTTAAGCACGCGGCTGGCGGACTTGATATGGCGGTGCTTCTCCGCCCAATTGACTGCGTCGACCAAAGCCACGTACGCACCGGTTACGGAAGCCGTGCGAGTACCACCATCGGCCTGAAGCACATCGCAGTCAAGCTGAATCTGATTCTCGCCGAGCGCCTTCATATCGATGACGCCACGCAGGCAGCGGCCAATCAGTCGGCTGATTCGTGGGTACGGCCACCGATTTTGCCACGTACGGATTCACGGTCGGTGCGTTCGGCGGTGGCACGCGGCAGCATCGAGTATTCGGCGGTGACCCAGCCGAGGCCGGAGTCCTTGCGCCAACGCGGCACACCGGGAGTAAAAGTGGCGGTGCACATCACGCGCGTGTTACCGCATTCGATGAGCACGGAGCTTCGGGGGCGTCGGTGAAGTGGCGGGTGATGCGCACAGGGCGCAGTTCGTCGACCTTGCGGCCGTCGGCACGAATTATTTGGTGATTGCCAAGCATGTCTTTGATTTCAACCATGCGCCCCAGCATACGCCATCCGCTCTATGCCTGGATAGCAACTCGTCAACCATCATCGAACTACATCGCGCCGCTCTGATACGTCATCGTTGCCCGCCGCGTTATCACCATTGAGAGTTTCACTCATCCAGAGGGAAGAGTAGCCAATGTAACCAGAGGGATGCGGCCAGTGAGATACGGCCAGAGGACTTTGGTCTCTGTGGTCGAACCGTTAAGCGGACAGCCCAGTGGGCTGTCCGTAGGTAAGGGGAGCAGCTATGCTACGACGGATTCCTATGGAGACGAAAGTTCTCGTCAGAGAACCTGAGTCTCCGTAGGAATCACTGGCTCGCCCTTCATGAGGCTCTGCGCGGTGATGGGCAGTTCGGACAACGCCTTGGCGTGGTAGTCGTGGGCGCCATGATAGCGTCATGGCCCTGCCACTGCGCATCGATATGGCCGTGGTCCACGAAATCGACCAGCAGGTTCTTCCACGTCGGTTCGGGCGTGAAACCGGCCAGCTTCTCTTCCGAGCCGGAAATCACGTGTTCGGCTTCGGCTAGCGCGTATTCGTAGGAGCGGAATGCCAACTTGCGACCGGGCACTGTGGCCTTATCCTTGGACTTCTTCATGACCGGAACCATCGTGCCGTCAGCGCCTTCACGCTCGGTGAGCTTGTACACCATCGCACAAGTGGGAGCGCCGGAGCCGGTGACCAGCATGGTGCCCACGCCATAGGAGTCGACCGGCGCGGTCTGCAATGCGGCGAGCGCGTACTCATCCAAATCGTTGGTCACGGTAATGGTGGTGTTCGTGGCACCCAGGCGTCCAGCTGGTTGCGCACACGCTGGGCCATGGCGGCCAAGTCGCCGGAGTCGATGCGCACGCCACCCAGTTCGGGACCGGCCACTTCGACGGCGGTTTTCACGGCTTCCTCGATGTTGTAGGTGTCCACCAGCAGCGTGGTGTTCTTGCCCAATGCCTCGATCTGCGATTCAAAGGCGTCACGCTCGGAATCATGCACCAACGTGAAGCAATGCGCGGCGGTGCCAATGCCTTCAGACCATACAGCTGGGCGGCCAGCAGATTGGCGGTACCCTTGAATCCGCCCACTACGGCAGCTCGAGCGGCGGCCACGGCGGCCCACTCGTTAGTGCGGCGTCCGCCCATATCCATGCAAGGACGATCCTTGCTGCCGACACCATACGTGAGGCGGCGGAGGCCACTGCGGAATCGTAGTTCAGCACGGATAGAATCAACGTCTCCAGTAGCGTGCATTCGCCGAACGTGCCTTCGACCTGCAAAATCGGGGAGTTCGGGAAGAACATCTCACCTTGCGGTAACCGCGAATCGTACCGGAAAAGTGGAAGTTCTCCAGCCACTTAATGGTCTCGGGCTTACCACGTGACGGTCGGCCAGGAACTTCAGATCCGCTTCATCCAAGTGGAAATGTTCCAGCGCATCTAGAATGCGGCCGGTGCCGGCCACCACGCCATAGCGACGGCCTTCGGGCAAGTGACGCGTGAACACCTCGAACACGCACTTGCGGTCGGCGGTACCGTCTTTCAGAGCGGCGTCGAGCATCGTGTATTCATACATGTCGGTCATCAGAGCCGGCGAATAATCGACCATTGCAAGGCCTTTCCTACATAAGTGGTGAAGTTGCACCTAAGTGTAGTCCGGGCAAAGCCGTGCGGGAAGGGCTCGTCTTATTCTCGTATCGCCAGATTCGATATTGCCGGGTTCAGTATCGTCATATCCATCGGCACTATGGCGGTCGGTCACACCGACCATAATCATCACGACCAGCCAATACGCCAGCCGCACCATACGGCCCACTGGCGAAGCGGTAGACTCGATGCATGAGATTCATCGTGGCGTTGTGGCGCTTTGCGATCGCCGGTTTCTGCTTCGTGGGCACATATGAGGCATGGTCCAAACCGCAGTTCTGGGTGTATTTCACGTTCCAGACCGGTTTCGTGCTGGGCATCGTGATGCTGTGGTCCGGCGCGGCCACACTGCTCAAAGGTATTCAGCCGCCTGCATGGCTTAAGGGGTGCCTGACTGTGTACGCCATAGTCACCGCACTGGTGGCGTTCTTCCTGATGCCTCCGGACGACCCGGCATACGTGCCACAGGTTATTGGCATCATGACCAATACGATGCTGCACAAAATCGCCCCGATTATGGCGGTTATCGATTTCGTGCTATTCGACCCGCACCGGCGTTTCCGCTGGCATTACATGTTCTCGTGGCTGGCGTACTTCCCTGCATACTTGGTCTTCGTGCTGGCCCGTGCGGCGATTTGGCCGGGGTCCGGACCGGCGGCCGGCGGCAGTCCGTATCCGTACGACTTCATCAACCTCGACGCACTCGGCTGGCAAGGGTTCGGCATTAGCTGCGGCAAGCTGGCCATAGCGTTCTTCGTGATATCGCTCGTTGTCTGGCTGCTCGACCGCGCACTGCCGAGCAAGGCCTTACTCGGATAGACGCGCCCACGATCGACGCGCATTGGTCTTAGTGCCCAGCCGGCATCCAGCTCAGCACTCGATGGTTTCAGCATTCGATGGTCTCAGTATTCAATGGAATAGGCGCGGTTTTTGTACTCGCGCCAATCCGGCCAGTCTTCACCGGCGTCGATGGCACGCTTGATGTCGCCATAGTAATGGAGCTTGCGCTGCACGTGCATGGCCGCCTCGTTGAGGGCTCGGCGCTGCTCGTCCAAGGATTCGCGGCGAGATTCCAGCAGATCAAGGATTTCATCGATATGCTCGGGCTCATTGGACTCATACACGAAGAACTTTTTAAGATCGTCAATGGTCATGCCGGCGTTCTTGAAGCAGCAAATCGCGCGCAGACGGTCGATATGGCAGTCTTCGTATATGCGCTGGCCGGTTTCGGTGCGCTCCACGTTGGTCAGCAATCCCTGATCCTCGTAATAGCGCAGCGTAGAGGCTGCATATGGAACTGCGTGGCCACCTGACGAATGGTGTAGGACATCATGACTCCTTACTGCGGCAACACGCCGAAGCATCGCAGCCGTTTGCATTCAAGTTCACTTGAACTGGAACCATAGTATCCAAGAACACTTACGAATACCGCTCAATCGGCGTCGGTCTGCCCATCGCAGGTAAGCATTCGTAAGAACAAGAATGACATTGTAAGGAGACTCAATGTTCGAGCCAACCGCCATCTATGCCCCCAACCCGCACCGTTACGACACGATGACCTACAACCGTGCCGGCACCTCCGGCCTCAAGTTGCCGGCCTCTCACTTGGCTTCTGGCACAACTTCGGCGACATCACGCCATTCGACCAGATGAAGTCCCTGGTCTTCACCGCCTTCGACAACGGCATCACCCACTTCGACCTAGCCAACAACTACGGCCCCGAGCCCGGCCAGGCAGAGAAGAACTGCGGACTGCTGCTCGCCAAGTACTTCAAGCATCACCGCGACGAACTCGTCATCTCCACCAAGGCCGGCTACGAAATGTGGACAGGCCCCTATGGCGACCTCGGCAGCCGCAAGTACCTGCTCGCCAGCCTCGACCAGTCGCTGGAACGCTTGGGCTTGGATTATGTGGACATCTTCTACCACCACCACCCGGATCCGGAAACCCCGCTTGAGGAGACGATGGGCGCGCTGGCCCAGGCCGTGAACTCCGGCAAGGCCCTGTACGTGGGTCTGTCCAACTACGATGGTCCGACGATGGAAAAGGCCGCCGCAATTCTGGCAGAACTGCACGTGCCGTTCATCATCAACCAGAACAAGTACAACATCCTCGACCGCACCGTTGAAAAGAACGGCCTGAAAGAGACCGCCTTCAAGCTGGGCAAAGGCCTTATCACCTTCTGCCCGCTGGCTCAGGGCCTGCTGACCAACCGCTATCTCAACGGCATTCCGGCCGACAGCCGCATGGCTCACGATCCGCGATTCCTCAACGATTCCGCCCTGACCGAGA
>ENA-OQDF01000859-OQDF01000859.1-human-gut-metagenome-genome-assembly--contig:-NODE-859-length-12669-cov-1.664089_pt1 | contig 12669 bp, 17 predicted proteins | sample MGYA00242769_ERZ504597 | MGnify/ENA primary metagenome ERZ504597 (study PRJEB26092, sample SAMD00036305) | human gut metagenome | host: Homo sapiens | study: EMG produced TPA metagenomics assembly of...
CTTGCTCATATCCATCACGGCCAGCAAGCGGACCGGAAGCACATCCAAGCCCGTCTCCTCTTTCACCTCTTTCGCCGCTACCTCTTTCGGGGAATACCCACATCGCTCCATCCGCCGGGCAACGACCAACATCCGTCCATTTTCTCACGGACCAGCAAAATCTCTCTTTCTCGTTAAAGACAACCGCACGGATATCGACTTCGGGGTTACATACTCTTGGGCCGGGCGGTAACCACTCGCCACATCATCGGGCTTCAATCCGGTAGCCAGAGCCGTTATCTCATCACTTAGGCGGCTCAACTCTTCATAACGTTCCGTATCGTACTCGCTTAATGAATAAACCAACCCCGTCTGGGACAAGGCCCGGATACGTTGGGCCAATAAAATCAATTCCTTACTTCTAGGCATAATAGCTTTACTGTTTTAGATAACATGATCCCATATGATTCATGAATAGAACGTCTAAAGATAAAAGTTATTATCCAACCCGTCATTCTATCGTGCCAAAATAACGTATATTATGCCAATATTACAGATTCCCGTTTCATTGTATCTTATTCCAGTTTCTAAAAGATATTATTCCCTGCACCCGCATCCCCCGAAACATAAGTTCCCCATGCGTGGATTAAACCTTATTCAATCTCTTTCATCCGAGTTAACACACACATTATCAGATTGGCATACCATTGAAGTATCTATAGCGAATTGAGATTAAAAAGGACGAGTTCAGAAATAAGAATAGTAAATAGAATGTTTAACTAATAATTGGAGGACTGTATTATGACACCGATGAGAAGAAGTCAAAATTGGTTACCGTATGTATTCAATGATTTATTTGACAACGACTGGATGATAAAAGCAAACTCTACAGCTCCAGCCATCAACGTGATAGAATCCGATAAGGATTATCGAGTGAGGTAGCCGCTCCCGGTATGACGAAGAACGATTTCAACATCAAGATCGATGAGAACAACAACTTGGTCGTATCTATGGAGAAAAAAGAAGAAAAGAATGAGGATAAGAAAGACGGACGCTATCTGAGACGCGAATTCTCTTATAGCAAGTTCCAACAAACCATGGTTTTGCCTGACAATGTAGAGAAAGACAAGATTGAGGCGAAGGTTGAGAACGGCGTCTTGAGTATCAGCATACCGAAAAGAACTGAGGAAGAGGCTAAAATGGCCGAGAAGTAATCGAGATCAAATAACCTCGATACACTTTCCTTCGTAAAAACTCAACAAAACCGATAATGGCTTGTTCTATTTATAAACAACATAAAATAGAATAAGCATTATGATTTTAAGCAGAAAATTATCAGATGCTCTAAACGAGCAAATCAACATGGAGATGTGGTCATCCAACCTATATTTATCCATGTCGGTACATTTCACTCAGATAGGGCTGGATGGTTTCGCGCATTGGACGCTAAAACAATCGCAAGAGGAACTTGAACATGCCTATAAAATGATCGATTACTCAATCAAGCGTGGCGGACAAGTGACGATCGGAGTAGTTAATTCCGTTCCTACGGCATGGGGAGAGCCGTTGGAGATTTTCCAGCATATCTACGAGCATGAGGTGCATGTATCCGGATCAATCGACAAGATTGTCGATATCGCTTCCGAAGAGAAAGACAAGGCGACACAAGATTTCCTATGGGGCTTCGTCCGAGAGCAGGTAGAGGAAGAGGCTACAGCGAAAAATATTGTCGAGAAACTTAAATTATACGGAGAACATCATGCCGTATTAATGGATCATCGATTAGGAAAAGATAAACGAATACTTGCTTGTCATACCTATAAATGGACCTAAAAAGCCATGTCGTCTTCTTGGGATGGCATGGCTTTTTTATAGAGGTCAAAGCCCTAAAGCCTGACGAATCGCCTCACTCCACAATTCGCCTAACCGGACCGCTCCTTTCTCATTCGGATGAAGATAGAACACTCCGGCGTTGCCCTTCTCCACTTGGAAATCCGTTAAATGGTTTTCCTTAAAATAATCAAATCCTTTCGTATCTCCCAGAAAGACTTGTCCGGGAAAATGAGACGCATAATAATCGACTAATCGTTGTATTTGCGGATAATAATCTTGGAGCCTTCGCAAGCCTTCTTCCAAATATTTAGCTCCATTATACGTATTCGGGCTATACCATAAAGGACGATGTACCACAATACGGCAATTCGGGTATAAAGCTAATAAGCGATTGATAATTGTCTTCATGTTCTCATAATACCGCTCGGGCGCTACCGGGCAGCCGTTCGTGCCTTCTATCGCACTATCGTTCGTCCCCAGCATAATAGAGAACACCAAATCCGCCCAAGTCTCATCCTTAAATTTATCGGCAGCACGTACGACCCACGGGAAGAGCGTATTCGTATCCGGCAAATAATCAACGGTAGTGCAGCCGCTCTGTCCTCTATTGGAATACTTGACCGAAGCCACTTCCGGGCACTTGCTTAAAAACAATGCAGCCTTTACAGGAGGCGCATCATGGACAGGCTTCGGTAACCCGGCGCCAAACGTGATACTATTCCCGATAAATACGATATTCACATAACGTTTATTGTTTGCGGCTGAAGCAGACCAACACATAACGATACTTATTAAAATACATATGACTCCCTTAATTTGTCTCATGGCTCCCATTCAATTGATTCTCCTGCGAAGGTAAGAATAATTTGATTATCTCGGGATGTTTTTCAAGCCAAGCACGGCTGATCGCGATTCCGTACGTGTCCCGTCTTCCATATAATACATCAATTCGCTCAGTTGTTCATCGGTTAACTTAAAGTTCTTGAAAAAAGAGGCTGCATATGGATCTTTCTCAGAGAATCCTTTCGTAGCGATAGCCTCGATATGCTCCGAGTCTCCAAATTCCTCTTTCGGGTCTTCCAAGAATTTTAACGGATAACGTGAGAACATCCAATGAGGGGTCCATCCGGTAACCACGATCCATTCGTTCGCATCAATCGATTTCTTCAAGAAAGCAACCATCGTAGCCCCACTGGAAGATTTCAAATCAAAATCCAAAGAATAATCTTGAACCGCCTTATCCGCCGAGTTCATCAAACCGGCGCCGGCATCGATCCCTATAATCTCACCTTTAAATTGATCTTTATGGGCATTCAAATCCTCGATGGAACGAATGGTAACGTACTCCGGAACTACCAAGCCCAATTTCGCATGCTCATAAACCGTTCCGAGTGTCTCAAGCCGGTCCCCGTATTGTTCCATATAATCCGCATGGGTCACCGGTAACCATGCATCCATGAACACATCCGCTTTTCCCGAAGCGACAGAAGTAAAGATCGGGGCGATATCCGCATTTTTTAATGTTACCCGATATCCTTGCTCCTCTAATATCACTTTGGCTAAGTTGGTCATAGCAATGCCCTCCGCCCAATTAGCGTACGCTATCGATATTTTCTTTCGATCCTTGCTATCCACACAACTGAAAATAAATTGTAAGGTCACCAAAAGCATACAGCATCCAATAATAATCGTAAATCGTCTCATATATCTATTTCTTTCTTTTCTATGTTTCTTATTTCTTTTGTTTATTCACTTTACCTTTCGCCCAGCCCTGCGTAATACGGTCCAAGATAATAGCCAAGATAACGACCGCTATACCTCCTTCGAAACCTAAACCTATTTTCATTTGGGTAATTCCTCGCAAGACAATCTCACCCAATCCTCCTGCCGAGATCATGGCCGCTATAACTACCATAGAAAGTGAAAGCATGATCGTTTGATTCACTCCCGTCATGATCGTAGGCAAAGCCAATGGCAATTGCACCTTATAAAGCAACTGAGAGGAAGTAGCGCCAAATGAGCGGGTAGCCTCCACAATATCGGCCGGGACTTGACGGATTCCCAGATCGGTCAGCCGTACAACCGGAGGCATGGCGAAAATCACCGTTGCGAAAGCGCCGGGTACCGGTCCCAAACCAAAAAACAAAACGGCTGGTATCAAGTAGACGAAAGCCGGCATCGTTTGCATCAAATCCAAGACCGGATGGATGATCTTATCCGCCCGATCACTGCGTGCGGTCCAAATTCCTAACGGAACTCCGATCATCAAGGCGATGATGGTAGAAGACAGTACCAAGGCCAAAGTCTGCATCGTTTCCACCCAGAAACCCATTCCGTAAATTAACAATAGACCCAATGCCGTGAACACGCCGACTCCTTTTCCTGCCTTGAACCAAGCCAACAATGCCAAGCCCAAAATCATCACATAAAACGGAATCCAAGTCAGCCCATCTTGAAAAGCATCGATAAATCCTCCGACCCCATCATTTATCACATCAAAAAAACGAGCGAAATGCTCAGTCAGCCAATTAATGGCAATCTCTATATATTTTCCTATATTTATCATAATTCTATCGCATTTTGAACAATTTGATCTATTTCCTCTTTATCCTTCCCCGTCATCTCGATTATAATCGATGAAGTAGAAACCAAGCCAGCCAATTGGTTGGCCTCATTAACGACCGGTAAGGCCTGCCGGATCTCCGGTAACAAAGGAAGCATATCCTCAACCGTCGTGTTTTCCAGAACCGAAGGAACCTCTTTCATCACAATCGACGAGAGATCATGATTCCCCGCTTTCCGAAGAGCCAAGACATCTTTCAAACGAACCTCGCCCAGAAATTGCCTATTTCCATCCACAACCGGCAATACATATAAGTTTTTCTCTTTCATTTTCCTCAACACGGTCTCCGGGCCATCTTTACGGATACGAGCGACAACCGGCTGGGTTATCATTATCGATGAGGCTGTAACGATACGTCCACGATCTACATTTCCGTAAATCTAGAGACATAATGATTGGCCGGATCTGTCAAGATCTCCTCAGGGGTACCTACTTGCACGACCTCCCCGTCTTTCATAATGGCGATACGATCCCCCAACTTAATCGCCTCGTCAAGATCATGCGTAATAAAGATGATCGTTTTTTGCATCTTCTCTTGTAGTTTCAATAGCTCATCCTGCATCTGTACACGGATCAATGGGTCTAAGGCAGAAAAAGCCTCATCCATTAAGAGCACCTCGGGATCATTCGCGATCGCACGGGCCAATCCGACACGTTGCTGCATACCTCCAGACAACTCGCTAACCTTCTGGTTCTCGTATCCTTTTAACCCTACTAGGCTACACTTTCCACAGCTTTCTGGTCTCTTTCTTTTTTAGGAACCCCTTGTAACTCCAAGCCAAAAGCGATATTACTCAATACCGTGCGATGGGGCAGCAATCCAAAATGCTGGAAAACCATAGCCATTTCCTTACGCCGTATATCCAATAATTCTTTATCCGAGGAAGTCGTTATGTTTTTCCGTTGATAAAGACTTCTCCCAAAGAGGGCTCGTTCAATCGGTTAATACAACGTAACAGCGTAGATTTTCCACTTCCGGAAAGTCCCATTATCACAAATAACTCCCCTTCCTCAATTTTTAGGTTCGCATTACGTACAGCTACCGTGCAACCCGTTTCTTTCAAAATGTCTTGTTTACTTTTTCCCGCTACTAGCATTCTTTTCGCACGCATTTTCTCCGGGCCGAAAGAATAGATAAATTCTTTATTTCTATTTTCGTCATATAAAATCTTTGATTACAGGTATGATACAAAAAGATTAGGCCATAAGTCCAGAATTTCTTATGGCAAAACATAAACCAAAAGCATATATAAGTTAATGCTTATTATGGAAATTGACTACAACCTAAATCATCTCTTATATAGACAACCGAATTTCAAAGAGTATTGTTCACTAGTTTTTCCAACTATTGGGTCTTTTCATAGGTAAAGTGAAAATAAATGTAGAACCAAATCCTTCTTCGGACATCACTGAAATATTACCGCCCATTTTTAATACCAGACCTTTACAAATTGCTAATCCCAATCCGATTCCTTGCTCAAAATCGCTTAATTGCACGAACCGAGCAAAGATATTATCCAATTCATCTTTGGGAATGCCACAGCCTGTATCCGAAACATAAAACTTAATCATTTTCTCCTCAGCCTCAAGCGTATACCCAAACCAGATACTACCTTTCTTGGTATGCTTAACCGCATTCGTCAATAAATTCATGCAGATTTGCCATAATCGATTTCGATCTATATTAAATATGATATCGGGACATGCATCCAAGGTTATTTCCACCCCTTCCGGCTTACGTAATTGTATGGAGTTATATAGATCTTTCATAAAGGAAGGTAAATAAACATCCATATAAGTAAATGTCATCATATCAGACTCGATTCTGGAAATATCCAAAACATCATTGACTATACTTAAAGTAAATCATTGTTCATCTTGATCAAGCTAATATAATTTTGACGCAATTCCAAATCCTCCTCCACTCCTAACAAATCAGAGAAACCGACAATAGCGTTCAATGGTGTACGGATCTCATGGGTCATATTCGCTAAGAAAGTCGACTTAAGCATATCCGCCTCCTCCGCTTTTTCCTTGGCTGAGATCAAGTCTTCCTCAAACTCCAATCGTTCTTGATCATCGATCATACAGCCAACAATCAAATTCGGGAAACCATTTTCATCCTTCTCATGCGTCTTACCGATCACCTCATAGATCCGATAGGTATTATCATCGTTCTTTAGACGAAAATCTATTTTATATTCATCCAATTTATTCGCACGGATCGTATTGAACAGATAGAAAAAGTCGCCAGAATCGTCCGGGTGACGAAGTTGCGGCAAAGCCTGACAGATGAACTGATTACGTTTCAATAAACTATTGGTCGTGCCATAAAACTGGAAACAACGGTTACAATGTACTTTATCGCAAGACTTAAATCGGCTGAAATTAAAAGAATAAGTCGTAATCTTGCTATTCTGCAAAGCAAGCTCCATCATCATCCGACTTTCGGACAACTTACTGCTTAACGCCTCATTCGCTTTCTCCTGCTCAACGAGCTCCGACACATTCCGTATATAAATAATCACATACCGGTCATGTACAGGTACCAACCGTAGTTTAAAATAAACGACCGGAGCGTTATGTCCCGGAATCGATAAATCTAAATTCATGATCTCCGACTTATTCAAGCAACTTTGCACGATCGTGGCCACACGACGCTTAGTCTCATCCGGATAAATGAAACCCGGAAGATCATCGATACGCCGATTGATCGACTCCGGCGTTATACAAGTCTCCACAGCATAAGCGATAATCCGCTCTACGATCAATTGCTTGTTTACCAAAAGGATCGTATCAGGAACCGCTTCCGCCATCTTTTGCGACATGTCCGTCAATTCCTTCAATTCCCGGTCATAACCGGCTGCCTCCTGCCCGACCGCCGGATTACCCGTTAATAATAAGGTATATCCAAGAATCTCTCTATTCTCTTTCATTGAGGGGATGATAGAATACGGTACAGGCAAAGAACCGGAAACCACGCTTCCCCCACGCAGATATTGTTTTTGAAGATCGGTCAACAAATCTGTACGAAAAAGATTATTTAATAAGAAGTCCGCTTCATTTGTAAAAGGAAATTTCTCGTTTAAGGACTTATTTATATCAATTAGCGCACCGTTTTTATCATACAGAGCACCTCCCATGGGATAATATGTAAAAAAATCTGTCAGCAAACGCTGTTTTACCTCGGAAACCTCCATATACTTTCTTTATTAACATCAATAAGTTACAAAGAAATAAAATCTTTGAAAATCAGAGAAATTTTAAAGCATAAACTTTAGGTCTATTTCACAAGAAAATCAGTCTCTTTACTAAAAAAGCAACAACAAACCTTCACTTACGCTTGTTACTTAACAAACAAATTAATTATAATATGAAAGCATTAATAGGTAAAAAGGCACCGGAATTCCACGCTCCGGCAGTAGTGAATGGCAATGAGATCATCGAGGATTTCTCTTTGGAACAATATGTAGGCAAGAAGTATGTAGTCATGTTTTTCTATCCGATGGACTTTACATTCGTTTGCCCGACAGAATTACATGCCTTCCAACAAAAGTTACAGGAATTCGAAAGACGTAACGTAGCGGTGGTTGGTTGCTCCGTCGATTCTCAATTTTCTCATTTCGCATGGTTAAACCAAGATAAGAATAAAGGAGGTATCCATGGGGTGACTTATCCACTCGTATCCGATTTTTCCAAAACCATCTCTGAAAACTTTGGCGTATTAGCCGCTGATTATATTACAAACGAAAGTGGAGAACTTATCTCCAGAGGAAATCCGGTCGCTTACCGGGGTCTGTTCCTGATTGACAAAGAGGGCTTGATCCGTCATTATGTAATCAACGATTTACCATTAGGCCGTAACGTAGACGAGGCTCTCCGTATGGTCGATGCCTTACAGCACTTCGAAGAATATGGCGAGGTTTGCCCGGCAAATTGGTCCAAAGGAAAAGACGCCATGAAAGCGACAAACGCAGGAGTCTCTAATTATTTAAGCCATCATTGATATATTGCAAGAAAGGGGGCTAGGCCCCCTTTCTTATACTATTGAGACAATCGTTTACACTTTCCCGAGATATGCGAGATATCTAGACGTAAGATATTAGTCCGGTAAAAAGATTTCTCAATATACTTTCGCCGATCTCCTTAAACGCCGATGAATATTTATTCACGAGTAGCCGCAAGGCATACCGACGCTCTTCTTCCGGCAAATCCAAATGTATCTCTCCAAAAGCGATAGTGCTCTCGTAACCTGTCGTGAATTTTCCCGGAACGATTTGTGTAGCGCCAACTACCGTGAAACTCACTTTCGGGTTTTCTCGTAGACATTCCAGCTTATACCCTTCCGGAGCGCAATGGAAATAAATAGAATCCCCTTCCTTTACATAATTGATCGGGATTCCATACCCATACCCATTTATCCCCGACATGGCCAAAAAACCATATTCCGCCTCCTCCAATAAACGAATTGCCAACTCATTATCCAAAATCCGGTCTTTTCGTCTGATCTCTCTAAACATAGGTCTAATTTATTTATAAACGAGTATAATACACTAATCGTGGCAAATCTATAAAAAATAATATACATTTGCGTCATAAAGTTGACACATGATAAATATTATAGATCTATGAGAGCAAGAATAACCTTATTATTATTATTCGCCATTCTTTTCAGTTTCACTTGTCTGGCACAAACTAATTTTGAAAAACACTTCACGAAGAAAAGTCTCCGGATTGATTTCGCATTGAGCGGGAATTGGGATTTCCAAGCCGCCGCTATACAACAACTCCGGGAAGAACGTCTGGGCAGGGCCGGTCAAAAACTTGATCGATCCGTTTGGTTATGGAGGGTATTATATTAATGTATATGATAAAGCCGGTAAAGAGTTGATCTACTCACGAGGATTCAATACGTTATTCGAAGAATGGAGAAGTACGGAGCAAGCGAAGACCGAGACACAATCTTGGACAAATAGCATCTCTATCCCCTATCCGAAAGCTCCTGTCATCATTGAGATTACGGCAAGAGACAAAGCGACATGCAGTTCCATCTTTTATTGAAACAAGAGATTGATCCGGCCAGTATTTTTATTGACCGGGGAAAACTCAAGGAAAACCGGATCACAAAAATCCAATATAACGGGGATTCCTCCGGGAAGTAGACCTCGTATTTTTGGCGGAAGGTTATACGGCGGATGAGCAAGAGAAATTCGTAGCTGATGCCAACGTTTTACGGAGGCATTGTTTAAAACCCCGCCTTATGACACTCGCGGGAAGATTTCAATATTTGGGCGGTAGATGCCGTTTCGGAAGAATCGGGAACAGATGTATCCGGTAAAGGTATATTCAAGAATACCGCATTGAATTCCGGTTATTATACATTCGGTGTAGATCGCTATTTAACCACCCCGGATATGAAGTCTATACGTGACGCCGTATGGAACGCTCCTTGCGACGCAATCTTCATCTTGGTAAACACGGACGCTTACGGTGGTGGCGGTATGTATAATTTTTATGCCATGGGAACCGCCGATAACCCACGTACCCCGGTCGTATTCGTTCACGAGTTCGGACATAGTTTCGCTGGTCTAGCAGATGAATATTTCAGTTCCGAGGTCGCTTATCAAGATTTTTATAATTTGAAGTACGAGCCTTGGGAACCGAACATCACGACCTTGGTTAACTTCGATGCTAAATGGAAAGATCTTCTACCGACTAATACACCGATACCTACCCCATTAGATGACGCCCATAAGGATAAGGCAGGCGTATTCGAGGGAGGCGGTTACATCGCTAAAGGCATTTATCGCCCGATGGATCACTGTATGATGCGTGATTACGCTCCATTCTGTCCAGCTTGTAGCCGGGCGATCTTAAAGATGATCGATTACTTCACGGATAAACCGATAAAACATTAACAAGGAAAGAGCGGGTACCCTAATAGCTTTGTTACATCAACTATTAAGATACCCGCCAGCACTAACCTATCAACATTTATTTCATCATCGGAATTTCTATCAAAAGAACTTTTGCGTGCTTCAAGACTTCTATCGTAATGCTATCGGTTTCCCAGAATCCGGCCCCGTCACGCTTAGACAGGATCGTATTACTTACCTCCACCTCTCCGTCGATCACGAATAAATAAACTCCATTATTTTTACTATGTAGCTTGTACTCTTTTACTTGACCGGCATCTAGGTTTCCTAAAGAGAACCAAGCGTCTTGATTGATCGACGCAGGAGCGCTACCGTCCGGAGCGATGATCAAGGACAACTTATTCTTTTCCGAAGTAACCGGACGCACGTCATAACTGGCATAATGAGGCTTGGTATTCTCCTCACGGGGAAATACCCATATTTGCAAGAACTCCAATTGTTCATTACCGCTGTCGTTGAACTCGCTATGCACGATACCGGTACCGGCGCTCATCACCTGAATATCTCCCGGCGTAATCACCTCGCTATTCTTTATGCTATCCCCATGGCGTAAATATCCCTTTAACGGGATGGAGATAACCTCCATATTCTTATGTGGATGCATATCGAATCCCTCACCCGGCGCCACGGAATCATCATTCAATACACGTAGCATCCCGAAATGAACCCTTTCCGGATTGTAATAATTAGCAAAGCTAAACGTGTGATGTGTTTTCAACCAACCGTGATTCGCATACCTCTGGATTGAGCCTTATCAACTACAACTCTCATATTTTCCTCCTTTTTAAATCTACATTAATAACAAATCCATAACTATAAATGTTGCGGGACGCATATTTCGAACATTTCATGTAAACATGTGATTCATATATGAACAGAAATCGCTACTTTTGCACAATTAAAAAAACTCATCCTGTAAATATAAAATCTTATGGCAATCTACTTAAACGATGTATCGAGAACATTTGGTGAGTATTTACTTATTCCCGGTTTAACCACCAAAGAATGTATTCCCGCAAACGTTCATTGAAAACGCCGCTTGTGAAATTCAAGTCTGGCGAGAAATCCGCTATTGAATTAAATATTCCTTTCGTTTCAGCGATCATGCAATCGGTTTCCGGCCCTAAACTGGCAATCGAGTTGGCTCGCAACGGAGGACTTTCCTTCATCTTCGGCTCGCAACCGATCGAGAGCCAAGCGGATATGTTCGCAAAGTAAAGAAATTCAAGGCCGGATTTGTTATCAGCGACTCTAACCTTACGCCCGAGAATACCTTGGCCGACGTGCTTGAGCTAGTCCGCCGGACAGAACATTCTACGATTGGTGTGACAGATGATGGTACGCCTAACGGCAAATTGCTAGGTATGGTAACCAGTCGCGATTACCGTGAAGGCAAAGACCCGATCGACATGAAGGTGAAAGATTTCATGACCCCGTTCGCTAAACTAATCGTTGGCGAGCTAGGCATGACCTTGAAAGAGGCGAACCAGATTATCTGGGATCATAAGTTGAATACATTGCCAATCATCGACAAGGATCAGAAGCTTCAATACTTCGTATTCCGCAAGGACTACGATAGCCACCGTGAGAACCCGAAAGAGTTATCCGGCGGTGATAAGAAATTATTAGTAGGTGCCGGTATCAACACCCGCGACTATAAGGAACGTGTTCCGGCATTGGTAGAGGCTGGCGTTGACGTATTGTGTATCGACTCTTCCGACGGCTATTCCGAATGGCAGTACGAGACCTTGCACTGGATCAAGGATACCTACGGAGACAAGGTACTGGTTGGTGCCGGAAACGTGGTTGACCAAGATGGTTTCAACTACTTGGCTGACGCCGGAGCGGATTTCATCAAGGTAGGTATCGGTGGTGGTTCCATCTGTATCACCCGTGAGCAGAAAGGTATCGGTCGCGGACAGGCTACCGCCTTGATCGACGTAGCGAAAGCTCGTGACGAGTATTTCAAAAGACACGGCGTTTATATCCCTATCTGTAGCGATGGTGGTCTGGTACACGATTACCATATGGTATTGGCGTTGGCTATGGGTGCCGATTTCTTGATGATGGGCCGTTATTTCGCCCGCTTCGACGAGTCGCCTACGAAGAAGATGAAAATCGGAAACAACTTCGTGAAGGAGTATTGGGGTGAGGGCTCTAACCGTGCGAAGAACTGGCAGCGCTATGACATGGGTGGGAACGAATCCTTGAAATTCGAGGAAGGCGTGGACAGCTATGTACGTATGCCGGAAAATTGAAAGATAATTTAAACGTAACATTGGGTAAGATGATCGCTAC
>ENA-OQDF01000860-OQDF01000860.1-human-gut-metagenome-genome-assembly--contig:-NODE-860-length-12657-cov-1.766081_pt1 | contig 12657 bp, 13 predicted proteins | sample MGYA00242769_ERZ504597 | MGnify/ENA primary metagenome ERZ504597 (study PRJEB26092, sample SAMD00036305) | human gut metagenome | host: Homo sapiens | study: EMG produced TPA metagenomics assembly of...
AAAAGATTAGGGAGACGGGCAAGTTCTGGCTGAGCGAAGTTAGAGCTTGCCTGATTTTTTTTGCAGACACAAAAAAGGCCATCTCAAACTTCTATTTGAGACAGCCTCTGCAATGCCTGTGCAGTAATACTGCAACACCTATTGCAGTAACACTGCATAGGCATTGCAGTAAAAAATCGATCAATACGATCTATCTGCATAGTAATGCTTGGCGGAAGGAACCATGATAACGTTCAATTCCGGATCAGCCATGTCTGGATCGATCGGGAACATCGGTCTCACGATATTCTTATAGGGAAGCTTCTTGAAGTCCTGATCCACACCTCCTCTTGTAAAAGCCATTACCCAATCCGCTTGTATATTGTACCATTGGGTTACAAGGTAACCTTGTTTAACCATTACGATATCCATTTCCTTCGGGTCAATTCCTGAACCCTCTAGGTTTGGAGTGGGAGACGATGTGCCTACTACCACATAAACGCTTCCGGTCTTTACGATAGCGATATCTCTTTTCCGTCTCCATGATTCCGCGTTCTTGTCTTCTTCCGGGCTGACATAAACCACGGTACCCGACAATTTCACGGGACCTTCGTAGGAATTATCGACCATGGCACCTACCATGCCTTCTACGTGTCCGCCTACGCCGACCTTACGTGCCTGCTTAACCACTTCTTCTCCCGGGATGGAGCAATAAAGAACGCTCTTTCCCTTATCAGTCTGGAATTCCGGACGCTTCAAGAGTCTCGCCAAAGTCCAAGTGACCTCGCCTGAGCCGCCTCCGCCGGGATTATCTCCCATATCACTGATAAAGAAAGGCTTCTTTTTGCTTGCTATTGCCAAATCGATACATTTCTCGAGCGAATATCCCGGAGCTTCCAGCGAGAACTGCTTACGGACATCCCAGAATTTCTGGGCGAGTTTCTTCGCCCCGGCTTTTACCTGTTCCTCATCGTCACCGTAAACCATCACGGTTCCTTGGTTCCGTGGGTTGTCTCCCCAAACATAACCGATCCAGATCCCTGCGTCTATCACTCCGGGCATGGCTTCAACCTCGGGAACCAATGCGTACAGCGATTTTGCAGGCTCGACACGGGTACTCGACCATTCGCCGGAAACTAGGACAGGAACAGCAACCCATGCCTTGTATGCCGGACGCCCTTTCCCTGATTCAAGACGTTCCAACAAATTGACGACCCCTCGCCGATGCGATTCGCGAGAATCCGCATGCGGTGCTTGACGATAAGTCGTAATCAAATCGGAGTTGAGAGCTACCAACCAAGACGTATTTCCGTGAAGGTCCATCGTGGTGGTAGTCAAGACATCGTTTCCGATCAAGCTACGCACCTTCTCCATGAATTCGCCCTCGGGATCGGCTACGCTTCCACGCTACAAGCTCCGTGGTTATAAAACCAGAAGGCGTCATATGGCATATTGGCTTGATCATCTCCAATGTTTTTTCCACAAACGCGTCGTACGATTCTTTTGTCACGGGGCCTCTTCCACCGCCATAGCCAATCTGCGTGGGAAGCCAAGTGGCCGCCTGTCCCATTGCGGAGTCTGGGCTGAGATAGTCTGGCATTCTTACGGGGTGTCCTACGAGCGGCTGCCTATTCGGGACGAACACGCTGTTTTCTATCTGTATACCGGCAATACCGATACGAGGTTTTTTCTTCTGTCCAAAGGCCTCTCCAACGAACGATACGGCCAAGAGACAGATTCCGAGCAATACTAAATTCCTTTTCATGCTATTATGATTTTTGCGAATTGTTATTTCCTTATTAATTAGTTATTAAACCGTCACTAATATCAATCTCGGTTTGAGGTATAGGCAATACTTCCGCACCGGCGCTGAAAGGAGTCTTAGCTCCAAATTCCGCCTTCTTGGTTCCGTTAAAGACTTTCTCTCCCCATCCTACACGTACCACGTCAAAGAACCGGAAGCCTTCCATTCCAAACTCCAGATGACGCTCGTTCATGATGTCTTCAAACAATTGGCTTCCTGTATGGTTTTTAGGAGCCAAGTTGACATGGCTTCTTACCTCATTCAGATACTTTTGCGCATTAGCGATATCGCCGCTGAAATAACAAGCCTCGGCATAGTTCAAATATACCTCCGCGAGGCGGATAAGCCTGAGGTTCGTGGGTTGGTTATTTCCCCGGTTCTCCTCTCTTTGTCCGGGCGCAAGATATAATTTGCGATTGTACAGCCGTTCGGTCGTCCGTAACGGGTGCCACATCGCCTTTGGCTGCGGTCTCGATCTCTATGGCCTCTTCCGTGGAAAGGAGAGTGGTCTTCTTTCGTATGACATCCCCTCCGGCATCATAAGCGTCCGCCAAGGCCTGTGTAGTTGCGCGCAACCGAAGCCGATCGTCATGTTTCGGGGCATAGACATCAATACGTGGCGGTTACCGTTATTTACGTTATACGAGCTTTGAGTGGAAGAGTTATACATATTCACTTCTAGGATCGATGAGGAACAATGCTCGCCGTCCAGTGAGAATTGCCAAGTGTAATCTTCCGGAGCTACTAGGCTATACTCTCCCCCGCACTCATTCTGGAATTTCTCGAAAGCCTTTTTTACCTCATCGTATTTTTTCTCATACAGATAAATACGTGTTTGCATAGCGATGGCCGCGCCTTTGGTAATCCTTCCCGCATAGCTTGACTCGTAGTTAGCCACCTCACTTTTCTTAGGTAATACGCTAACCGCATCGTTTAGGTCTTGCTCGATAACCGAGTATATCTCTTCGACAGACGCACGTCCGAGTCTCTCATGATCGAGATCCAAGACTCCCGTATAGCAAGGAACACCACCAAAGGTTTTCACAAGCTCGAAATAAGTATAGGCGCGAATAAACTTGGCCTCACCGATCATCTGTTCCTTGTCATACTTCGAGAATAGGGCATCGTCTGCCATTTCCATATCCCGTATAAACAAATTGGCCTTATTGATACATTGGTAAGAATACCGATATTTGTTCAAGATCTCGGTATGATCCGCTTGATACTGATAATTCTCCAGTAACGTGAAGGTTTGTGCGTCGTTCGAAGAACCGCTGTAGGTCGCATCATTCGACAACACGTCGCCGAAACATTGCATCGACCATGTGTAACGGAAGTCCTTCATGACAGAATAGACAGCGGTCAGACGCAAGAAAGCTTGTCTTTCCTCTGATATCTCTCCAGCCTCCGGACTCCTAACGGAGCTAAATCCAAATCTGCGCAACTGCTGAATCCTGTTAAAATCGCTAGTACGATTCCTATGATATATTTGTTTTTAAACATGACATTATAAATTTTAAAAAGTAACATTAATACCTCCGGTGAATGAAATGTTCTGAGGATAGATACCGTAATCTATGCCTCTAGACAAAGAGCTGGATTGACCCACTTCCGGATCCATACCCGAGTAACTAGATATCGTAAACAAGTTCTGGCCGCTTACATAAAAACGTACCTTCTGTAGTTTTATCCTCTGCGTGAGAGAAGCGGGCAGGGTATAACCTAGCTGGGCATTTCTCAAGCGGAAATAAGTCCCGTTTTCTACGTACATGTCCGAGAAGCGGTCATTGTCGTTTACGTCCGTAGCCGTCAGGCGAGGGATGTCCGTATTTGTATTATTTGGCGTCCAATAGTTCATTAACGCTCTATCCTTGTTCGTTATATCGTTCGGGAAGTAGGTGTAATAACGCATCGCGTTAAATATCTGATTACCGATTGTTCCACCAAACTGCAAATTGAGGTCGAAGCCTTTCCACGCCATACCCATGTTGATACCGTATATGATATCCGGAATAGGATTACCGATCATGCATCTATCACTTGAGTCTAACTTGCCATCGCCATTCGTATCTACGAACAATACATCGCCCAATTCGGCATTAGGTTGGAAATCCGCCCGCTTAACGGCATTCAACTGTTCCTGTGTTTGGATAAGCCCGTCTGTCTTATAGCCCCAGAACGCACCGATAGGCATACCTTCATTCGTATAGGTGAGGTACATGCTTCCGTTTCGGAATGGTCCATCGGAGATTGGTGTGCCACCATTCAATTTCGTCATGCGGTTACGGATGGTCGACATATTTACTCCCACGTTGTATTCGAAACCGCTTTCGGTCTTGTCTCTCCACTCGAGATTCATCTCGATACCGCGGTTGTTCGCCTCGCCGATATTGGTGTAGGTGTTGCTGGCATATCCCATGTAGATAGGCATAGGAGCGGCCAGCAGCATGTCCTTCGTTGTCTTGTAATAATACTCGAAGCTGAAGACCATGCGGGTGTTAAAGAAGCTTGCGTCAAGACCGATATTCAGAGATTCAGTGGTTTCCCATTTAATATCCGGATTGCCCAATCTGCTCACGGCAATACCTTGATACAAGGTCTCATTCTCTCTCGCTCCGAATAAAGCGCCGTATTGCGTACTCAATGACAGCAAACTACGATCCACATAATTGGTGATATTCTGATTTCCGATCTGTCCCCAGCCCCCGCGGAGTTTCAAGGAGGAAACCCATTCGGCGTTCAATTTCTGGAAGAACGGTTCGTTGTCGATTCTCCAACCTAGAGCGAACGAGGGGAAGTTACCCCAGCGATTCTTGGAAGAGAATTTAGAGGAGCCGTCTCGCCGGAAAGTGGCCGTAATAAGGTATTTGTTATTGTAATCGTAGTGTAGGCGGCCCAGATAAGACATCAAACCATATTCCGTAGCGCTATTGCTGGCCGTGGTCTTGTTCTTGTCCAGCGTAGCGTCTATATAATGCAGGTTATCCGACTCTCCGATAAGATCTCTCGCGTTTACGCTCAAGGTTTCCTGCTTACCCCATTCGTTGGTATAACCTACGAGAGCGGATATGGAGTGCTTCTCGGCAAACGTTTTCTCATACGAAGGTATTCTCGAACGTATAGTAGTGCCCTTTGGTCTGCGACTTCGATAAACTACTCTCTAAATTTCTTTGGCTTGAGGATACCTCATAGACAGGCGAGAAGGTTTTATTGTCTACCCTTCTGATTTCCGCTCCGAAGCTACTCTTGAACTTCAATCCTTTTATAATCTGCCATTCCCCATACATATTGCCGATGAAAGCAAGTTTCTCCCGCTGATTATCCCGATACATGATACTTGCCAATGGGTTATAGTAGTCAATATAAGGAGAGTAACCATATGAACCGTCTGCGTTTTGGGCGGGAGTTACCGGATCCAAACGGATTGCGTTACTTACGACACCATAGTCGGAGTCGTACACATTACTACTGTTGCGCTCACTAATACTTGCGTCGGTAGATCTCGCGATCGACGCGTTGGTACCCACTACCAAATGATCTTTGAGCACCGTTTTTTCCGTGCTTTGACGGACACTGAACCGTTCGTAGTTGGATTTCTTGATCGTTCCATCTTGGTTGATATAGTTCAAGCCCAGATTGAATTTATAGTCGTTCTCTTTACCACCGCTTATGCCGACACTGTAGTTATGCATAAAGCCGTATGCGTAATCTCGTCCATCCAATTGGTGGAAACATTACGATTAACAAGGGCCAAGTTGATGGGAACGCTCCTCACTGTGTTCAACTGTTCCTGATAGTCGTACCATTCTGGACCTGACATCAAATCGAGATTATTCAATATTTTGTTCATACCCCAATACGCATCGAGCGTAACGGTGGTTTTTCCAGCGGCGCCTTTTTTCGTAGTGATAAGGATTACGCCGTTCGCACCGCGGGAACCGTAGATAGCGGAAGCGGAAGCGTCTTTAAGCACCTCCATAGACTGTATATCCGATGTGTTCAGGTAGTTTATATCCGTCACGGGCATCCCGTCCACGACGAACAATGGTTCCGCGTCGTTTACCGTACCGACACCTCTGATACGGATCGTGGCGGCGGAACCCGGAGATCCGGAACTGGAAGTGACGGATACACCGGTAGCCAAGCCTTGCAATGCGGTAGAAACATTGGCCACTGCTTGGCGAGCGATTTTCTCCTCGCTCACGGACGAGATAGCCCCCGTGATATCACTTTTCTTCATCGTACCGTAGCCAATCACTACCACCTCATCCAACTTTTGTGTGTCCTCTTGCAAGGAGATGCTTAAAACCGATTTATTGCCTACCGGAATCTCCTGGTTCATATAACCGATATAGGACACTTGTAAAATAGCGTCTTTGGCTACTTCTAACGTGAATTTTCCATCTATATCCGTTATTGTCCCGTTTGTTGTCCCTTTTACCATCACATTGGCGCCAATTATCGGCATACCGGTAGCATCAATCACGGTTCCGGTGATCTGACGGGTGTTTTGTTGCGGGGTGGATACGATTGATGGTTTCTCTATAATCATGATGTCGCTTTTAATGCGCATGTTTGGGGAGTGTACGGAAGCGTATACACCTGTGGTAAAAACAAATAGCGGGATTGAGGTTAACTTCATGACTCTGCCAATTTAGTTTTTGTGTTTAATCGGGGGTTAGGATTCCCCTTACAAATTTCATTCATACATTTGTAATGTTTTAGTGTTAGTATTAATTGATTTAAAGGCGTTTAGAAACTTGTTTGGCTGGATTATATAACCATATCTTCCAGCCAGTTTCCTTGCTAGATATGGTTCATGATGGCTCCTGTTTCATAGGCTCTCCTTTCTTTAAGATTAACTTTAGTAAACTGAATATGTTTATTTGGTTGTTTGATTTGCAATATTCGTGAAAAAAAACGACACCTGCAAGCAAGTCTCTGCTAATTTAATATTGTGTATTCAATCGATAGAAGTCATTAATACGGCTTAATTATGTCAATTTGTCATTTCTCTCTCCTTCTGCTTCTTGTATTTGAGATAGGATAGGGTGTGTGTTTATTATATGCGATTCTCTGGTAGTTAAGCCCTGACGAATAGAATGTGTATGAAGGAAAATACTTGCAGTTTGCCTTCTTTTTATCAATATCCGCCGAATTATTATATCTCTTGTTTCAGAAAACTAATAAATGCTTCCTGAATAGTATTTGAAATCAATTGACTTTTTGCGTTCTAGGGTGCAAAGGCTCTAATATAGTCTCGATTTTCAGTGTACAGAAGATTATGATTAAAAGTAGATCCCAACTAAATTAGAGCAAGTGCCGGATAATTCGAACTAGGTGCCGGGTAGATGTCGGTTATCTGCCGGGAAATAGAAATTATAAGCCGACTAAATACATACAAGTTAGGATATATCCTAAAAAATGTGCTGTTTTGGGTACTAAATTCCATAATAATCGGTTTAAAAGCAATTGTTTTGAAAAAGTCTGTGTTTGAAATATATTTAAAAAGTTAACATTATGATAGTGTTTCGGTAATTCTTTTTGCATTCAGATAGTATGGTTACATTTGTCTATTCATTTCAAATATTATTAAAAAACAGAGAGATATGGATGAGAAAGGATTCGTGGAAGGGGTGAGAAGGTATATGTCCCAGTTACGAGAGGAAAAGCGTTATTCCTCCGCCAAAGTTATCAGGATGCGTTGAACTCCTTTATAAAGTATAGTGGAACAGAGAACATTTCCTATTCGGATATCAATAAGGCCAATCTTCACCGATATGAGGCTTATTTGTTGGAAAACGATTGCATGCGTAATACGGTCTCCACGTATATCCGCCGTTTGCGTTGTATTTATAACAAGGCGGTGGAGAATGGTGATGCGGAATATATCCCCGGTTTGTTCCAAGGAGTTTTTACGGGAGTGGAGAGTAAGCGCAAGAAATCCCTATCCTTAGAGAACCAACATAAGTTGATGACGGTGAAGGTAGAGAGTGAGGTGCTAAGGGAGACACAACTGGTCGTTTGTTTGTTGTTTCAGTATGCAGGAATGTCGTTCGTGGACTTCGCCCACCTAAAAGAAAGGAATATCAAAAACGGGATATTGGACTATAATCGGCAGAAGACAGGCACACCGATGAGACTGGAAATCTTGGATACGGCAGAATTGATGCGCAAGGAATTAATGGGTGACAAGAAGCCGGCCTCAGGCTATTTATTCCCTTTTTTGAGTGGAACGAAGACGGGCTATGAGGCATATCTCGAATACAATGCGGCCCTATCTCGGTTCAATCGAAATTTGAAGGCGTTGAAAAAGGCCGCTGGAATAGCATCGGATGTTACCTCTTATACGATCCGCCATTCCTTTGCCATGGCATTGAAAGAGCAAAATGTCCCTATAGAAATGATCAGTGAATTATTGGGGCATAAGTCCATCAAGACCACCCAGATTTATCTGAGAAGTTTCTCTTTAGAAAAAATGACAGAGGTGAATAGCACTTGCTTTGGTTGTGTCTATAATTATGTGTCGAAAGTGGGATGAGGCTACTTAGTGAGTAGCGTTTGTTTCACGCCGCAAATGTAGTAAAAAATAACAAAAAACAAGCAATCATTAGGGTTTGTTTGTGTTTCCAGTTGGATTCTCGTTAAATCTTCGTTCTTATTTCTGATGTATAGACATGGCAATAGAGACGAAATGGCCTCGTATTTCCGAAATCATCACGTCCCCCCTAAAATCGAACATACATTCTTGTAGAGATGGGTATACCCCTCTCATCCCCTCTAAAAGATGTTTTAAATTACTGTCAGACGGTGGGAGACGGAGCATGCTCCGTCTCTACAACTGAGTAATAACCATTCTCCCACCTTTTGCGCTACTCACTAAGTAGCCTAATTTCTCACATGGCGAAAAAGGGTTATGGTGCATATATCAAACTATCTCTTTTAAGCAATCAACGAAATGCGAGCGAATGTTGTAAAACGGTTGTAAATTCGGTACCTCATGAGGGTATCGACGCCGTAGGCGTTGAAAGAACCATTCCTGAAAACCCGTTACGGCGAAAATCTGATCAGAAACATTGGTACATCGCTATCGTCAACAACAAGTCCGAGAAACTATGCCGTGACAAGCTGGAAAAGCGCATAGCCAGTCAGCCGGAAGGCGAGAAGGACTATGAGGTTTATATAGCCTCCCAAAAAGAGATGTGTCTTCTGCCAAGCGGCAAGCGTAAGCAAGTAGACCGGATCGTCTTCCGTTCCATTGTATTCATCCGTTGCACCGATGTCTTGCGTAGGAAGGAGATCGTGCATCTTCCTTATATCAAACGTTTCATGGTAAACATAGCTGGCGAACGGTCTGGAGGCATACGCCCCGTAGCCTTCATTCCGGATGAGCAGATGGTGAAACTCCGTAGGATGCTGGACGATTCCGAAGAGCCTGTCATTATCGATCCCCGTCCGCTGCCTCTTGGAGCGAGGGTACGTATTAACGGCGGTAAGTTGCATGGTCTAGAAGGTAACGTGCTGGAAGTGGAGGATGGCAATCTTAACTTTGTGATCCGTGTAGATCTACTGGGATGTGCCAAAGTAAATATCACCCGTGACCTGCTAGAGCTATTATGATACACATAGATGGATACGCACTATGGTAAAAAGAGGATAGATCCGGAGTACGCCTTATCTCGTTGTTAGGAAACCATTTGAAAGAGATTCTTAAGCGAGAGTCGGATAATCGTGCCTTCATCCATCTTTACTGTACGGGTCCGTATTGGGTGGCGTTCGAGAAATCAGCTTACCTGTTACGCCAAATATCTTCCCGTACCTTAGTGACCCCGTTAAGCCTCACCACGTACCCGTTTCCAATCGTGATGGTCTCTTGGACAGATGGCGAGTTACGTTCCTATACATGTAACCATCTTTTCCATCGCGAAGGCAATGACTACGGTCGGTTATCCGTCCCTACTCGTACGCTTGACGGTTACAAGGAGTGGCATAAGGAAGAGGTGAGGTGTTTTCCGATGCCGGAAGTAAAAACCACGTCCATGGATCGTGACATGGAGATTGATTAAAGATACTTCTGAGGTTCAAGAGAGCCTCCAATCAAGAATATATTATCGCTAGGCCGCAATTAGAAAATGAGAATTAGGCAGGCCGATATCGATCAAGAGGTCAGCTATCTCTAGTAGCGAGGAGAGTCCCTTTTTCTTTAACCGATAGACTAGACTCTTGCTTTAGCTTATACCACTCCAACCACTTGAGAGGTTCGGTCGCTTATTATTATAGTTAGATAGATATGAATAAAACAAATATGGAAAAGGTGAAATATCGTTATAATCGCTGGCGTTTAGCGCTGGGGCGTCTGGTAAATTTGCGGTATATCAACCGCTGGATCATTTTTTGTGCGGATCTTTTCATTTCCCTATGTGTATCTTTGATAGGAGTGCTGGGATTATTGTCCATCATGCATGTATACATAAGCGGGATTAGTGTATTAAAGGTAGGAATAGCTTCCTTTGTGGCCAGTATCCTTTCTTTTCTTACGTTCAAGGTTTATCACGGGGTGATCCGTCATTCACGCTACGTGGACTATGGAGGATTGGTGGTGTCGCCATCACAAAATCCATCCTCATGTTCATACTGCTTCATCTTTTGAGGGCGAATTTCAATTCCTCTATATATTGGGTGGGAGGGATAACCGATTGTATGTTGACGATTGTTCTGCTGATCACCTTACGTGTATTCGTGATTAATGTATATAATAGCGTGTTGTCCCAACTTGGAAAAAAGCGCAAGCGTGTACTGGTGTTCGGTATGGATGAGGATAGCGTGATGATAGCCACATCACCCAACCGGCAAGTATTCATGCAAAATTATAGCATCATCGGCTTCTTGACGTTTGGTAGCGCTAAAAAGAACCTTGCATAGCGGAACTTCCCGTTTACCAGATCGAGGACATTGATGACTTGTTGCGTCTGATCCCCAGAAATAACTTGGATGGTATCCTTTTCCCGAATATAAAGACCGTCCGACGAGAAGGTGATCGTTTGATTCATTATTGCGAGCAGGCCTCCTTGAAGCCTCTCGTGGTTCCTGATATGGAGGAGGTCCATGAGGGCGGAATGAAGCGTTCAGTCCGTGAGATCCGTATTGAGGACTTGCTGGGTCGTGAGGAGATCAGTATAAATCTGGGCGAGATCGGTCTCTTATTGAAAGATAAGACGATCCTTGTTACGGGAGCGGCCGGTAGCATTGGTAGCGAGATCTGCCGCCAGCTGGCGCATTTCCCGATCAAGAAATTGATCTGCCTTGATGCCGCCGAGACTCCGATGCATGACTTACGCCTGGAATTGGAGGAGAAGTATAAGGAACTGGATTTTGTACCTATCATAGGCGATGTCCGGAATCCGGACCGTGTAGATTACGTATTCCGCAATTGGCATCCCCAGGTAGTATTCCATGCGGCAGCTTATAAGCACGTCCCCTTGATGGAAGAGAACCCTTGCGAGGCTGTTCGTACCAACGTGTTTGGTACCCGAGTGATAGCGGATGCCGCCGTAAGCTATGGTGTAGAGAAATTCGTGATGATCAGTACGGATAAGGCCGTTAATCCAACGAATATCATGGGATGTAGCAAGCGCCTCGCTGAGATATATGTGCAGAGCTTGAGTGTGGCGATCAGTAAGGGGGCTCTAGCGGGAAACACTAAGTTTATCACGACCCGTTTCGGTAATGTATTAGGAAGTAATGGCTCCGTGATACCTCGTTTTCGCGATCAGATCGCCAAAGGAGGCCCAGTTACGGTAACCCATCCCGATATCATCCGCTACTTCATGACAATCCCCGAAGCCTGCCGTTTGGTGTTGGAAGCCGGTACGATGGGCAAGGGCGGCGAGATATTCATCTTTGATATGGGTGAGCCGGTCAAGATCGCTGACTTAGCGAAGCGTATGATCGAGCTTTCTGGTTTGCAGGTGGATAAAGACATAGAGATTAAATACACAGGTCTTCGTCCCGGTGAGAAATTATATGAGGAACTATTGAGCAACAAGGAGAATACGAAAGGAAACCCCTCATGAGAAGATTCGTGTGGCAGCAGTCCGGGAGTACGCCTACAAGGATGTGGTAGAGCACATTGATCTATTAGCTGAATTATCCCTTCATGTACATATTCTTCCTATGGTGAGAGAGATGAAATCCTTCGTCCCCGAGTTCAAGAGCCAAAACTCTCAATTCACGAGATTGGACGGAGTGAATTAGTAATTTAGTTGGTAGTTATAAATCTGAATTATAAATGATTATCGCAGTAGATTTTGACGGAACAATCGTTGAGCATAAATATCCGGCGATAGGGAAGGAGATCCCTTTCGCTTTCGAGACATTGAGAAAGTTACAAACAGAACACCACAAGCTGATCTTATGGAGTGTGCGAGAGGGCAAGCTTTTGGATGAGGCTGTCACCTTTGCCGAGAGCGGGGCTTGGAGTTTTACGCCGTGAACCGAGATTATCCGGAAGAAGAGAAAAAACTGAACAACCATTCTCCCGTAAGCTGAAGGCCGATATTTTTATTGATGACCGTAATCTTGGTGGTCTCCCGGACTGGGGTATGATTTACGAGATGGTGAGTAAAGACTTTCCTATGAGGATTTAATGCGGAAATACGAGTCGGAATACGAACCGGAGAAACCGAAAGGCCTTTTCTCTCGTTTGTTTCGCTAAATCCATATCATTCTGTGTTCAATGAAATAAAAAAATAACAAAATAATATGAAAATCAAAAGATTACTACTTTTATTAGCTCTACCTCTATTGGTGGCGAGTTGTACTTCTTACAAGAACGTACCATACCTCCAGAACCCAGAGGCAGTGAACGATTTGAG
>ENA-OQDF01000861-OQDF01000861.1-human-gut-metagenome-genome-assembly--contig:-NODE-861-length-12645-cov-3.154657_pt1 | contig 12645 bp, 16 predicted proteins | sample MGYA00242769_ERZ504597 | MGnify/ENA primary metagenome ERZ504597 (study PRJEB26092, sample SAMD00036305) | human gut metagenome | host: Homo sapiens | study: EMG produced TPA metagenomics assembly of...
AAAGGGGATTAGGAACGTGTCATTTTCGAAAGGCTGCTAATCCTTTTTGTGCGAATAGAGATTATGTAAAGCAATGGTAATGATAAAAGAAACAAATAGGAAAGTTCGACATTCTGTGAAGAAGTTGCTTCATAATGTTTACAAACTGGAGCAAATAAGCTAGAATGTACATGATATTATTGGGCTAAGGCTAAATGCTGTTTTAATAGGCCATAAGTCACAAAAATATGTTAAGTGTCATTATAAACGGAATGTATATAACTGGCAATGTCTGGTCAACAAACCATATTGACGTAGCAACGTCAAAAAGAACCTGTTTTGCACACTATATAGGACACTGAAAGTGGTTGTATTTCACAGCTATATGTACTGTAAATGCAAGATATTTATACAGAACGCTGAACTTTTGACCCCTGTGGCACAAAATTGGCACAACTTTTTCAGAAGAATCATAGAAATGGCGGAAAACAAGAGAAAGCAACAAAAATCCATGAGTTTATCATTAACGTCTGAAACTGCTGTTGAGTACACTATCTGACCCGCTAATGACACCTACATCATAACGGTTTGTTGAGTCATGAAAAATAGAGAAAAACAGATGATTTCTACTTCAAAAAACAGCTGTTGAGTAGAGTATGAATGGTGATGATAATTACATGTTTTGAGTGGTTGGGGTGAATGATTTGTTCATGATAAATAATGAATGGCGAGAAATGGACTGGGTAATATATACAGTTTTAACAAAACTCATGCACCGACAGGGTTCAATTCAACAATCCAACACTTAGAAAAACGTCATTGCAGGGTATACGGGGTTCGACCGTACAAATCAACACTTCGGCTATAGAGAAATAGAAACGAGTGTGCTCGACGGATGTTTTATGGAGTAGAAAACAAGGGAAATATGATTGCTGGGGTAGTTGGATACGACAGTATAAGAAAACACTTAGCCGAGTGTGGTTATCACACTGTGGAAATTAGAGAGAAATACTATCTGTGAAGAGCGGATGTGTACATAGATTAGAAAGTTAACAAAAATGGAGGAATACATATGAGCACAGTTACTTTAGATAATAAAACCATTTTAGTCACAGGAGCAGCAGGCTTCATAGGCTCTAATCTTGTGAAACGAATCTATCAGGAAGCTCCTTCTGCTACGGTTATCGGCATCGACAACATGAATGCTTACTACGACGTGGCACTCAAAGAGTTTCGCCTGAACGAGCTGGCCAAGTATCCCACATTCACTTTTGTAAAAGGTAACATCGCTGATAAGGCACTGATCACTGAACTGTTCGAGAAGTACAAGCCATCTGTGGTCGTTAACCTTGCAGCACAGGCTGGTGTGCGTTACTCCATCACCAACCCGGATGCTTATGTGGAATCTAACTTGGTCGGCTTCTTTAATATCCTCGAAGCCTGCCGTCATTGCGAGAGTCTGGAGCATCTGGTGTATGCTTCTTCTTCCAGCGTTTATGGTTCCAATAAAAAGGTTCCGTATAGCACTGATGACAAGGTGGACAATCCTGTTTCACTGTACGCAGCAACCAAGAAGTCTAATGAGTTGATGGCACACGCCTACTCCAAGCTCTACAACATTCCGTCCACTGGACTGCGCTTCTTCACCGTGTATGGTCCTGCAGGTCGTCCGGACATGGCCTACTTCGGATTCACCAACAAGCTGGTGAAGGGCGAAACTATCAAGATCTTCAACTATGGCAACTGCAAGCGTGATTTTACTTATGTGGATGACATCGTTGAGGGTGTTGTCCGTGTGATGAAGAAAGCACCTGACAAGAAGAATGGCGAGGATGGTCTGCCGATTCCGCCGTATGCAGTTTACAACATTGGTAATCAGAACCCTGAGAACCTGCTAGACTTCGTGCAGATTCTGAGTGAGGAGCTAGTTCGTGCAAAGGTTCTGCCGGAAGATTATGACTTCGAGGCACACAAGGAACTGGTTCCGATGCAGCCGGGTGATGTGCCTGTGACCTATGCAGATACCAGCGCACTGGAGCGTGACTTCGGATACAAGCCGAGTACAAGTCTGCGGACTGGTCTGAGGAACTTCGCTGAGTGGTACGCTGAGTTTTATAAATAAAAGAATTAGAGGGATAGAGAAATGAGAGAGTTTAAAGATTTAAAAATTGCTGTGGCTGGTACTGGTACGTGGGTCTTTCCATTGCTACGCTGTTATCTCAGCACCACAAGGTGACTGCTGTGGATATCATTCCTGAGAAGGTGGAACTGATTAACAACAAGAAGTCTCCCATTCAGGATGAATATATTGAAAAGTATCTGGCAGAGAAAGATCTTAATCTGACTGCAACTCTGGATGCTAAGGAAGCATACAGTGATGCTGATTTTGTAGTCATCGCCGCACCTACCAACTACGATAGCAAGAAGAACTTTTTTGACACAAGTGCGGTAGAAGCTGTCATTAAACTGGTCATCGAGTATAATCCGGAAGCCATTATGGTTATCAAGAGTACCATCCCGGTTGGCTACACTGCAAGTGTTCGTGAGAAATTCCACTGCGACAATATTATTTTCAGCCCGGAGTTCTTGCGTGAGAGCAAGGCTCTGTATGATAACCTTTATCCCTCCCGTATCATCGTCGGAACCGATGTGGATAATGCTCGACTGGTAAAGGCAGCACACACTTTTGCAGAACTCCTGCAGGAAGGCGCAATTAAAGAGAACATTGACACTCTGTTCATGGGCTTTACTGAGGCAGAGGCAGTTAAGCTGTTCGCCAACACCTATCTGGCACTGCGCGTCAGCTACTTCAACGAACTGGATACCTATGCTGAGATGAAGGGGCTGAACACTCAGCAGATCATCAACGGTGTTTGCCTGGATCCTCGTATTGGTACTCATTATAACAATCCGTCCTTTGGCTACGGTGGATACTGCCTGCCGAAAGACACCAAGCAGCTGCTGGCGAACTACGCCGATGTACCGGAAAACCTGATCGAGGCTATTGTTGAGAGCAATAGAACTCGTAAAGATTTCATCGCCGACCGTGTGTTGGAGATTGCTGGTGCTTATGAAGCGAATGACAGCTGGGATGAGAGCAAGGAAAAAGAAGTTGTGGTCGGTGTGTACCGACTGACCATGAAAAGCAACAGCGACAACTTCCGCCAGAGTTCCATTCAGGGTGTCATGAAGCGCATCAAGGCAAAGGGTGCAACGGTCATCATCTATGAGCCGACTCTGAAAGATGGCGAGACTTTCTTTGGCAGCAAAGTTGTTAATGACTTGGATGAGTTCAAAAAGCAGAGTCAGGCCATCATCGCAAACCGCTATGACAAGTGCTTGGATGATGTAAAAGAAAAAGTTTACACGAGAGATATTTTCCAGAGAGATTAAGAAGGACGAGAGAGGTATAGATAGATGAAGGTCGTTATTTTAGCTGGTGGATTTGGTACAAGAATTTCTGAAGAGTCACATTTGAAGCCGAAGCCAATGATTGAAATTGGTGAAAAGCCGATTCTGTGGCACATCATGAAAGAATATTCAGCGTATGGAATTAATGAATTTATTATTTGCGCTGGGTATAAACAGCATGTAATTAAAGAGTGGTTTGCAGATTATTTTATTCATACATCTGACATTACTTTGATTTCACAAAAGGTAATGAAATGATTATTCACAATAAACATGCTGAGCCATGGAAGGTAACAGTTGTTGATACCGGATTAAACACACAAACTGGCGGACGTATTAAGCGTGTTAAAGACTTTGTTGGTGATGATACATTTATGGTTACCTATGGTGATGCAGTAGGTGACATTAACATTGACGAATTACTTACCTTTCACAGAGCACACGGTAAAATCGGAACAATGTCGATGTATAACTTCGGACAGACAAAAGGTATTGTTGATGTTGGTAATAATGGAATTATCAATGCATTTAGAGAAAAGTCGGATTTTGACGGTGATTTGATTAACATCGGATACATGGTTTTTGAACCAGCTCTGTTTGATTATATTGACGGTGATAGCACTATCTTTGAGAAGGAACCGCTCACGAAGTTGGTTGAAGATGGACAGCTCGCAGGATATGTTCATAAAGGTTTTTGGCAGTGCATGGACACGTTAAGAGAAAAGCAAAAGCTTGAAAAGCTGTGGGAAGATGGAAATGCCCCGTGGAAGCTTTGGAAAGATTGAGGAAAATAATCATGAACTTTGATTTGAGCTTTTATAAAGGAAAGAAGTATTTGTAACAGGACATACGGGTTTTAAAGGTTCTTGGCTGTGCAAGATCTTAGCGAATGCGGGTGCAATCGTAACAGGATACTCTCTGAATCCACCTACTTCTCCGTCTTTGTTTGAAATTGCGAATATCGAACAGGACATTCACTCTGTTATCGGTGATATTCGAGATTATAAAACGCTGAAGGCAGCGTTTGACGAAGCACAACCGGAAATCGTGTTGCACTTGGCAGCACAGCCCATTGTTCGTGACAGCTACAAAGATCCTGCTTATACATATGAAACAAATGTGATGGGTACAGTGAACATTTTGGAGTGTGTCCGAACCAGTAGCTGCGTGAAGTCCTTCTTAAATGTAACGACTGATAAAGTCTATCTGAACAAGGAATGGGCTTGGGGTTATCGGGAGAATGAAGAATTGGACGGTTATGATCCGTACTCGAACTCCAAGTCCTGCTCTGAGCTGGTTACACATTCCTATAAAAACAGCTTCTTTGGGGATAATCGAGTCGCTATTTCTACGGCGCGGGCTGGTAACGTAATTGGCGGTGGGGATTTTGCAAATGACCGTATTATTCCAGATTGTATCCGCGCTGCAATCAAGCATGAGAATATTGTGGTGAGAAATCCGTTCTCGACCCGGCCGTATCAGCACGTTCTTGAGCCGCTGTATGCGTATCTGATGATTGCGGCAATGCAGTATCAGGATATTAAATATGCTGGCTATTATAATGTAGGCCCCGACGATGTTGACTGCTTCCAGACAGGGGCATTAGTTGACTTGTTTGTGAGCAAGTGGGGCGATGGTATGAAGTGGGTCAACCGGTATGACGGTGGCCCCCACGAAGCAAATTTCTTGAAACTGGATTGCTCTAAGTTAAAGACTACTTTTGGATGGAAACCCCATTGGAACCTTGATACAGCAATTGAGATGGTTGTGGAATGGAGTAAGTGCTGGGTAGAAGGTGGAGATATTCGTGCCTGCATGGATAGCGAAATTAAATCATTTATAGAAAGTTAAAAGGTAAAATCGGCATGAGTCTTACGGCGGTTATAAATGAATTACGTTTGGAAATAAAAAAGAAAATATTGATCCGCTGAAGGCCTTGGAGATGAATTGTTTTTAGTTGTGGCATCACTGACTCCTATTGTTAATGTAGACATACTTATTGTTAAAGAGGGAAATATTCTGCTTTCATGGAGAGATGATGAACAATGCGGAGCTGGATGCATTTGCCAGGAGGATGTGTCCGGTTAAAAGAAACTTTAGAACAAAGACTTCATGTCTGTGCCAAAAGTGAACTTGGTACGGATGTCCTCTGTGATATGAAACCCGTATTAATTACTGAGAATATTGAACCCAAAAGAGATAGGGGACGAACCCATTTATTTCTTTTCTTTGTCGGTGTGTACCGGTAAATGAATTTCAGCTTCGACTGCTTGACAACCAAGAAATAAAAGGGCATCTTGGGTGGTTTAATCATATACCGGAACATTTCCTTCCGGTTCAAGATTTTTATCGAGAGACGATAACTAAGATTTTAGAACAGGGGGATTAGTAATGCCTTTTGAATTTAAGAAAACTGAAATTGAGGGCTTAATGCTTATAAAGCCACACATGTATCCAGATGAGCGCGGGTTGTACAAAAAATATTATGAAAAAAATATTTTTGCAGAACATGGAATAACATGCGAATTTACAGAAAGTAGCGATTTATACTCCAAGAAGGGAGCTTTAAGAGGTCTTCATTATCAAACGGTGGATTCGCAAGCAAAACTCATACACGTTATCTCTGGCGTTTTATTTGATGTAGCTCTTGATTTGAGAGAGAACTCGCCGACATTTGGACAGTATCATACAGAGCTTTTAAAGGCTGAAGATCAATTTGTGACATATATCCCAGAAGGCTTTGCTCACGGATTTATTTCGCTTACTGATGATACGATTTTTTCATATCAGTGCTCTGGGAAGTATGTTCCATCGGCGTGTGGAGGTATTCGCTGGAATGATCCGGAGTTAAATATCCCCTGGCCACTTAAAGAATATGGAGTAGAGCATATTATTGCAACCGAAAAAGATAAAAATTGGCCCACATTGGCTGAGTATATTGCATTAAGAAAGTAACGGAGGAACGGAGTGATGAAAAAGCAATTGTAACAGGGGCAACAGGATTTATTGGGAAATTTCTTGTAAAAGAACTTGTAAACCAGAATGTGGAAGTCATTGCAGTTGTGCGACAGGGAACAAAAAATCTTAATATGATCAATACCTTGCCGGTAAAGATAGTGGAGTGTAACATTGCGGATTATCATATGCTGCCTGATATAATTGCTGACCGAGATATTGATGTGGTGTTTCATATTGCGTGGCAGGGAGTATCTGATCTTGATGCGCGAAATGAAGCGATTCAGATGCAGAATTTACAGTCGACTCTCGATTTAATTGATGCAATGCATGCTATGAAGATAGGTTGCTTTATTGGTTGCGGAAGTATGCATGAAGCAGAATCACTCGTTGAGATGAATGAGGATAAAGTAATCTCGAATCTTGGCTACATGTATAAGGCGACAAAAACAGCAGCTCATTGGATTGGAAAAGCAAAATGCGGAACATATGGAATTCGTTTTTTTTGGCCTCTGATCAATACATATGGAGAAGAGGAAAGATCAGCACGGCTTGTCAACACAATAATCCGTAAAGTGCTTCATGGGGAGTCACCGGATTTGTCTGAAGGAAACCAGTATTATGATTTTGTTCATGTTTCAGATGTTGCGAGAGCACTTATTCTGATTGCTGAGAAGGGTGTAGATGGAACTAACTATACAATTGGCTCTGGTGATGCCAAACCGCTAAAGGAATTTTTGAAGATTGTTGGACAAGTGGCTAACAATTTACATGGCGGTGAGCGATTGAACTAGGGTTTGGAAAAATAACGTCAAATGTTATATCTTTGCCTATAACAACATTTGATATTACTAAACTTCATAAAGATACAGGATTTGAACCCCTCATTCCTTTTAGGGAGGGGATTGAGCGCACAGCTCGATGGATTAAAGAAGATGAAGGAATGTAAAGGATATACGGTGGGAAGATGGATATTTTGTACTCAAGTAGTGACAGTTATGCCTTTTTGACAGGTATCTCAATATTGTCATTGTTGGAAAATAATAAAAACAGCGATGCTATCCATATTTACATTATGGATAATCATATTTCAGATATAAATAAAAACAGATTGATTGAAGTAGTTAAGGAATATCAGCGTGACATCTCCTTTGTTCCGATGCCTGATATGAAGGAACTTACCGGACAGGAAATAGACACGAGAAGATGGAATATTAGCACTTCGGGCGGTTATATATGGCCAGTGCACTGCCTGAAACAGTACATAAAGTTTTGAATATCGACTGCGATACTATTATTGTAGATTCTATTGAACCATTGTGGAATACGGATATGACAGGAAAAGTATTTGGTGGAATGCTTGAATGCATTAATGACCGTTATAGACGCAATGTTGGGAAAAAAGATGGCGACTATTATTTGAATGGCGGCATTGTGTTTTTGAATCTTGATGAAGTACGTGCGGGAAATTACGAAAAAAATTCACAGAATATATTACAAAATATGGTAGCAGTCTAGCGTATTTAGACCAAGATGTTTTGAATGGTGTGGTTGAGCAGGAGAAGAAGTAAAACTTCCAATGCGCTATAATACACTTTCAATTTATTTTTATGCCACATATGAGCAGATTTTAAAAATCAGAAGGTCCAAAAGTCAAGATTTTTACAGTAAAGAAGAATTTACAGCGGCCGTATCAAACCCCGGATTAGTTCACTTTACAACCTGCTTTTTGGATGGCCTAAGGCCTTGGATAAAAGGAAATCAACATCCATATTTAAAAACCTTTTTAAAGTATAAAGAAATGTCACCGTGGAGAGATATTCCACTTCAGGAGGATACAAGAAGTAGTTTAGTTAAAGTTAGAACTGCTATGATTCGTAAAGCACCCCGTTTTGCACTTTGTGAAGTGGCATCCGTGCTTCATGGCATAGTGATTCCTGAAAAGAACTATAAGAGAATGAAAGAAAGAGTAAAGAACAAGTGAATTAGGGAGTATACAGTATGGAACCAATAAGAATTTTACAAGAAAATGTTATTATGGATCCCGGTGGAATTGAGAGTTTGTTGATGAATCTCTATAGACATATTGACCGGGATGTAATACAGTTTGATTTTATGTTACACAGGTCTAACAAAGGAACGTATGATGATGAAATCAAAGAAATGGGTGGAAAAATCTATATAACAGAGCCGTTTAATCCATTTCATCATGGAAAATATATGAATAGCATGAAATCTGTGATGAGTAATCATCCAGAGTATAAGATTATTCATGCACATTCCGAACTTAATTATTGGCCGCTTAAAGTTGCAAAGCAATTGGGGATACCTGTTAGAATCTCGCATAGTCATAATGCAAAAAGCACCCTTAATTTGAAGTATTTGTTTTTATGTTATGAAAAAGCTTTTATTAAGGATGTTGCTACCGATTGGTTTATGTGCTCAAGTTTAGCAGGAGAGTGGACTTACGGGAAGAAAGCCGTAACTGATGGGAAATGCATATTTCTTAAGAATGGTATCGAAACCCAAAAGTATGCCTATAATCGGGCTATACGAGAAGAAAAAAGGAAAGAATTGGGGGTAGCTGATAATTTTGTGATTGGTCACATTGGGAGATTCATGCAGCAAAAAAATCACACGTTTCTCATTGATATTTTTTCAGCAGTAAAAAAATGAATCCGAAGTCAAAACTTTTATTAGTTAGTGAAGGAAGACTTATGGATGAAATTAAACAGAAAGTTTCATCTCTTGGATTGCAGAATGATGTGCTTTTTCTTGGCTTTAGAAATGATATTAATGAATTAATGCAGGCAATGGATGTTTTTGTGCTTCCATCACTTTGGGAAGGGCTTCCTTTTACACTGGTTGAGGCGCAAGCAGCAGGGTTGCCTTGTGTTATTTCAGATGTCATTTCAGATGAATCAATTGTAACAGATTTGATAAGGAAAGAATCTCTGAAGCAAAGTGCTGAAGTGTGGGCAAAAAAAACTTTGGATGTTTATGATGAAATAACAAGAAAAGATACTGCTGAATTGGTGAAAGCCGCTGGTTTTGATATTGAAACATCTGCACAGTGGTTACAGGAATTCTATTTAAAGAGGTATTGGGATGAGACCAGAAAAAATGGGTAAGATTCTTTTTGTTGTTCCATCGTTTTCTAACGGAGGAGCGGAGAGGGTAGTTTCTGTATTGGCTAGTACTTTGGCAGAAAAAAATGTAGACACGTATTGCATTGTATACTATAAGGCAAAAAGCGAATACCCGCATAGTGAAAAGATAAAAGTTCAGTATCTTGCAGGAACTGGAGAAGATTCGTACAAGGCTTTAGGAATGAAGGAAAAAGTTAAGAAGCTAAGGCAGATGATTTTTCAGATTAAGCCGAAGTACATTATTCCTTTTTTGCCGCAAGTGGGATTTCATGTATTTCTAGCTACATTTGGACATAAATATAAGGTAGTGCAGACTGTTCGGAATAACCCTAGAACAGATCCAGAAACAAGGTGCGAAAGATTTATTAGAAATTTAATGGTAGCTTTTCATGGCGAAGTTTTGTACAAAATCAAGAACAATTAAGCTATTTTCCTTCTTTTATACAACGAAAATTGACAATTATTCCTAATCCAATTTCAGATGTATTCTTTGAATGCAACCATGTTTATAAGGAAAACATTTTAGAAATTACGGCAATGGGGAGATTATCAGAACAGAAAAATTTTAGCCTTTTAATAAATGTGGCAAAAATAGTACATCGGGATTATCCAGACGTTCATTTTTCGATTTATGGAGATGGTCCACTTCGAGAAGAATTGCAGAAGAAGATTACAAATGATAATTTGAATGGCATTGTAACACTACAAGGAAGAACAAATAATGCACAAAAAGTACTAAATGCGGCAGATGTTTTTATTATGACATCTAATTATGAAGGCATGCCGAATGCTTTATTAGAGGCAATGGCTGTTGGATTACCATGTATATCCACAGATTGTCCCACAGGTCCAGCTGAAATCATAGATAATGGTATAAATGGCATGCTTGTTCCTGTTAATAATGAGGCTGCACTGACTAAAGCTATAGAAAAGTATATTGAAATGGGTGAAACAATTGCTGAAATCGGAAAGGTTGCTCGAAAAACAGTTCAAGATAATTATAGTACAGATGTGATTGCCTATAGATTTGTAAGAGAAGCATTGCAGATTAAGGAATAAAGAAGGAAGGTGATTATATAAATGTGGGCAATTTTAGGATTCTTATTTTTGATAAGTGGTGTTATTTACATTTATCGAGAGATAAGGGTAATAAAACGAGAAAATGATTTGATAATCATTTCATTTGTGCGTCTTCTTTATGCGTGCTCATGTGGATTTTTTGCTGCTATTCTTTGCTTTCTATACTCGTTTAACGGCATTAAACTTCATTTATCTACTTTAGTTGTCGTGGATTATGGAAAAGCATCATTGATGAATTTATTCGTTTTCTGGATTTGCTCTGTAGTTGGATATATCTCTCTTTCTTTAGGATATAGACTTGTCGGAAATAAAAAACTGGTAATCGGAAAAAAAAGACTACTACGAGGAGAAATGAACGATCACCTTATTATGTTAACTGCTTGATTTGCACATTAGTGGATATTTGGCAATTATTATTTGGACAAGTGACATGGGAGGAATATCTAATTATATCAAATTAGCGAGTGCAATTCGTGGGGATTATACGAATGTTTTAGGCAATTATCACATGGGATGGAGAAAAATAGCCAGATTATTACCGCCTGCAACATATATGACATTTTTCTTAATTCTAAAAAGTCGTGGTAAGTTTTACGGTATTGGTTTGTTTTTATAATATCGACCATAGGGTCAATTATTTATTTGATATGTAATGACGGACGATTGACAACAGCCATGTTTCTTTTAGTCTTAGCTGTTGGATATTTCAGATACGGCGATAGACGTGATGAAATATAAAAAACAATTTACGGTTTTTGCCGTAGTTCTGCTCTTTGCATTTATACTTTTGGCGAATCTTGATAATATAAGCTATTTCATTAGAAACGGGGCAATTGCATCTAAAAAAGTGAATGATAGTGAAAATGGAATTTTCATGTCATTGATGAGTGAATTTACATATATATATAAAGCTGGTATGACCGCAGTTGAGAATTGCTTTCCAAAAGGAAAGCTAATGTTACTTGATGATATTGCCTTTGGAATAAAGCCTACGTTCCGGGTACGGCTTTTTTGGGAGATTGTATGCAGGTGAGCTTATATAATACCATTCTGTGTACTGGGAATCTCAACAGTCTTGCAGGATCTATTCCATGCGATATGATTGCACTTTCAATCTATGACCTGAGTTTTTTAGGACCAATAGTAATTCCTTTCTTTATAGGAGTAACTATTAGATTTATAGAGAATCATTTTAATAAGAAAAAGGACAATCCGCTATCGCAAACGTTTTATTACGGTATGGCATTAGTATTTATCCGAGTGGTAACATATCTTGATACGTATGATTTTCTTACGTCTATTTTTCCATATGTTCTATTATATGTTATTACTATGTTTGTGAAATTTATCGGGAATATTGCTGGAGAAAGGAGATGATGAGAATATGCCAGTTAATAAACTGAATTGTATTGATAGACTTAGAGTTTTTGCAACTTTTGCAGTGGTAATGATTCATATTTGTATGACAGAGGTTGAAAATAGTACTATTAACAATATTGGAATTTGTAATTATATTATTTATTCTATAGGATACAATTTAGTTCGTTGGGCAGTGCCAGTGTTTATTATGATTTCGGGCTTTTTATTGTTACAACCATCAAAAGAAATTTCAAATAGAAGTTACGACATTATATTATCCGAATGGTGCTGACTCTTTTGATTTTTGGGACGATATATGCCACAATGGAAATTGTTTTTGACTCAGGATTGGAGCAGTGGCAACTTCTGATTCCTAAAGCAATCATTAGAGTACTTCAGATGAAATCGTGGGATCATCTTTGGTACCTATATTGTTTGATTGGACTATATATTATGACACCGTTTGCAAAAGCCGCAATGAAAAGTATTCATGAAAACCAGTTAAAAACATTATTATTGGTGCTATATTTTTTTGATTTTATAATCCCTGCGTTGAATATGATGACAGGAATGAGACTATCAACTTTCTATATTGCGGCAAACCAGTATTTCTTTTATTATTTATTGGGATATTATTTGTCGCTTAAGGATAATTGTATAATCAAAATCAAAAACTGGTTTATGTTTTGCAGCATGTTCTTTTATTATAATG
>ENA-OQDF01000862-OQDF01000862.1-human-gut-metagenome-genome-assembly--contig:-NODE-862-length-12639-cov-2.436941_pt1 | contig 12639 bp, 12 predicted proteins | sample MGYA00242769_ERZ504597 | MGnify/ENA primary metagenome ERZ504597 (study PRJEB26092, sample SAMD00036305) | human gut metagenome | host: Homo sapiens | study: EMG produced TPA metagenomics assembly of...
GCCAGATTCCACAGTGCTGCCAAGATCCCGCCATCTGCGACCTGACGTACGACAAATGCGCCCCCGGCTTTGCGGCTTCGATTTCTCTCAAAGCAAAAATGTGCTGCTCATATGACAGTACTTGCTTTAAGAAAACCGGTGCAAAACGGGTCTTAAGCTCCTGTTCTTTTTCCTCTGTGATCCTGAGCATGCCATCCATTCCGGCATACCCCACAAAGACAATATCCTTACAGGCTCGTGCGGTTTCCCTGTTCCAGGTCTCTTCTTTCGGTGCTTTTGCGATTCCCGTAACTGTCACTGCAATTACCTGAACTGCAGGATTCACAGATGCCTGTATCCGGTCAGGATTTATATTGTATTTTTTACATGCCTTTTTCAGAAGCTTTTCAATCTTGTGAATCCTGGATTTGAATATGTATTCCGGACAGGCAATCTGAACAGTAACGCCTGCGGATGTTTCTGTGGTAGTTTCAGGGCAGACAGAAAATACTGCACCCTGTGCCGCCAGTGCGTTCACAGTCTGTGCAAGTGCATGAATACCGATCTGTGGTGATAATCCGTAGACGGTAACTGTTTCACTTATAAGCTGTTCTGTCTGTGTCTCTAACTTCATCCCTATTACGTTCCCCTTTATCTCTTATCTTTTCTTGATACTTTATCTTATATCGTTTCTACATTTCTGCCTTATACAAGATACGGAATAATCATCGTTGCCACCATGGCAATGATGACGATAAGCACAACAATTGATACAATTCTTCTTGTTTTTTATTGTTGAAATTCATTTTTCTACCTTCTTTGATCATAGTTCTGTTACTCTCCGTAAATATTTTTACCGAACAGCAACGTATTTCTCTACATTTTATACTCTTTACAATATTTTTGCAAGAAACAATCCTCACATTTCGGACTTCTTGCACTGCAGATTGTTCGTCCAAATGTAATGATATGAATATTCCAGAGAATCCAGTGATCTACCGGCAGTTCCTTCATCAAATCCTGTTCAATCTTGTCCGGATCCTGGTTTTTCGTAAGTCCCAGCCGATTGGATATGCGCTTTACATGTGTATCCACGACCACACTCGGCACGTGATAGATATTTCCGCGAATCACATTGGCTGTCTTTCTGCCTACTCCCGCCAGACTTAAAAGGTCTTCAAGTTCTGATGGGACTTCTCCGTTATATTTATCCCGGATATCTTTCATACAGGCTATGATATTCTTCGCTTTATTATGATAGAATCCCGTTGGTTTGATATCCTGTTCTAATTCTTTCAGATCCGTGTCCGCAAATGCTTCGACAGACGGATACTTCTGGAACAGATCTTTTGTCACGATATTGACTCTTGCATCGGTACACTGCGCACTTAACATCGTAGCGATCAGAAGCTGCCACGGAGTTTCATAATTCAGATAGCAGATGAATTCGGTTCCGTACTTCGCATCCAGAAGGCTGAGAATTTCTCCTGTTCTTTTTTTCATAATTCTATTCCTTTTTATATTTCATTCTTTACCGCTGCCCTGTCCCGGCCTTTACCTTGCAGACTCTGGCCTCCTGATTTAGTGGATTTCTGTTCTGATAATCAAACAGAATATAGGTATCTGCCAACTTAAAATATTCCAAATGCGTCATTTTACGCATCTGGTTTCTGTCATATTTCCATAATCCGGAAGGTAGGTGTGTGTCTCTTCTTCTTTTCATAAAATGTTCTCGCCACGTCTTTTTCCACCAGATATTCCCCGGCAAATTCCGGACGGCTCTTCGCATTTTCACGAAGATAGTAATCGTATGTGAGCACTTCCCGGAACAGATCTTCTTTTTCTTTATGATGCAGCCGTATATAATTCAGTAAAATCTCATATCTGGCACTCCGCTTGTGTTGAACGGCGTTATAACCATTGTCTTCATAATAAGATGCAAGCCGGTCATACATGGTAAATGCAGAATCGTATTCCTTTTCCAGTTCTTCCATCGTATTCGTAAACTGACGGCTGTTATAGTAGACCTCCACCATCTCCTCAATCCCTTTCAGGCGCAGTACATCTTCATAGGAAATCCACTTTGTATACAGTACTTCATACGGCGGATGTGCTTTATGGACAATGCCATACTCCTCCTGATGTTCCTGCATAAAGGATCCTTTCAACACTTTCAGGAATCCAAGCTGGAGCTGCTCCGGTTTTAATGCATACACATCGTCAAAGGAATGTGCGAAGCTTTCCACATCTTCGTACGGAAGTCCGGCGATCAGATCCAGATGTTCGTGCACATTTCCCTTATCTTGAATTCTCCTCACGATTTTAGATACTTTTTCAAAGTCCATAACTCTGTGGATCTCTTTGATCGTCTTCGGATTTGTTGACTGTACACCGATCTCAAGCTGTACCAGTCCCGGGCGCATCTGTTCCAGAAGTTCCATTTCTTCTTCATTCAGAATATCCGCGGCAATCTCAAAGTGGAAGTTCGTAATGCCATTATCATGCTCCATGATATATTTCCAGATAGCAATGCTGTGGTCGTGTTTGCAGTTGAATGTACGGTCAACAAATTTCACCTGCGGTACTTTGTGGTCAAGGAAAAACTGCAATTCCTTCTTCACCAGTTCTATATTCCTGAAACGCAGACGCTTATCTACCGACGACAGACAGTAACTGCAGGAAAACGGACAGCCTCTGCTTGTCTCATAATAGATAATTTTGTGTTCAAAATCTTCTATGTGATCGTAGACAAACGGAACCTCGCTTAAATCCATGATCGGCCGCCATGGTTTGTCGATGATTTCATTTTCTTCTATCCGGAAAGTAATGCCTGTAACATTTTTTAACCGGTTATCCACACTCTCTGATTTTTCCAGGAGTTATCCACATTTTTTTCCTTTTTTCGGATTCATTCCGGTATATCTGACAAATTTCTTTAAATGTCTTCTCCCCTTCCCCTTTCATCACTCCTTTGACACATGGAAGTCGTCTTAATACTTCTTTTGCATCATAGGAAACCTCCGGCCCGCCAAGCCAGATTGGCATATCCGGACGCAGCTTTCCGATTTCAAGCACAATTTCTTCTATATAGTCCAAATTCCAGATATAGCAGGAAGGCAGAGAATATCCGGTTGTCTCTTATAGATCTCCATCAGGATATCGTCTTTTTGCTGGTTGATCGTATACTCTCCGATCTCCACCGCCGGATCCCTGGCATAGGCTTTCAGACTATAGACCGCCAGATTGGAATGTATATATTTTGCATTGACTGCTGCCAGTAATATCTTCATTATATTTTCCTCCAGATCAGAATCTCCCCTCCGGTCTTATACCGGATAAGATAAATCCTCATATATCTAGGTATTATAAATTGGTATTGCCTTTTTTACAACATTTCCATTGACTTTTTGCCCGGAACACGTTAAAATGTTGAGCTGTGCAGCCGGGGTGTTAGCGGTACCTTGCACCTGCAATCCGCTATAGCAGGGGTGATATTGCGCAGAGGGCTTGTTTTTGCAGAGCTGCCCTTGGAAAGTGGCGTTGATGTTTGGGTCTTACGCGACGGAACTCCATGAACCATGTCAGGTCAGGAATGAAGCAGCATTAAGTGGAATCTTCCGGGTGCCGTAAGGGTGCCTGGGCTGAGTTAACTACTAAGGTAACGTCTGTGAAGGCTCGTTCGAAGCGCAATGCACATAATAAAATAAACTGATATTAAAAATATCCACTGCAGTTTCCCGCATGTGGATATTTTTATATTATACCAAATATTACTGCCAGCAATATTACGATCGCATTCGTTACTGCCGGAATTCCAAATCCTGCCCCGATAGAGATAAACACCGGATACATTGCATTGAAGATCTGGAATGGAATAAAGTAAATAATATAGTCTGTACCACCTTAATCCATGTGGACTTTCAGAAATTTTTCCACAATATCCATATTCTTCTCTGTCCAGAATGCCGGATCTCCATGCTTTGTCATCTGCAAGTCCGTGCATCATCAGTACCGGCGGTATCTCGGTCTCTTTGTTTACATAATTCATACAGGTAACTGCATTGGAAAGTTCCGGATATTCATATACATTCTTCTTACCGATCAGCATTCCTACCGTCTTTTCATTCATCTGGTCACCTGTCTCTTATATTTCCTCTGTCTGCTCTTTTTCCAGTTGCTTTTTCTTCTTCCTTGCCTCTCTTAATTCTTTAAAAATGATTTCATCATCTGGCTGCATTCTTCTTCCATGACTCCTGTCGTCAATTCCACCTGATGGTTAAATTCCGGCATATCCAAAAGATTTAAGATAGATCCCGCACAACCGGCTTTTGGATTCATACAACCGACTACCACCCTTGTCATCCGGGACTGTACGATTGCACCGGAACACATCTGGCAAGGCTCCAGTGTCACATACATCGTACAATCTTCCAGTCTCCAGTCATTCATTTTCCTGCTTGCTTTTCTGATCGCAGCCAGTTCCGCATGTGCCAGGGTATTGTTGTCAATCGTTCTCCGGTTGTACCCTCTTCCTATGATCTTATCCTGATACACAATCACACACCCGATCGGTACTTCTCCGATCGCATAAGCTTTTTTCGCCTGTTTGATTGCTTCTTTCATATATTTTTCATCTGTACTTTGCATTTCCACACTCCATCTGATTATATTTTTCTTTGTATATCTGCGCAGTCTTCCGATCCGCGGACATCTCTGCACCAGTATCCGAATGTCTCTCTGTCATTCGTTTCTTCTTCCGTAAGCGCAAGTCCGGTCTCCTCAAACGGCAGAAATTCCGGAAACCCAAAACTTTCTGCTGCTTTTGCTTCCTGTGGATGATATACTCCAGGTACTCCTAATTTTAACTGACCATCACAGACTGTCAATATCAGGTGATGATAATTATAATATCCATGAACCAGAAAACTATTGTTCGCATGCTTCCATTCACATCTCGGAAGACATACCATATCTTTCCGTTGGATTTTTCTGACTTTGTATCTTTTCCCACATTCCTTTACTTCCTGTTCCTCTGAAGCCTCTGCAATACTCTTTTCTTTTTCATGCGTCTCTTCCTCCGCCATCTCCCACTTTTCCATCTGACAGATATTTACCGCATCGTCATTCCACACTGCAGCATAACAATGCCCGCTTATGTCTTTCAAAATAATTCCGTTGACCAGACCATAATTTTCTTTCTCCCCCATATCTTCCGGTGTATAACACAATTGATAATTCAGTCCGGGAGACGGCGGCTCTGTCACTCCCATATTGATTCCGGTACATTTTTCATCCTGATTCCAGAACAAATATACTTCCAGTCCCTTTGCGTCTTCTTCCATCCGGAATCCTTTTCCGTGTACATGGATCACACACTGTTCCATATCCTGTTCTATTTTTACGAAGCCTACATTCCGCATCTTCTTCTCTTGTTCGTATTCATACAGATATCGAATAAACCGTCTCAAAATACCCACTCCTGTTTACGGCTATTTATCACAATCTATTCTGAAATATTCTCTTTTATGCCATAATCGCATTCAATTCCTGATACAACCTCTTCGCATAGCTGTCGGTCATTCCGCAGATATAGTCCGTAACCAGTAATAATCTCAGATACAACCGGTAAATGTCTGGCTGTCCCTCCGCATGATAGCGGTATGCTTTTTTGTAATTATTGGAAACAAACGAAACCAGCCGTTCTTCTATAGAATTCAGTTTCTGTGCCGGATCATCATATTTAATTATCGCACCTATGAAGCGGTCCATCAGATTGTCAAGCATCACTGCTTCCTTCACTTCCATCCGGTAGATTGTTTCTGACTTAAACACACATTTGCATGCAATCTCTCCAAGTAATTTTACAAGTCCTTCCGCCGGTGTATCTGCGAATAAATCTGTTTTATATACTCCATTCATAATCTCATCGTAATGAGAAGTAAATCCAGATGTTGCATATCCGATCAGAACTCCCTGTGCCTTTACGATCCAGTTTTTCACTGCATAATCTCCGGGGTTATCTACTCCGTTTTTCTTTGCACGTTCATATAATTCCACCAGTTTATCTGCCGGCCGGAATCTATTCCATTCCGCCTGTTCCGGAACTGTCAGCTTCTTTTGCCTGTTTTGAAGCTTCCGCAATTCATCCCGCAGACTGTGATAAGTAATGAACCCTTCACAAATGCATCTTCGATATCTGCCGTTTTATATGCAATATCATCTGCTGCCTCCTGAATAAATGTCAGAGGATGTCTGCAATTTCCCGCCCTGTCTCCATCACGATATCTTCGAATAACTCCCGGTCCGCATAATAATATCCCATCTTTTTTTCACGGATATCCCCGGACTTTGGCCGGATCTGTGTAGATGCCACCGGATATTTTATAATTGTGTTTAAAAGCGCATAGGTAAGATTCATTCCATTTTCATCTACCAGGAAATGAAGCTTACTCACCAGCCTGAGCGCCTGTGCATTTCCTTCAAAATGATAAAAATCTTCCCTCATCTGTTCTTCCAGCAATTCTTCTATCGGTGTTCCGTGATATTTTAACGCCGGAAGATTCCGTTCAAACCACTCTCTGATCGCAAACTCCCCATAATGTCCGAACGGAGGATTTCCAATGTCATGAATCAGTCCTGCACACTGAAGAATATTGCAAATATCTTCTTTCATCCCCGGAGTGAAACTAGTATCTTTCTTATGTGCCAGTATGCTTTCGCCGATATTCTGTCCCAGCGATTTTGCCAGCGATGATACCTCCATAGAATGGGTCAGCCTAGTCCGAATAAAATCACTTTTATCTAATGGAAATACCTGTGTCTTGTCCTGAAGTCTCCGAAATGATGCACTTCCGATGATCCTGTGGTAATCCTTTTCAAATTCGCTTCTCAGATCGGTATCGGCGGAACGTACATCCTGATGTCTGCCCGGCCTTTGTCTCTTTGTCGATAAAGTCTTGTCCACTCCATTTTACATCCTCCTTTTTGTCAAAAGTGTCCAGCCGGATCTCCGGCTGAACACCTTATTTACAGCATTACTTTCTTAAGTTCATTTTCCATTAATCCAGATAGATCGGCGGCTCATAATCTTTGCCAAGTAACGCTTTCTTACGCTCCTGATATCCGAGAAACGCCCACTCCGTCATATCTGTCCACTGATGAGTTCCACGGTCATATACCTGCACATAGCCGATCCGGTTCGGATGCATTCTTACACTGTTCGATTCATATTCATGTCCGGTATAAGGGTTAAGTTCCCCTTTCTCAAGATCCTCTTCCGTTGATGTAAATAAATCCTCTTCATTCTCCTGTGCATACCTGTTCTGATGTCCTGCATCATAGTTCGTATTTAACTGTTCTGCATTTTCATATGCAGCCGTTTCTGTCTCTGCAGCATATGTCTCTGCTTCCTCAGGTTCATCTGGAAGAAACTCTTCTGCAAGTTCACCTGATTCTCCATCTTCTGAATAATCAAATTCATGATATTGGATTTCCGGTTTTTCTTCCTCTTTTTCTTCTTTTACCGGTTCTTCGTGTTTTTTATGAATTCCGAAAATGCTCTCCATCCATGTGCTTTCTTCTCCGGCTCAGCCTTCTTCGGTTCCGGTTCTTCTACTTCCGGTTCTTCCTCATACTCCGGCTCTGCTTCTTCATATACCGGCTCTTCTGCATACTCCGGCTCTGCTTCTTCATATACTGGCTCTTCTGCATACTCCGGCTCTGCTTCTTCATATACTGGCTCTGCTTCCACTTCCGGCTCTGCTTCTACTTCCGCCTCTGCTTCCACTTCCGCCTCTGCTTCTACTTCCGGCTCTTCTGCTTTCGCATTCACAAAGAAGTCAAAAATCGTCTCCTGGACATATTCCGGATTCTCTTCTACAACTTTCTTTGCTTTTTTCTTGCTTTTCTTCTTCTCAATCGCATCTAATTCTTTATGAATATCGACCAGTTCTCCAATCGTAATATCCCTTTCTTCCGCTCTTGTAGATGCCTCTTTCTGTTCCGGTTCTGCAGCTTTCTGTTTTTTCACCGGTTTCTCTGTGCGGTCTTCATGTTCTTCTAATATATCTAAATAGAACGGGCATTCCAGAATCTTTGCGATCATACGCATATCCTGCTCCTGGAAATTATCTCTTCCGAGACGTTGTGTCAGGTTCTGGCGCGACATCTTTTTTCCTGTCTGTTTTTCTATCTTTTCTGCAAGTTCTTTGATGGTCATTCCTTTACGGCTCAGAATGATCTTGACCTGTTCTCCAAATGTTAATTCCAACATCGTCTTCCTCCTTAATTATTCTTACACTCCCATACTCTCCTCATGTGTTTTTTTATGGTTTTGTAAACAATTTTCTATCTTGATAAATCTTTATTTTTCCCTTTTATATTCTAACAAATCACCGAAATCACGTCAACTACGCAACTCATCAATTTTCCCTGAATTTCCGGTTAAAAATGAAGTTTTTCGTTCCATTCCCTCACCACATTTTCATCGATTTTTACTATTTTTCTGTCATAAGAAAGAATTCCATTTACCTCTTCTTCTATATCCGATAATTGCGTATAGACCGTCGCACTTAACCCACTGCTGATATTCGGGATAACGAGTTTTTTATCAATTTTTCATACGCTCTGCGAGATCTTTTTTCTTTTTAAATATCTTATATCCGTAAATATCTTTTTCATACATACTGTGCTTCGGAATCTGAAGCGAGTATCCCCCGAATTCGGTAAGCGCTGTCACCCGCTTTTCCGGTGTGATATTCAACGGGAAGAAATAATCATGAATACTTTTGATATCCCCACATCCCTGATCAAACCATCCGCTTGCAGAATCAATCAATCTGGTATGATCTTCTGCCAGAGCAATGTCTGTCATCTTCCTCGTCTTAAATTGTCCCCAGCCCTCATTAAATATCACCCATGTCACAACGGACGGATGATTATATAACCGCCGGATCGTTTCTTTCATTTCACTTTCAAACTGTTTCTGTCCGGTCGGATCCTGACGTCCCATCAGATGCAGCCTTGTATCCTTTGCACGGATATGCGTTCCTTCCATAGCTGTTGCCAGCCAGGTAACATACCAGCTCTTATATTCACGTCCTCCATTCACCATATCCTGCCATACCAGCATGCCAATCCGGTCACAATGATAATACCATCTCTGCGGTTCTATCTTGATATGCTTCCGGATCATATTAAACCCCAGATCCTTCATCTTCTGGATATCATAGATCATCGCTTCATCACACGGTGGTGTATACAAGCCGTCCGGCCAGTATCCCTGATCCAGAACTCCTTTTTGAAAATATGGTTTGTTGTTCAAAAAGATTCTCGGGATTCCGTTTTTGTCATTCTTCACTTCTATCTTACGCATGGCAAAATAACTCTCTACCGAATCATTCCCCATCTTTATATGCACATCATATAAAACGGATCCTCCGGACTCCAGTTTCTCATATGCGGAATTCTCACCATACATGGTCTCCCTGTCCTGCCGGCAGTTTTTAACGGCCACATCGTTCTTGCCGTTACCGTCACATCATAGTCGATATCTTTTCTTCCGGCGGCATCTTCCAGCTGTATCATAACGGAAGACTGATCATAAAGCGGTGTAATCTTCAGATTTTTGATGTGATACTCCGGAACCTTTTCCATCCATACCGTTTGCCAGATTCCACTTTGCGCCGTATAGAACATCCCGCCATTTTCTAATTTCTGTTTTCCCCTGCTGTAATAATATGTATCGGAATAATCTTTTACTTTATTGTCAGTATATTTCTTTCTTCTTGCAATGCATCCGTAACATCGAATGAAAACGGCAGATATCCGCCACATGTTTTCCTTGTTTCTTTCCATTTACATAAACAACTGCACACTGATCCACAGCTCCGAAATGAAGCAGCCAGCGGCTTCCTGCTTCTGGTCTTATCTCTTCCGGAAGACTCCTTTTATACCATAAAAACTCATCCGGCTTTAACTGTCTTCCGACTCCCGACAGTGCTGCCTCCGGTGAAAACGGGACCAATATATCTCCGTTCATTTTCTTTGGAAATCCTTTTGTGTCTTTTATTGCATATTTCCACACACCGTTCAGATTCACATAACTTTTTCGGCGCATCAATGGTCTTGGATATTCCCCTAATACATTCTTTTCATTTATATTGTCTGCCCATTTCGTCTTTAACTGTCTCATGTTCATACACCCCTTTTTAAGCAAGTCTGACTTCTTGTAATCTCCCCCCGATTTCATCATCTGTCGTAATCACTGCGGCTCTTGCATCCCCCTGCTTCAGTTCATATTCCCTGCACAGGTAGATCCCGGGATATTCATCCGGCTGCTTTCTCATATATGGTATGCCATCCGCCTCCAGGCAAATTCATATGTCCGCATATCCAGTCCCATGCCCCTCCTGGTAGCTTTCATAAAGCTTTCTTTTAATACCCAGAAACGGTAGAACCATTCTGCCTGTTCTTTTTCATCCGCACCTGCACGGATGATCTTACATTCTGATGGGCAGAAATAGCGTTCAGCTACTGACATCCTTAATGCTCCCGTCATCTCCACATCACATCCGACCTGCACGCCTTCCCGGTCACTGCAGGCGCACAATACATACTTTCCCGAATGCGACAGATTGAATACAGCATCTTCCGGAAGTCCGGTCATCTCTTGTATCTTCTCCCATAAGATCCATGCACCGACACTCCTTGCACGGTCTGCCACATTCCGCAGCTTATCCGCTTTTTCCTTTCTCCACTTTGGCACCCTGTTATAATATGCACGATATATTTCTTCTATTAATAGTGGTGTAATATCTGCTGCCCATACATTTACCATTTTCCCACTCCCTTTTTACTATACAATTTTAGTCTAACACACTTTTAAAAAAATGAAAGAATTTATCCAATAAAAGTATTGACAATCAAATTCCATTGCGTTAATATATCATTACGCTTTAAGTATTTAAGTTTTGCAGTGCGAATATTTTACAGTGCGACCACAACAGATTCACACGAGAAAGAAAATATCACACAGGCACAATGATCATACATATTGGAGGATATTAATTATGATTATCGTATTAAAACCACATACTACAAAAGATGATGTTTCTCGTGTTGAGAACATGGTCAAAAAGAGAGGTCTTGACACACATATTGTACAAGGCAAGGAGATGACAGTGATCGGCTGTATCGGTGACACAGCCAAAGTTGATTCCAAATTATTCGAGATTGATTCTGCAGTTGATAAAGTTATGCATGTACAGGAACCGTACAAATTAGCTAACCGTGCATTCCATCCGGAAGATTCCATTATCAATGTATCCGGCGCAAAAGTCGGCGGAGACAATCTTGCAATGATCGCCGGTCCTTGTTCCGTAGAATCATACGAACAGGTTCTTGAAATTGCCCGGGCAGCAAAAGCTTCCGGAGCCAACTTACTCCGCGGAGGTGCATTCAAGCCAAGAACAAGCCCTTATTCATTCCAGGGACTCGGACTTGAAGGTCTTGATATCTTAACCGCAGTTAAAGAAGAGACCGGTCTTCCGATCGTAACTGAACTGATGTCCGACAAATACCTTGATGTATTTAACGAAAAAGTAGATCTTATCCAGATCGGTGCACGTAATATGCAGAACTTCGACCTGTTAAAAGAATTGGGACAGCTTGATCGTCCAATCCTCTTAAAAAGGGGTCTAAATGCTACTTACGAAGAATGGATCATGTCAGCAGAATACATCATGCATCCGGTAATGAAAATGTCATCCTCTGCGAACGTGGAATCCGTACTTTCGAAAGCTATACAAGAAATACTTTGGATCTTCAGAGTATACCTGTACTTCGTAAACTGACACATCTTCCGATCATCGTTGACCCAAGTCATGCAGGTGGAAAATGGTGGTTAGTAGATTCCATGGCAATGGCTGCTATAGCCGCCGGAGCAGACGGACTGATGATAGAAGTACACAACAATCCCGAATCTGCACTCTGCGATGGAGCACAGTCATTAAAACCTAAGAAATACGACGAATTACTCAAACAGGTTGCACAGATTGCAAATGTAGTCGGAAAATCCATCTAATATATGCAGCCTCATAGTTTACAGGAGCTTTAAAATGAAACTTACAGTTAATCTGGGAAAAGACAGTTATCCTATTTATATTGAAAATAATATATTGTCCCAGGCAGGGAACTATATCCGTAAGATGTATCACGGCAAACGCATTATGATCATTTCGGACGATAATGTATTTCCTCTATACGGAGATACACTGATCCGTACACTGGATTCAGATTATGAATGCCATCATCTGGTACTCCCTCACGGAGAAGCCACCAAGGATTTCCAGACACTTCCGACAGTCTACAAAGCCATGCTGGAAGCAAAGATTTCCAGAAGTGATCTGGTCATTGCTCTTGGCGGCGGTGTCATCGGTGATCTTGCAGGATTTGCCGCTTCCAGTTATCTAAGAGGTGTAAGACTGGTACAGATCCCAACTTCATTGTTGGCGCAGGTTGATTCTTCTGTCGGTGGAAAAGTCGCAGTAGACCTTCCGGAAGGCAAGAATCTGGTCGGCGCATTCTATCAGCCTTCACTGGTGCTGATCGATCCACTGGTACTTAACACGCTGAAGGAACGATTTATCAACGATGGTATGG
>ENA-OQDF01000863-OQDF01000863.1-human-gut-metagenome-genome-assembly--contig:-NODE-863-length-12637-cov-1.857314_pt1 | contig 12637 bp, 18 predicted proteins | sample MGYA00242769_ERZ504597 | MGnify/ENA primary metagenome ERZ504597 (study PRJEB26092, sample SAMD00036305) | human gut metagenome | host: Homo sapiens | study: EMG produced TPA metagenomics assembly of...
AGCAAAATGCTTTTTAAAGACAGTTTTGACAAATGAAAATTTGAAAAGAATGGAGTCTGCATTTATGAGTGAATTTGAAAAGTAACAACAGGACTGGGTGAAGAATGCGGTGTGTTTGGAGCCTATGATATGGATGGCGGAGATGTTGCACCATCCGTTTATTATGGACTTTTTGCATTGCAGCACAGAGGACAGGAAAGCTGTGGTATTGCGGTAACGGATACATATGGAGAAAGAAAAGTACATTCCAAGAAAGGACTTGGACTGGTAAATGAAGTGTTCGATGAAGAGTCTTTACAGGAATTGAAGGGAAATCTTGGTGTCGGACATGTAAGATATTCGACAGCAGGTGCTTCCAGAGCTGAGAATGCGATGCCGTTGGTTATCAATTATGTGAAAGGGATCCTTGCAATTGCACATAACGGCAATCTGACAAATGCCATTGAACTTCGCCATGAACTGGAGTACACAGGCGCTATTTTCCAGACAACGATTGACTCGGAGGTGATCGCATATCATATCGCCAGAGAACGTCTGAATGTAGAGAAGGCAGAAGATGCGGTAAAAAATGCGATGAAGAAGATACAGGGAGCGTATGCACTGGTTGTCAGTTCGCCGAGAAAGATGATCGGTGCCAGAGATCCATTTGGATTGAAACCTCTTTGTATTGGAAAAAGAGATAATACTTATTTCCTGGCTTCGGAGAGCTGTGCGATTGCTGCGTCGGAGGAGAATTTGTAAGAGACGTAGAGCTGGAGAGATTGTAAGTTTTACAAAACATGGAATGAAATCAGATAAAACTATGGCAATCGATCCCAAAAAGCAGGCAAGATGTATTTTTGAATATATATATTTCGCAAGAATGGACAGCGTGATCGATGATGTGAATGTATATCATGCGAGAATTGTTGCAGGGAAAGCTCTGGCAGAATCTTATCCGGTTGATGCGGATCTGGTTGTCGGAGTACCGGATTCCGGGCTGGTTGCGGCGAAAGGATATTCGGAACAGTCGGGAATTCCGTATGGCATGGCATTCCACAAGAACAGTTATGTCGGAAGAACATTTATCAAGCCAAAACAGAGTCAGCGGGAAAGCAGTGTGAAGATCAAGCTGAACGTGATCGAAGAAGGTTGTAAAGGGAAAACGCATTGTTATGGTAGATGATTCTATTGTACGAGGAACAACCTGTGCGAACATTATCAAGATGCTCAAAAGGCCGGAGCGAAAGAGGTACATGTAAGGATCAGTTCGCCACCGTTCCTGCATCCATGTTATTTCGGAACAGATGTGCCTTCGAATGAACAACTGATCGCACATTCCCATACAACAGAGCAGATCCGTGAGATGATCGGGGCAGATTCGCTTGGCTATATGGAAGTTGATAAATTAAAAAACATGGTCGGTGATCTGGCATATTGTGACGCATGTTTCACCGGTAATTATCCGATGGAAGTACCTGGAAGAGATGTTTCGCTGGCATTTGAATAGAAAACAGGTTAAAATAGTCGGGTGGAAGAATTGACGAAGGAGATTATTAGTATGAGTAATGACAGATATACAAGTCCACTTTCAGAAAGATATGCAAGCAAAGAGATGCAGTATATTTTCTCGCCGGATAAGAAGTTCCGTACATGGAGAAAACTCTGGATAGCACTTGCTGAAACGGAAAAAGAACTGGGACTGGATATTACAGAAGAACAGATTGAAGAATTAAAAGCACATGCAGATGATATCAATTATGATGTGGCAAAAGAAAGAGAAAAGGTAGTCCGTCATGATGTTATGTCTCATGTGTATGCATATGGAAAACAGTGTCCGAATGCAAAAGGAATCATTCATCTTGGTGCGACTTCATGCTATGTAGGCGATAATACAGATATCATTCTGATGTCGGAAGCGTTGGAGATTGTCAGAAAGAAACTGATCAATGTGATTGCCGAACTCGCAAAGTTTGCGGATGCACATAAGAGTCTTCCGACACTTGCATTTACACATTTTCAGCCTGCACAGCCTACAACAGTAGGTAAGAGAGCAACACTCTGGATGCAGGAATTCATGATGGATTTGGAAGATCTGGAATATGTAAAAGGAAGTTTAAAGCTTCTCGGATCAAAAGGAACGACCGGAACACAGGCAAGCTTTCTGGAACTCTTTGACGGAGATCAGGAGACAATTGATAAGATCGATCCGATGATCGCCAAAAAGATGGGATTTGAGACATGTTATCCGGTATCAGGTCAGACCTATTCACGTAAGGTAGATACCAGAGTGGTAAATGTACTTGCAGGTATTGCAGCAAGCGCACACAAGATGTCCAATGACATCCGTCTCCTTCAGCATCTGAAAGAGATTGAAGAACCATTTGAGAAGACTCAGATTGGATCTTCTGCAATGGCATATAAGAGAAACCCGATGAGAAGTGAAAGAATCGCTTCACTTTCCAGATATGTGATGGTAGATGCCATGAACCCGGCAATCACATCCGCAACACAATGGTTTGAGAGAACACTTGATGATTCTGCGAACAAACGTCTCAGTGTCCCTGAAGGATTTCTGGCAATTGATGGTATCCTGGATCTGTGTCTGAATGTTGTAGACGGACTGGTAGTATACCCGAAAGTTATCGAAAAGAGACTGATGTCAGAACTTCCGTTCATGGCAACAGAAAATATCATGATGGATGCTGTAAAAGCAGGTGGGGACAGACAGGAACTTCATGAGAGAATCCGTGAATTGTCTATGGAAGCCGGACGCAATGTCAAAGAAAAAGGATTAGACAACAATCTTCTTGAACTGATTGCCGCAGATCCTGCATTCAACCTTTCGCTTGAAGAACTGCAGAAGACAATGGATCCTGCAAAATATGTGGGACGTGCGCCGGTTCAGGTTGATGCATATCTGAAGAACGTTGTGAATCCGGTGCTGGAAGCAAATAAGGATATTCTTGGAGTAACAGCAGAAATCAATGTATAAGATTCTGTAACAGACAAAAATGTGAAAAAGAAGTGGAGTTTCAGTGAACAATGGAACATCACTTTTCTTTCTTGTATATGTGATTTATAATGAATCCATATGGAAGTGTAAGGGGGGAAGAAAGCGGATATATGGAAAAAGACTATGGAAAAGATTAGGACTATGATGAATGGTGCAGCATCAGAAAAGCAATACCGGGTCAGAAGCTGCAGATACACAGACCTTGTAATGATACTTGTGATCGTAGTTGCGCTACAGTGTCTGACAAGGCTGGAATATGCAGGGGAAAGATTTATCCAAAGCCGGAACGGGTATAAGATAGCCGGCAGTACAATGAAAAGCTGCGGACAGGAAACTGTAAAAGGATATGTGGAAATAAAAGCATTGTGCATTTCAAACGCGAAGAATATAGCCGGAAGCTTGTGTGCTCAGGCTGCGACACCGAATGAAACAGCTATGAATGTGACCATTCCAACAGCTGATGCGGGAAAAGATGACAGCCGGAATACAAAGCTGCCTGCTGCAGAAGAAATGAACACATCTGCTTTGGAAGGTGGAGCGGAGATCCTGAAAACAGAAAAGAGTGCGGGAGCTGCACCTGTTGTGGCAGATACAACAGCTGCCGGGTCTGCAGCTGAGAGCAGTGAAGAGGACAAGGGCAGTACAGAAGAACAGCAGGGCGAAATGCTGGAACTTGGTGGATTTATCATAGGAGAAAATGGCTTGATCGAACGTTGTGAGAATCCGTCTCTGGTTGTCGAGGATGGGATTATTATATTGCCATCAGACGACAGATGTAAGGGGATCAGAGCAGAAGCATTCACTGGAATTACGGGAGTGGAAGAAATTTATATTCCGGCCAATATTACATGGATTGAATCCGGAGCCCTGGAAAAATTGGAAAATCTTATGTATATAGAGGTTGCACCGGATAATCCGGCATATCAAAGCATAGATGGAGTTCTTTACAGCAAAAAGGAGCAGAAAGAAAAGGCATGAATATTCGACAGGTAACAGACGGCAAAGAAGATTATATAGAATTGCTTCGCATGGGAGATCCGGATGAATCCAGAATCCGTAAGTATTGGAAAAAGGTGAACTTTTTTACTTGAAGAACATGGAAAACTCCGTACATTGTGTGTGGTTATATTTTCGGAAGAAAAGAAATGTGAGATAAAAAATATTGTAACCATAGAAAAAGACCGTGGCAAGGGGTATGGCCGGTATATGATCCATTATATCTGTGAACATTACTGCTCACAGTATGATTGGGGATATATGAAAAAAGACCGATGCCGGGACATCATGGAGTTCTGTGAAAAGTGTGGATTTACAGATGAAGATGAGATATATCTGAAAAAGGAACTGATGTCGGAAATCGACACAAAACGTGTAATTAATCTTGCAATGGAAGCGGGAAGAATGCTTTTGAAAAACGGAGGTGAGATCTTTCGTGTAGAAGAGACGATGATGAGAATCTGCCGTAGATTCGGGGTGAAATATGTGGAGCTGTTTACTTTGAGCCATGGATTGTTTATCTGTGCAGGAACGGATAAAGAAAAGCTGTACACAAAAGTAAAACAGGTACCGCTTTCCTCCACGCATCTGGGGATCGTAGCAGAAGTAAATGATCTGTCCAGGGAAATTGCAGCAGGACATGTCGGAATTGAAGAAGCAATAAAGAAGTTAAAGAAGATCGACAAGATGCCGGTCAAGCGTATTCCTTATCAGATTGCGGCGGCTGGATTAAGCGCCGGCGGATTGGGGTATCTGCTTGGCGGGACAGCAATGGAAGCTTTTGTGGCATTTTTTGTCGGTTGTGTTGTGTTCTCATGGTCTCTTTTTGCCGGAAAACACGGTGTTTCAAAGATCCTGATTCACATTGTGGGGGGATCATTATTGCGTCAATGGCTTTGGCGGCAATGCAGATTCCGTTTTGGGAAAACTTAGGATGGAAGGGATCGTGACCGGCGGGATTATGCCGCTGGTGCCCGGACTTGCATTTGTGAATGCAATCCGTGATCTGGCAGACAGTGATTATCTTGCGGGTACGGTTAAGATGATTGATGCGGTTATGGTATTTGTCTATATTGCAATCGGCGTGGGAACGGCGTTGTCGGTATATCATCATGTGTTAGGAGGCATTTTATAATGATCATAAAAATCATAGCGAATCTGGCATGTTCATTTATCGGTACGATTGCATATGCGGTTATGTTCCAGGTGCCGAGAAGATTCTATATCGGATGCGGGATTACCGGATCGGTTGGCTGGATGATGTACAAGTTTGCGTCTGTATATTGTTCGGTTGCAGTTGCTTCCTTTATAGGAACGGTATGTGCTGTGTTGGTTGCGAGAATGTTGACGGTCCGCTTGAAGTGCCCGATCACTATCTTTATGATTTCGGGTATCATTACACTGGTGCCGGGAGCGGGCATCTATTTACGGCGTATTATCTGGTGACAAATCAGTTTGCAATGGCTGCTGTGAAAGGGATCGGAGCAATAAAAGTGGCTTTTGGAATTGTGCTTGGAATTGTCTGCATTGTATCTGTTCCGAGAGAAGTGTTCCAGAAAGAATACTGGGTTGAAAGAAAGACTGCAAAACAACAGAAAAAACGGAAAGATGGATCTGATAAACTTTCCGGATGAAAGGCACAGATGAAAGATCTGACATAAAAGGTTGCTGTCCGCCTCAGACTTGTGCTACAATGTAGAGACGGATAGTGTTCTAATGTATGTAGCAATACATAGATTTCATACATTTCAAAATAATAATGAAACAGGAGATAATGACAGTTATGAGTAAGGTAAGAACAAGATTTGCACCAAGTCCTACAGGAAGAATGCATGTTGGAAACTTAAGGACAGCGTTGTATACTTATTTGATCGCAAAACATGAAGATGGAGATTTTATTCTCCGAATCGAAGATACAGACCAGGAACGTTTTGTAGAGGGCGCACTGGATATCATTTACCGTACCTTAAAAGAGACCGGGCTGATCCACGACGAGGTCCGGATAAGGACGGCGGGGTAGGACCATATGTGCAGAGTGAACGTAATGCACAGGGACTTTATCTGAAATATGCAGAACAGCTGATCGAACAGGGGGATGCTTACTACTGCTTTTGTGACAAAGAACGTCTGGAGTCTTTGAAAAGTAAGGTGTCTGACGAGGATGGCGGAACAGAGATTGTTGTATATGACAAGCATTGTCTGCATTTAAGTAAAGAAGAGATTGAAGCGAACCTCGCAGCAGGAAAACCTCATGTAATCCGTTTTAATATGCCGACAGAAGGAACCACTACATTCCACGATGAGATTTACGGTGATATCACAGTTCCAAATGAAGAACTGGATGACCTGATCCTGATTAAATCAGATGGATATCCGACTTACAATTTTGCAAATGTTGTCGATGATCATCTGATGGGAATCACACATGTTGTGCGTGGTAATGAGTATCTGTCATCGGCACCAAAATATAACAAGATCTATGAAGCATTTGGATGGGATGTGCCGGTATATGTGCATTGCCCGCTGATCACAGATGAGAACCATAAGAAACTCAGCAAACGCTGTGGACATTCTTCTTATGAAGATCTGATAGAGCAGGGATTTGTGACAGAAGCAGTTGTCAATTATGTAGCACTGCTCGGATGGTCGCCGGAAGGCAATCAGGAGATATTCTCGCTGGAAGACCTGGTAAAGGCATTTGACTTCCACCGTATGAATAAATCACCGGCTGTATTTGATCTTGGCAAATTAAAATGGATGAATGGTGAATATATCAAAGCTATGGATTTTGATAAGTTCTATGAAAGAGCAGAAGGGTATATCCGCAAAGTTATTACAAAAGATTATGACCTGAAGAAATTGCAGCGTTGGTAAAATCACGAATCGAGATCTTCCCGGATATTGCAGAGCAGATCGACTTTTTGAAGCAGTACCGGAATATGATACAGCAATGTATTGCCATAAGAAGATGAAAACCAATGAAGAAAATTCACTGGAAGTATTAAGAGAAGTTCTTCCGCTTCTGGAAGCGCAGGAAGACTATAGTAATGATGCACTGTTTGCACTTCTTAAGAGTTATGTTGACGAGAAGGGTGTAAAAGTCGGTTATGTAATGTGGCCAATCCGTACCGCTGTATCAGGAAAGCAGAGTACACCGGGCGGAGCAACAGAGATTATGGAGATTCTTGGAAAAGAAGAATCTGTAAAACGAATCAAAGACGGAATTGAATTATTAAGCAAGTAAGGGGATTCTATGAGTTAAATCATGCTCAGACAGAGGCAGTCGCCCATAATGAAGGACCATGTATGGTTCTCGCCGGCCCCGGATCGGGGAAAACTCTAACCATTGCAAAGAGAATAGAATATCTGATCACGAAGTATAAGGTAAGGCCAGAAGAAATTCTGGTCATTACCTTTACTAAGTATGCAGCTCAGGAGATGAAAGAAAGAACCAGACGGATCTGTGGTCCGTCTTCTTATGCTGTTACATTCGGAACGTTTCACGGAATCTATTACGGAATCCTGAAATGGGCGTACCGTCTGGAACCATCGAATCTCCTTACGGATGAAGAAAAATATCGGATGTTAAGAACTCTTCTGCCAAAAGTCGGATGGGATCAGGAGCCGGAAACGGATGAAGAAAAAGACTATTTGCAGGAACTGGCCGCAGAAATTGGAAATGTAAAGAATAATTGTATGGCTATTGAAGCCTATGAACCGGTAAAATATACAACAGAAAAATTCCGTGCACTATACAAAGATTACGAAGAAGAAAAGAAAAAATGCCGGAAGATTGATTTTGAGGATATGCTGATCCAGTGCAGGGATCTGTTTTTTAATTATCCGGATATTCTGAAAAATGGCAGGATAAATTCCGGTATATTCTGGTAGATGAGTTCCAGGATGTGAATCAGGCACAGTATGATGTGGTCCGTATGCTGGCTGAACCGCAGAATAATCTGTTTGTGGTGGGGATGATGATCAGTCGGTATATGGATTTCGTGGAGCAAAGCCGGGAATCATGATGGAATTTATGAAAGATTATCCAAAGGCCAAGAGGTACTTTTGGATATTAATTACCGCAGCAGTGCTTATATTGTCAATGGTGCTTTAAGAGTGATCGGTAATAATAAAATCCGGTTTGAAAAAAAGATCGAAGCGTTTCAGAAAGCAGATGAAACAGTTCATGTTCAGGAAGTAAAAGACCCTGTGCAGGAGGCAGAATATGTGCTGGGAAAAATAAAGGAATGTCAGGAAAAAGGTATTGCTTATACAGATATAGCTGTGTTGTACCGGACGAATGTAGATGCAAGGGCAATGTCGGAACTTATGATGGAATATCAGATTCCGTTCGTGATGAAAGAACATCTGAATAATATTTACGAACATTTTATTGCACAGGATATCAGCAGTTATTTTCACCTTTCACAGGGGGAATATAGCCGGAAATATTTTTTGCAGATCGCAAACCGGCCAAACAGGTTTTTCTCAAGGGATAGTATGAAAGGCGGAACAGTTACCTATGATTCGCTCAGAGAATATTACCGGGATAAAACTGGATGACGGACAGAGTGGATCAGCTGGAATGGGACATGAAGATGATAAAAGACAAAACACCATATGCAGCAATCCAATATATCCGGAAACATATGGGTTATGATGAGTTTTTAAAAGACTATGCGGCATATCGGAAGATTTCAGTGGAAGATCTTTTTGCGGTGCTGGAAGAGATATGGCAGAATTCCAAAGGATATAGAACAATCCGAGACTGGTTTGAACATGTAGAACGATACGGGAAAATATTAAAGGAGCAGAATTGCAAAAAAATGCGGCAGAGGGTGTGAAGCTGATGACGATGCATGCAGCAAAAGGACTGGAATTTGATACGGTATTTGTGATCGGGGCAGATGAGGGAAGCAGTCCGTATAAGAAAGCAGTGACGGATGAGGAAATCGAAGAAGAGAGACGGCTCTTTTATGTGGCAATGACCAGAGCGAAGAGGAAACTGATCATCAGTATGTAAAAGAAAAAACGGGAAAGATATGATTCCTTCCCGTTTTGTGTCCGAATTACTCTTCGACGTCTGATTCATCAAATTCCTGAGAATCCATCCACTCATCAAAAGCATCCGCGGCAATTTCATATTCGTCATCATCTTCAATGTTGCCGAGGTCTGGTTCACCGTCCTCGGTTTCGTTGTATTGATAAAGATAAACATCGCCGGCTTCATTAGGTTCAAGATTTTCATCCAGAGGAAGCAGGGTGATGTATTCTTTGCCTGCAGCTTCATATACTGTGAGGATTGCGCATTCAATGACCTCATCGTTATCGAGTGTAAGCTCTACGGTTGTGTAGCTTTCAGTTTCCTTTGTGTCGCTCATATCATAGTCTCCTTTACTAACATTAAAACTTATCTTAACTTTAACAAAGAAACGGATAAAAAGCAAGATGATAGTAGTCAAACGGGTAAAAATGTTGTAGAATGTAGCTGTATGTAACGCAATAATAAGGAGGAATAACAACATGATGAAGAAGAGAATGTTAGGAGTGATCGCAGTATTACTCGTATGCATTTTCGCATTATCTGCATGCAAGAAAGAGGCTGGAAAACCGGTGGATAATGCAGTCAGTGAGGATACAACAGATGATTCGGAGGATACGGATCAGACAGAAGATGCAGGAAGTACAAGTTCGGGTTCTCCGTGATCGATATGCAGAATCCATATTTTATAACATTGGAAGAAGCTGCACAACAGATCATAGAAAAAGAAGGATGTACCATGGTGGTAAAGATCCGGCATCTGATGCGGATGCACAGGCGGAGCAGATCAAGGAGATGATCAATGAGGGAATCAATGCAATCTTCCTTTGTCCGGTCGACTGGGAGAAGATCACGCCTTCACTCCAGGCATTGCAGGATGCAGGGGTAAAGATTATTAACATTGATTCACAGGTAAAAGACACAGATTATATTGATGCATATGTAGGCTCTGATAATATAGAGGCAGGGAAACTTTGTGGCAATGATCTGATTGAAAAGTATCCGGATGGCGGTACAGTTGCAATCCTGGAGGCTACGACACAGAATTCGGTGAATGACCGTATTACAGGGTTCGAGCAGGCGGTTGCCAAGGCGGAAAAAGGGTTTGAAGTTGTAGCGAGAGAAGATACAAACGGAACATTGACAGTGCACTGGAAGCAGCCAAGAAGATTCTGGAAGAACAACCGGATGTGACGGCGATCATGTGTGGAAATGACCAGATGGCTGTTGCAGCGAAGACAGCACTGAATCTTGCGAATAATGATCAGACAGTTGTGTACAGTGTAGATGGTTCACCTGATATTAAGAAGGAATTAATGAAAGCGGATAGTCAGATCGCAGGGACAGTCGCACAGTCGCCAATCAATATCGGGAAAAAAGCAGTAGATATTGCATTGAATGCTCTTGATGGAAAGGATTTTGAAGCAGAGACGGCGATAGAGGTATTCATGATTAATAAAGATAATGTTGAAATGTATGGCGCAGACGGATGGCAATAGGCGCAGACGGGCAACGGGAAGGACATAACAGAGATGAGAGAGGTTCAGGGATATCCATTACCACTGGGAGTGCAGATAAGTAAAAACAGAGTCAATTTTTCCATTGCGGTTCCGGCAGATAAGGACTGCCAACTGTTATTATACCGCGCGGGGAGAAAGAAACCGTGCAGGCAGTTTGATATGAAACCAATGATCGGCGAAGTGAGGTGTATAGCACTTGAGGATATCGAGCGGGAGATTATGAATATAATTATCTGATCGATAAAGAAGTTGTAACGGATCCATATGTAAAAGCACTTGCCGGCAAAGAACGCTGGGGTGTAAAAAAAGAACTGTCAGAACATGAGATCCGGGGACGGCTGCAAATGAGTGATTATGACTGGGAAGGAGACCATACATTACAGATACCATATCATCAGGTAATAGCATACAGTCTGCATATCCGCGGATTTACAAGACATCCATCATCAAAAGTAAAGGCAAAAGGAACTTTTCAGGGGGTAATTGAAAAGCTGGAATATTTAAAAGATCTTGGAATTAACCAGATTCATTGCATGCCGGTATATGAATTTGAAGAATGTCAGATATATAGAAATTACTGGGGATACGGTGCGGGAAGCTATTTTGCACCTAAAAGCGCATATTCGGCAGACGGAGACGGAGCCAGAGGACTGAAAGATATGGTGAAGGCATGCCATCACTCCGGAATGGAGGTTGTTCTTGAGATGCCTTTCTGCACAGATGCAGATAAGATGATGATGTTAGAATGTCTGAGGTATTATGTTATGGAATACCATATAGATGGATTTATATTGAATCCGTTTGTAATTTCGACAGAGAGGGTGCATGCAGATCCTTTTTAAAAAATACCAAGATTATGGAACATGAGTTGGGATTCCAGACAGTCATGCGAAGATTTCTGAAAGGTGATGAAGGATGATTCATGACGTGATCTACTGGCTGAAACACCATTCAAAAGAACAGGGGATCTTTAACTACATTACGGATCAGAACGGATTTACCCTGAATGATCTGGTGTCTTACGATGCAAAACACAATGAGGAGAATGGTGAACATAATCAGGATGGACCGGATTATAATTATAGCTGGAACTGTGGGGCGGAAGGACCGAGCAGAAAAAAAGCAGTAGTGGGATTGCGAAATCATCAGGTGTTTAATGCATTTTTCCTGCTCTTTCTGGCACAGGGAACTCCGTGTATGCTTGCAGGAGATGAGTTTGGAAATTCTCAGAAAGGTAATAATAATGTATACTGTCAGGATAATCCGACAGGGTGGACAGATTGGCGTGGGCTGGAAAAGAAGAAAGAACTGCATGATTTTGTGAAAAAACTGATTGCATTCCGTAAATCACATCCGATTCTTACACCGGAGAGAGAATTGCAGGGAATAGATCTTAGCTGTTGCGGTGTACCGGATGTCTCTTATCACGGGGAAGAGGCATGGCAGATACCGGGGGAAGTGTCGAGCAGGCAGTTGGGTGTATATTACAGTGGAGCGCAGACAAAAAGTGAGGACTGTTATGTTGCGTATAATATGCATTGGCTGGAACATGTATTTGCACTGCCGGCATTGCCAAAGGGGTATGGCTGGTATGCGAAAGCAACGACGGAACAGGGGATATTAGATGTGCCGGTGCTTTTGAAAGATCAGAGGAAATTAAAGTTAAAAGAGCGGTCAGTCACGGTGCTTACAGCAGACCGGATTGTGGAGGTTGAAACGAAGAAAAATGAAAACATTACAACACTTACAGACGATCAATCATCATAAATATCTTGTTATGAAGGAGTGCTTTAAGTAGGGCTTTACAGACAGGGGGTTCTTCATGACCTGTCCAAATATTCACCGACAGAATTTTTAGTCGGATGCAGGTATTACCAGGGAAATAGAAGTCCGAATAATGCTGAACGGGAGGCAACGGGTTATTCTAAGGCATGGTTACATCATAAAGGACGTAACAAACATCATTATGAATATTGGATTGATTATAGTGTAGATCCGGGGGAAGGTATCATAGGCCTTAAGATGCCGCTTCGATATGTTTGTGGAGATGTTCATGGATCGTATTGCGGCATCTAAGACATATCA
>ENA-OQDF01000865-OQDF01000865.1-human-gut-metagenome-genome-assembly--contig:-NODE-865-length-12626-cov-10.385871_pt1 | contig 12626 bp, 18 predicted proteins | sample MGYA00242769_ERZ504597 | MGnify/ENA primary metagenome ERZ504597 (study PRJEB26092, sample SAMD00036305) | human gut metagenome | host: Homo sapiens | study: EMG produced TPA metagenomics assembly of...
GCAAAAAAGCACCTCCTGGTTTTTATATCAAAAGTTCGTCTATCAGTCAGAAATTCGTCGAAGCACATTCTCTGATTTTAGCCGAATATGCCTCTCGACGAATTCTGTTCACCACCCGATATTTTATAGACTGATAAAAGTAGCAAAACTAACGTGGACGAATTAACACTCAAATGTAAGAGATATTATATCATGGAAATTTAAAATTGTATATATGATACGAACATTAGTTCTTCAAAAATTCATTTACATTTATCATTGTATCCAGAACAATTTCCGTATCCAGCTCCTTCTTTTCCGGTAATACTTCTTCCATATAAGAAAGCAATTCCGGCGGAATCTCCTCAGCTATAATATTTCCATTGTGGTATGTGGAGCATCCGTTGCGCTTATTAGAATAATATACTTTTACATAAAATATCCCTCAGGGCTTCAAACCCTGAGGGGCATCCTCGTTCATTTCAATTTTCCTTTTGTTTTTCAAGCTGTTCCATACAATATTTTTCTGCCAGAATTATAAATTCATCTGCAACTGAAATCTGCCGTTCTGATTCTTCTTTACTTGCAATATAAAAATCATCATAATCGCTGGCATGGCGAATCTCTTCTGCCTGTCCGATTTTCCTTCCCATTTCTCTTGGAAACACTGATGTTTTCACATAATCCTTATTGAAGTTAGCCACAGCATCCTTATGCCTTTTATATGCTTTACCGCTTACAGCATGTACTGCATTAATTGCATGAAAAATAGAATAGTATGCCCTGTTATTGGCTCCTTTATAATCTTCAATAGAAAATAATGCTCTTGCTGATTTCAGATCATTTCGGGCTGTTTCCAGACGATATAACACCAGATCCCGTCTAGTACCGATTTCCTGATTATGCTGCTCCATACAAAACTACCCCTTCTTTATGAATATTGGAATAAAATGGATAGTTCACAATCCACTTGTTAAAATGTGCTTCACTTTTTGCAATAGGCTTAATATCCGTGTCATGATCCATATTAAAGTCATAGGTCATGTACGAGAGCTGTTGTGCATATGCCTTTAATTCCAGATCCGACATATCTACCAGAATCATAATGTCCACATCAGAATCCGGACGGAAGTCACCCCTTGCATAAGAACCATAAAGGATTATCTGACGTACATGGGAGCCATAAATCTTCTTGACCTCTTCCACATACTGTTTAATTAAATCCTGCATAATCTTTGGCATACATCATCACCTCATTTTCTGCTGATAATACTATAAGTTTCTCGATTCACAAATCTTTCTTCTTGATTTTATTATAACCAGTTTACCTTCGTTTCTCAATCAGTATTTTCCATGTATCAATTTTACTACTTCTTCGACGAATTTTGTTCACCGTTATAGCCAATCCATCATGTCCATTTACTTTTAACGCATCGTTTATTATGCTTTATATAGTATTATTTTACCTTTCCAAATCAATATATGGTATGCAAATTAATATCAAGATACTAGGAGACAAAGTATTCCACTGCGTTTTCCGGGAAGAATTCCTTAAACTCACCATACAGCTGTGCTGCAAGTGTTTTATTGTGCGCTATGATCAAGGTTGCTAAGCCCCATTAACAAGGCAAAGACCATCTGCATATGGATCCGTGTCTCCTTCGATGCTTCCAGCAACAGTTTAGCATCGTAATACCCAATTGCCACCTTTAAAAAGATAACTGTATCTTTTTTTCATAAATATTAATAATTCTTCCTATAAATAAGGCTGTCAGTATGGTTCCTATACCAAGACCATAAAAATGGGTATGATTAATTAAACATAAAATAATAGTGACAAACACAAGTGTAATATCAAAAGTATTTTTCACTATTGAAAAAGGAAAAGAGAAGACTTCTGAAATAGTTTTTACAATACCATCAGTTGGTGTTAAAATAAGATTTGTTTTCACGCTTAAAAATACGCCCATTGCAGTAATGAACATCGTCATAATAAAACAAATAACCCTTAAGTATAAACTTAACGATAATGTAGGAATTATAAAATCATATAAATCAGTCAACCAACCAAAAGCAAACGATAACGGAATTTCTAAAATAAAAGTAACTGTGATCTTTTTGGATAAAATACATTGAATAATAACAAATATTAAGTAACAGATAATAGAAGCTGTTCCTAAAGAAATGTTATAGATTTGTGATATTGAATACATCACAGAACTAAAAGCAGCAACTCCTAAATCAAAGCGAACATTTAATACAACAGCAAAAGCTATTAAATTCAAACCAAGAAAATACAAAAAATATTTTTTCATTCTTATTACCTCATCATTTCTATGGTACTGTAAGCCACCAGAACCGGAGATTCTGCCTTGATGGCACACTTATAAAAAGCCCAAAGGTCTTGATTTCAAGGCTTTCAGGCTTAAGTTAACCCCAGCGGAGTCTGTTGTGTTTATCTTACTGGAATTTCACCTTCATCTATCAGTCTGTCTGGGGAAAATACAATACGGATTCTTCCGTCTGTCGCAACCTTGCAATCTCCGTCAAACGCATTCTTACCGCCATCCTCGATTTTCGCAGTTCCTGAAAGGATATTCTCACAGATGCGTATCGCTGTATTCATGATGCTATGATCCATGGAACCAACGAAAGGCATTCCCGCATATCCCACATGGCCATTAAAATTGCGGTCAAATTCACTTTCATAGGACTTGATTTTATCCAGAGCTCCCAATAGTGTATTAATACTGTCTCTGCAGAGCAGATTACCATTGCAGGCATCTCCAGAAAACAGGATTCGCTCTTTCCGATCAAGGAAACAACAGCCTCCCGATGTATGACCCGGTGTCTCAATTACCTCGATACTGCGTCCCCCCAGCTCAAACACCATTCCCTCCTTCAAAGGAAGACATTTTGGCATCTTTTGTATCCGCCGGATATCCGCAGGGCTACAGTCATACACATCGTAAGCTCCCATATTTCCCAAAAGTTCCACATAATCTGCGATGCTATCATAATTTATCGGTTTAAGACTATCCTCATCTTTTTCGTGAATATATACCTCTTCAAACTGAGCAGCTCCTCCGATATGATCCGGATGTCCATGTGTCAGCACTACATCATAGGGAAGCGGAGTCAGCCAGGAAATCAGCTTTTTCAGGTCTGTCATTCCGACACCCGTATCGATGAGTAATGCACGTTCCGTACCTTTTAACAAAAACATGGCTGTCATACCAGCCTCATTGATAACCCAGGTGTCTTTTGCAATCTCCGTCACCTGATATGTAGTCAGCTTTGCCATATGCATTCCATCCTTTCCGCATCAGTGCATAAATACATTTTCTGCATCCTCATCTAATGGTACAGTAAATGCCGGAGCATGTTTAACAAGAAGCTCCATCAGCCTGTGGTCATAATTATCTTTAACTTCGCAGATATTGTCAAAAATCATAATTGCCTCTTTACCTGGCTCACATACCGGCCACTGCGGAAGAGAAGGAACGGAAGGATTTCCGTATCTCGCAAAGTTTATCCAGGCACCACATATTCTCTCCTGCAGGCGGTCTGTTTCTCCCGGCACATTGCAGATAGGAATTCGGTCAATATTATGGAAAACAAACGGGATTTCAGAGCAATGCCATGCCAGTTTTCCTCCCTCATATGGGAATTCATAATTAAACATGTAGGAATATACGGGAGCTTCCTTATGTACTGACTTCTTCGCAATGAAATCTTTCGATGCATAACGGAAAATATAATCCAGCGACAGAACATCTACAAGGCGATTATTTGGATATGCTTTTTCGAATTCTGCTGCAATCTCTTCTGCATCCTCCTGAAAGCATTTTTCCAGAAGTTTCATCGTTTCCTCACGGGTCAGTTCATCCCTATTCTCCAGAACCGGCTTGAAATCAAATTCTCCAAAAACGCTACCCACTATCACCGGAATCTTTTTTGCTCCATCGGTAAATCCTACTCTGCGCGGATCACCGGCATACCATGAATTTGCTCTCGGCTCTCCTCCCACGTAGAGTCCTTTCTCCTGCAGCTTGGGTGACACCTTATTATATGCTTCCGCAAGGAAATAGTAAGGAATCGTTTCCAAATCCTCAACGGATTCCAACTTCAATTCCGTCAGAAGGGCCTCCACAATTGCGGTACCGTCATCCTCTGCCTCTTTTTTACCTTCTTCTATTACGCCGCTCTGGATAATCCCCTTATGGAATAAACCTTCTGCAGCCGGTGTATTCATCAGGGAATAAACTTTCATTCCACCACCGGACTGACCAAACAGGGTTACATTACCTGGATCTCCGCCAAAACCAGCAATATTGTCCTGAATCCAATGAAGGGCTGCGACCATATCTGCATTTCCCACATTAGCAGAATTGTAGTATTTTTCCCCATAAGCAGATAAATCAAGATATCCCAAAATATTCAGACGATGGTTCAATGACACGACAACCACATCTCCGTACTCACTCAGATGATCTCCTTCATACGCCACCTGTTCAATGGATGAGCCTGCAAAGAATCCACCTCCGTGCAACCATACCATAACCGGTTTTTTTGCTTCCGGATCCAGACTCTGTGTCCAAATATTCAGATACTGGCAATTCTCATCCATTGGCCAGTAACGATGTGGGATCATAACCTCCATCAACGGATGATCCTGCATCAGCATAGGGCACACATAACCATAGGCCAGAGCATTTTTAATACCTTTCCATGGTTTTACCTCTCTGGGCATTTGAAAGCGATCAGCATCAGCATACTTGATGCCATGGAAAGTGTATGTAGAATTCATCTTAAATCCCCGTATCTTACCCGCCTTAGTCTGAACTACCGGTTCTGCCTTACTACAGTAAAAACAATCTCCCATTTTGTATTCCACCTTTCTTTAGTAATTTTATGTATATCTTATTTCATTACCATTTTGTCATTTTTTTGTTACCGTTTTATTACATCTCTATCTCCACATACAGTTTGCATATTGGTCTCTTCCTGTATTGTAGCCCGATACTGAGAGGGAGTCATATGATAATGCTTTTTAAACGCACGAAAAAGTTTTCCGTATTTTCATATCCAATCTCTTTTCCGACTTCAGTCATCCTCTCATTTTCTAAACTTTTTCACCTCATTATGTAATAATTGTTGATACCCATCTACTATAATCCCATACATTTCAGAATGATCCGAAGATTATGGACTGCACATCTTTGCACATCTCCGAGACACAGACGAGGTTTCTTATCTAAATGTCCTTTGTACCCGATTGCTCTGCCATCATCTAAAATAAAAGCAACTTCCTCATTGGCCGGGCATATCTTTGGCACAAAGCTTGCCGGATCATTGAAAAATGTTTTCATATCATTTGCCTGCATGTAGACTTTTTCCCCATCAACCAAAATCTCTCCATCCTTCATCTCGGCAGTATGTCCTTCACCCAGAGGTGCCATGACTGTATCCGGTCCTTCCGGATCAACCGTAAAGGAATTCCAGCGGGCTGCGAAAACCGGTGCAAATGGTACTTCCTGCACCATAATTACCTGCCCACGTTCATCAAACTCCGGCATAACTGTTCTCACAGCCTGAAGAATATTCATGGCCCTTCCTTTTCCTCCCGGCATAATCAAATCATTTCCGGCATGCATGGATTTCCAGGGTGTACTGCTGCCTCCGTTCCAATCAGTCATGATCAGACCTTCAAATCCCCATTCTCCGCGGGCAAGATCCGTACATAAGTCATAACTATCTGCTGTAGGAACACCGTTGATCAGATTGTAGGAACTCATGATAGACAACGGCTGAGATTCCTGAATAGCAATTTTATAGGGTTCCAGATAAATCTCCCTCAGTGCCCGCTGACCAATCACAGAATCCACAGCATTCCGATTCGTCTCCTGATTATTAGCTGCATAATGCTTAATGCATCCACCTCCTCCTGGCAGGCTCTGAAGACCGCGTACCATTGCTGACGCCATCTTTCCAGATATGAGAGGATCTTCAGAAAAATATTCAAATTTCGTCCACACATAGGATCACGCTGAATATTCATTCCTGGTCCCAGAAGCAAATCAATCCGCATTGCCTGCATATCTGCTGCCATTCCGCATCCTACCTGTTCCAAAATTTCCGGATCAAAAGACTGAGCAAGAAGCGTACCCACCGGCCATGCCGTACAGTAATGGTATACCTGCCTCTTTTCCCCCGATTCCAGATCGGTTGCCTCAAACTGCTGTGTGATACGCACACCGCCCGGACCGTCTGCCAATACAATAGAAGAAACACCATAACTTTCCAGTGCGTGTGTTGTTTCCCCTGCCGCTCCAGGTACAGATTCCGAACTGGCTCCAATCACAGGATTGTTCTCATCCTGCACACCCCAGCCTGTACCACAGCAAAGATCCGCCAATTGTGCAGCATCAAGCTGTGCGGCAAATTCTTCCATTGACACTCTGCCCGAAGCCACATCATTCAGCTTCCATTCTTTCTTTTCCACATACCGTACTGTTTCGTAAGGCATAACCGGCTGATAGCTGGTATCTGTCGCATATGTAACCACCTTTTCATCGCTATAGGCTGAACGCGAATCCAGCGTTTCCGGTATCTGCACAGCCAGAAGAACCGGTACATCCTTCCATATAGTTTCATCCTTTCGGTCAGTTAACCCCTTCTTTTCCTCCAAAGTTTCCGTTAACGGAAGCTCCACCAATACCTGTTCTGTCAAAGCAGTTTGTTCCAGCCGAATCTTGCACACCGGTTTTGTATCTCTGGAAGAAGTACCGATACGCACTCCATAATCTCCTTTTGACAGAATATAACCTCCTGCATTTTCACTATAAGATGCAAGATTACGCAGCGGTATGCGGATTTTGATATCTTCCTTTTCGCCCGGTGCCAGTAACATCGTTTTTTGGAAACCTTTCAGCTCCTGTTCCGGCATATCCATCTCCGATACCGGTGCAGAAACATATATCTGCACAACTTCACGTCCAGCAAACGCTCCTGTATTTTCTACTGTTACGCCAAGAACCAGTGTATCCTCATCCAGCGATGCCTCCAGATTTCCCAGTGCAAATGTCGTATAGGAGAGTCCATAACCAAAAGGATAACCCGGCTCAACATTAAATGTATCAAAGTAACGATAACCTACATAAATTCCTTCCGTATATACTGCCTTATTAAAATCCTGAAGGAAATTGCCTGCCGTAGGATAATCTTCATATTTTTTGCCCAGGTTGCGGTCAGCTTTCCTGACGGTGTTGCCTTACCTGTGAGAATATCGGTAACGGCGGCTCCTCCCTCCTGTCCTGCCTGCCCCATGAGAAGAATAGCATCCGCACAAGCCGCCTCCAGATCCTGCACCGATATGGAGCCCGGAACATTCAGCACCAGTATCAATGAAGAAAAAGCTGACCGCAGCTTTTTAAGATTATCCATCTCCACTGCAGAAAGTCTGTAATCTCCAATTTCATACCTTTTATCCCCAATGGATACTTCTTTTTTCATGAAACGATCATTTCCCTCACCGGAATTTCTCGAAATGACACAAATAGCAGTTTCTGTTTCTTTTGCATATTCTTCCAGTTTTCTGTTGTCAGCGGTTCCTCCGGAAACGCAAAAACACTCATGACCTGGTCCTTCATCTCTCTTTTGGCCAGATCATAGCATCTGGCCCACGCCATCTGCTGTTCCCGGTTCACAATCTCAAAACCTTCTGTTTCCATAGCATTCAGAATATTAATATGATAACGCAGAGACTGATCCACATCCTGATCACCACCGCCGGAAAGACCGCCGTTAAAAGGATCTCCCGATCCCGTTCCGCCGCGGATTGTTCTGGCAGCTCCGTTTCCAAACAAGGCAATCTTTCCCCTGCCCTTTAACGGAAGAACCCCATTTATGTTTTTTAAAAGTACCATTCCCTGCGTCGCCGCTTCTCTCGATATTGCAGCACCGCTGATCTCACGTTTGGACATCGGCGGATATATCGTATTACTTTTCATATTTTTTCCCTGCCTTTCATTTAAAACTCACTAAAAAACTATTGTATCCGAAGATATGTAATCTTTGCATCCCCCCGCATACGTACACTCAATGTAAATGTCTTATCAGGTATCCTTTGAAGAGAAATCACGTTGCCCTGTTTTTTTTCCCGGTATCTGAATTTCTGTTTTTATAAGGATATTGACACTCGATGTTCCCGCACCGATGATATAGCATCCTTCTTCAACCATCAGAGACTGGCTGATGACATCATAAAAACGAAGTTCCTCAACCGGAATACTAAACTGCATGCGGCGGGTTTCTCCAGGCTGCACTGCTTCCAGCGTCATCTCTGCCAGCAGTCAGTCGAGACGTTCTTCCATAGACAGTGATGAATCCCAAAAAGGAGTCGTTTTATCACTCTTCATACTCTTCTATTCCCCTCTTATCCATTTATGAAAAGAACCTGACTCCTTACAAATCAGGTCCCTTTATCAGTTTCCATATTTTTGTTTATGAAATTTTTTCTGCCAGGAATCTGTCATCATCTGTTCTGTTTCTTCCAATCCATTAGCCTCATAATCCGCAATCAGCTTATCCCAGTTTGCATCAAAATTATCTACACTTTCTGTTACGCACTTAACCAGTCCCGGCCATGCAATCTCATTCAGAATTTCCACATTGCTCGTAATCTCCTGCGGTGTCGCATATGCCCAAGTGGGGAATACGGCGGTGTTTCGAATTCATCTGGCTGCGGGAAGATATCGGTCAGCATCTCTACATTCCATGCTTCACAAGCTGCCTTCTGCTCCTCGTTATACTCTGCAATTACAGATTCTCTCGTAACAGGTGTGTAAGGATTACCATTTTCATCCACTGCACCGTCTCCATAAATCGGAAATCCCGTATAATTGCCAATACCAGTATTTTTTCCGTAATCCGGATCAGAACTTGCTTTTGCAATCTCTTCTTCCGTACGATATCTCATTCCATTCTCATCTACAAAATAGTTTTCTCCTTCAACACCCCATTTGTAAAGTACTGCACCCTCATCGGAGCAGAGATAATCAAGGAATTTAATTGCACGAACCGGATCCTCACAGTCCTTTGTGATTGCCAGTCCGTATCCAACCTGAAGACCCTGATACATCAGTGTGGGGGCTTCAGTAATCGCCTGAGCAACAGGATTTTCCCAGTTACCATTTTTCCGTCTGCATTGTAGTACTTGAAAGTTATAGGTGACAAATCATCCTTACTGTCCCCAGTACTGCTCTCGCTGTTTTCATTCTTGCCGCTTTCGCTCTTACTGCTTTCCGTATCCTTGGAGCCACATCCTGCCACTGTTCCAACGCAGAGTGCTGCTACCATAAGCAGAGCTAAAATTTTCTTCCTTTTCATGTTATTCCTCCCTATATTCTTAGAAAGTCCTACTATAAGGCCAAACATTTGAGATTTTACAATACCTCTATTATTTGTCTCTCATTGCAATAACTCTCCAAGATTATTTTAGATTTTCACGCGCGTTTTTGCTTATCTGAAAGATATCATGGATAGTATATTGGAAGATATAGGAAAATTAACCTTTAAATTTAGAAATATTGACTAATCATTTTTGTGAAAAAAGGTACACCCGTGCGAACCTTAAAAATTTCATATAAAACAACAAATTTATGTCAGGAAATGGTATAATGATCTCAGATTATTTGTGAGGTGATCCTATGTCTTTTGCTAAGAATGTTTTATCTTTTCAGACCTTCTCTCGGGATATCTCTCTTCGAGCAGCTTTTGAAGTTCTTTTGTCATGGCATCATACTCTTTGCGGTTGATCGCAATTTTATTCTGGATTTTTTCGATTCGCTTATCCAGTGATTCGATTCGTTTTTTCTCTGCGTTGGTTAAATTCTTTTCCTTGATCATCATGATTTCTCCTCTGCGGATGACGTGATAAATGCCAGGATCTCATCATACGAGCGATGGCTGGATTCTAATGCTTTTAGAAGTTCATCTCTCTGATATGCTTTTCGGATATCGTATAACTTTTTCAGTTCATCCACCGCTTTTTCATGGGCTTCTCTTGTTCTTGCTACTTTTGCTTCAGCCTGTTCGATCTTAAATTCCAATGTCTGCTCACTGTTTCTACGTATTCTTGCCATTTTTTCTTCTCCTTTAGTCCTTGTCCGTCCTATCTTGCAGTGTCTTTCCGATTTCTTTTGCCTGATTCCGTACACTTCGGATCACGCCATTATCCCTTACAGAATAATGGATTGCATCGATGTAGAGAATAGGATAGACCTCGTCCAGTGGCCGGTTCTGCCAGTCTTCAATCCGTGGCAGAATCTTATCCGTCACATCAGAAATTTGAACATAAAGCAAAAAATTCCCCCGCACCAGCTACTTCCGGTACAGGGGATTTGTCATACTTTATTTTGTTTTCTTCTTTAAAAATCCAATCGATGTCTTACAGATCAGTTTATCGAAAATCATAAACATTGCCGGCAGAATCAGGATAACAACGACCATACTGATGATCGCGCCCCGCGCAAGCAGGGTACAGATGGAACCGATCATCTCAACCTGAGAGTAGCAGGCTACACCGAAGGTTGCGGCAAAGAAACTCAGGCCACTGCTGATGATGGACGGCATACTGGTCTTATGCGCAATACTGATAGCTTCTTTTTTGTCTTTTCCATTCTGGCGCTCTTTCTGATAACGGGTTGTCATCAGGATAGCGTAGTCCACGGTTGCACCGAGCTGAATCGCTCCGATTACGATGCTGGCCACGAATGGAAGGCTGGTTCCCTGATAATACGGGATTGCCATATTCAGCATAATTGCAAACTCGATGACTGCTACCAGAATAATCGGCAGAGAAATCGATTTGAAGATCAGCAGAATGATGATAAAGATTGCACCAATGGAAAGCACGTTTACGTTGACAAGGTCAGCATCGGTAACATCCTGCAGGTCTTTCATCAACGGTGCTTCACCGATGACCATTCCATTTTTATCGTAGGATTTTACGATTTTGTCAATCGCTTTGACCTGTTCGTTTACTTCATCTGTTGCGGACTCATATTCAGAGCTCACAAATGCAAGCTCATACTCATCGCTCTGCAGCATGCTTCGGAGATTTTCCGGGATCATGGATTCCGGAATCGTCGGTCCAAGCAGGGAACTCATGCTGATGGTCGATTTGACACCTTTTACGTTGCCGATCTCCTCCATCATTTTCTTTTTCTGTTTGGAATCCATATCGCGGTCCATCATGACGATGTGCATGTTGCTGACGTTGAACTGCGCTTTTACTTCATCGTTTGCCACGTTACAGTCCAGGTAGATGGAAGGGAACGTGCGATGTTGTAATAAATCTGGGTATGATTGTTTCCGTAGATCGACGGGAACAGCAGAACCAGGAAGATCACAACCCATACTTTATAATGTTTGGTGATAAAGGCGGACGGTTTATCCAGGCTTTTTACCAGCGGTTTGTGTCTCGTTTTCTCAATTGCCTTGTCAAATACCAGAACCATGGCCGGCAGGACGGTGACACAGCAGACAACGCCGATCAAAACACCTTTTGCCATAACGATACCAAGGTCGCGGCCAAGGGCAAAGGTCATAACACACAGTGCCAGGAAACCGGCTACGGTGGTAACGGAGCTTCCGGCTACGGATTTGAACGTGTTGGCGATTGCATGGCCCATCGCACGCTCTTTGTCATCCGGGAAACGCTTTTTATTCTCCTCGAAACTGTTCAGCAGGAAGATGGAGTAGTCCATCGTAACACCAAGCTGCAGCACGGCGGTCAGCGCTTTTGTGATGTAGGAAGTCTCACCAAGGAACACGTTGCTTCCCAGGTTGTAAAGGATTGCAAGTCCGATACTTAACAGGAACAGGATCGGAACAACGAAGGAAGTCGATGTCAGCTCGATGACAACGAGGCTCAAAACTGCGGCGATGACAACGTAAACCGGCAGCTCTTTTAATGCTACGTTTTTGATATCGGTAACAACACCGGTCATACCGCCGATGAAGCACTGCTCGTTCGCAATTTTACGAAGATCCTCGATTGCCTCCATGGAGTCATCGGAAGAAGTCGTATTGTCGAACAGAACGAGCATCATGGTTGCATCCCCATTGTAGAATGCTTTCCGGAGTTTTTCCGGGATCATCTCAACCGGCACGCTGATGTCTGCCACATCGTCATACCATAAAACTTCTTTTACGTGGTTTACCTGCTCGAATTTTTCTTCGAGTTTCTGTACGTCCTTCATTTCCATGTTTTCCACGACAACCATGGAGAACGCACCCATGCCGTATTCATCTACCAGAATGTCCTGTCCTTTTACAGTTTCCAGATGCTCCGGCAGATAGCTGAGCAGATCATAGTTTACTTTCGTTGCTGCCATTCCGATGACTGACGGAATAATCAGCAGAAATCCAATGATCAGCATCAGAATCCTGTGCTTGGCAATCCATTTGCCAACTTTAACCATTTTCATTCATCTCCTCTGATTCATTTTTAACTTGTTTTTCTAGTACCACATCTTACAACTTAAATGACTATTAGTCAATATTTGAAATGGTGAAAAATGAATTTGGTCATTTTTTGTTTACTTTTACAAAAATAACGGAAATCGGAAATGGGAATTACG
>ENA-OQDF01000866-OQDF01000866.1-human-gut-metagenome-genome-assembly--contig:-NODE-866-length-12622-cov-3.097639_pt1 | contig 12622 bp, 24 predicted proteins | sample MGYA00242769_ERZ504597 | MGnify/ENA primary metagenome ERZ504597 (study PRJEB26092, sample SAMD00036305) | human gut metagenome | host: Homo sapiens | study: EMG produced TPA metagenomics assembly of...
CCGACACGGCGAGCTATCTGGCAGAGACACACCTGCATCTGATGCCCGAGGAACAGGGACCGGTTATCGCCTTGCATCCCGACTATTTTGAGCTGCCTAAAGACTCGGCCATCTAACTCGTTCCTACATTAGTTGCGGTTAAATAGGGGCTGTTTTGCGGCTTTGGCGGCGTAAGCAGTCCGTGTTTCACCGCAAGTGCGGGGGTGCAATCGGGGCATGAAAAGGCTGCGGCGCGCTTGGAGGAAAAAACCGGAAGCAAGGGTCCATTCCTCCAGACGGCGCCGCAGCTGTTTTGGTGGCTCGGCTTTTGTCGAAGTGGCTCAGCTGGGCGCGACTGCCAGCCGAGTAGGCAAAGCGGCTCGGGCGCGTGTCGCTTCCGTCACGTTCTATCAGCATACAAGACGGTTTTGGTTCTTGTTCGTGACGGAAACGGCGCGCTTCCGAGCCGCTTTAAAAGAAAGGGGGCGAGGTCTAGGGCACGCCCCCTTTCACGATAGAGAGCTAAACCTAGCCGCGGACCTTCTTGACGACGTCCATGGCCTCGCGGGCAATCTGCTCGACCTTGGAGAAGTCGCCATCGGCGAACAGGGCGGGCTTGACCATCCAGGTGCCACCGCAGGCGATGATGGCGGAGGAGCTCAGGTACTCCTCGACGTTGGCAGTGCTCACGCCGCCGGTGGGCATAAAGCGATGGCCGACAAACGGAGCGGCGAGGGCCTTGATGGTGTTCAGGCCACCATACTGAGCCGCGGGGAAGAACTTGGTGACCTTGAGCCCAGGTTCTCGGCGGCGGTAACCTCGGAGGGGGTCACGGTGCCGGGAAGGACGGGCAAGTCGATGTCGATGCAGTGCTTCACGACGTCCTCGTTGTAACCCGGGGAGACGATGAACTTGGCACCGGCGGCGCGGGCCTGCTCAACCTGCTCGACAGTCAGGACGGTGCCGGCGCGACGCACATCTCGGGCTCGGCCTCAGCCATGGCGGCGATGCACTCGGCGGCGCAGGCGGTGCGGAAGGTGACCTCGGCGGACTTCATGCCGGCAGACATAAGGGCGTGGGCGAGCGGTGCGGCGTCCTCGACCTTATCGAGCACGACGACCGGCACGATGCCCAGGGATTCAAGCGTGGTGTAGAACTGATCGAACATAGTGTTCCTTTCGATGTGAGGCGCGCACGGGCGCGTGATTGCCAAAGAAGATTGGCCATGAGCCGGTTCCGGATTGGTTATCGGAGGCACTGCTTGGGTCACAAGCAATTTCGGAACCGGCTACGAGGCCAGTCGTGAAGGAATGCCAGACAAAACCGGAATGGGACTAAGTGGTTCTACCTGGCCGGAGGAATCGGGGAGCGGGCTGCAGGGGTATGGGTATGGAAAGCTGCAGTCCGCGGAATGGGGAACGAATTAACGGGCGACGCGGGTGCCACCGTCGGCGGCGGATGCCACGGCTGCGATCTCGTCTGCGGTCACCAGGTTGGAATCGCCCTTGATGGTGAGCTTGAGGATCGAGGCCGCAATCGCGTAGTTGACGGCGTCTTGCGGGTCAAAGTCGTTGATGAGGGCATGGACGAGGCCGGCGTTGAAAGCGTCGCCGGCGGCAACGCCCTCGAGCACGTGCACGTCGTGAGCGGGGGAGAACCAGTGCTCGCCGCTCTCGGCGTCAAAGAGCATGCCCATCCAAATGGAGCGCTCGACGCAGGAGATGTTGCGGACGACCGAGGCGACCTTCTTGCAACCGTACTCGGCGCAGATCTGACGGGCCATCTCGACGTAGGTGTCGCGTTCCTCGATGCCGTGGGCAAGGGAGCCGGAGACGCAGGTCATACCGAGGCCGGCAGGAGCGTCCTCGTCGTTGGCAATGCAGATGTCAACGAGCGGCAGGAGTTCCTTCATGGTGGCCTGCGACTTCTCGGGCGACCACATCTTGCCGCGATAGTTCACGTCGCACACGGTGGCGATGCCTTTGGCGCGGCAGGCGGTGAGGGCATCCTTGCAGGCGGCGGCCATCTCGTCGGAGACGGCGGCGTCACGCCGGAGAAGTAGAAGACATCGACACCCTTGAGGATCTCATCCCAGTCAAAGACGTCGCGCTTGGCCATGTTGATGGCAGAGTACTTGCGGTCGTAGACGCAGCCGTTGCCGCGCTGCGAGGCGCCGACCTCAAACACATAGGAGCCAAGACGGTCGCCTGGCGCACGACGCGCGAGGTATCGACGTCGTAGACCTTCAGCGAACGCAGGGCGCACTCGCCCAGACGGTTGGCCGGGACAACGGAGACGTAAGCTGCCTTGTCACCCTGGTAGGCCAGGGAAAGCGCGGTGTTGGCTTCGGCGCCGCCGTAGCGGACATCAAACTCGGTCGCCTGCTCAATGCGCAGATGATCTTTGGGCGAGAGCCTCATCATGATCTCGCCGAAGGTAAGAACCGTTTTACCCATGTCGCGCAGCTCCTTCTTGCTCGTGCGTACACCTTTGATATGGCGTTGCACGGAGGTGCCAAGACGGTAGGGTACATCTTTGCACCTCCGTGCCAACGCTTGCCGAAATCGGTTTACGAAATCGGTTTCGTTTCGAGTTGTAGTATACTCATCTACAACGTTTTGCAAGCGAGATTTTTAAAAAAATGCCTAAAATGCTCAGACTGCCGACAATTGGGAAACGGGGTGCGCTATGGCGCAGATGAGGATTAAGGACATTGCTGCCGAGGCGGGCGTGAGCCCGGCCACGGTCTCGCGCTATCTCAACAACCGCCCTGGGCAGATGACCGAGGAAACCCGTGCTCGCATCGCGGCAGTTATCGAGCGCACCGGCTATCGTCCACGTGCCGCCGCGCGCAATCTGCGCAGCTCGCGTACCAACCTCATCGGCGTGATCTTGGCCGACATTGCTAACCCGTTCTCCAGCGCCATGCTCGAAGGGCTTTCCGCCAGCGCCGCCGCGCGCGGCTGCTCGCTCATGACGGCCATTAGCGGCAACGACCCCGCCAAGGAAGCAGAGTCGCTCACCAGACTTATCGATGCCGGCGTGGACGGCCTGGTCGTCAACACCTGTGGCGGCAATGACGAGGCAATCGCCGCGGCCGCGGGGCGCCTGCCCGTCGTGCTGCTCGACCGCGATATTGCCGCGGCGGTGTCGATCTGGTGACCTCCAACAACCGTGAGCTGGTCGCCGGCCTGGTAGACGCCTTGGCTGTCGCGGGCAGCGAGCGCCTGTGCCTGCTCACCGAGGCAAGCGACGACAGCCCTGTGCGTCGCGAGCGTGCCGAGGCCTTTGCCGACGAGCTTTCGCGACGCGGCCTTGCGGGTGAGGTCGTTACCCTGGCCGATGGTGGCGTCACGGGCGTCGGCCGCCTGGACGAGACCATCCGCGACTATGCGGGCAAAAAACTCGGCCTTATCGCCGTCAACGGCCTGGTTTCCTGCGCCTGACCGAGGCGCTAGCACAGCTGGGTCCCTCGCTGCCGGCAGGTCTCAAGATTGCGGCGTTTGACGATTACCCCTGGAACCACGTGCTCTTTGGCGGTGTGACCACGGCAGCGCAGGACACCCTCACCATTGCCGAGCGCGTAGTCGAGCGCCTGTCCGAGCGCATCGATGTCGTCACCACCACGGTGGGCGAGGCCGCAAGGCTGGCTCCCAAGCGCATCGAGATCCCCGGCCACATCGAACACCGCGCCTCAACCTCGCGCTAGCCTACGGTCGCGCGTAAGGTATACCTGCCTGCCCACGCACGTTTTTTGGGCGCTTGATACGCTTTAACCCTGCGGAAACATTTTTCTGCGATAGTATCTGCGATATAGACCAGTCGAAACCCGCCCGAAAGAAAGGGGAGCGACATGAACCAGCAGAACATCGATTACGTACTCCGCTCCGTAGAGCAGCGTGACATCCGCTTTGTGCGTCTGTGGTTTGTCGACATTCTCGGCCGCCTCAAAAACTTTGCCATTAGCCCCGAGGACCTCGAGGTCGCTTTTGAGGAGGGCATCGGTTTTGACGGCTCGGCCATCGAGGGCTTTGCCACGCCCGAGGAAGCGACATGCTGGCGTTCCCTGATGCCTCGACCTTCCAGATTCTGCCGTGGCGCCCGAGCCATAACGGCGTCGCCCGTGTGTTCTGCGACGTGTGCACTCCCGATCGCGAGCCCTTCGCCGGCGATCCGCGCGCTGCGCTGCGTCGCATGTTCCATAAGGCCGAGAAGGCGGCTACCTACTCAACGTTGGTGCCGAGCTGGAGTATTACTACTTCCCCGACGAGCATACCCCCGAGCCGCTCGACAACGTGGGCTACTTCGATCTTTCGGTGAGCGACGCCGCGCGCGACCTGCGCCGCAACACGGTCCTTACGCTCGAGAAGATGTCCGTGCCCGTGGAGTACACCTTCCACGCCGCCGGCCGCTCGCAGCACGGCATGAGCCTGCGCCACGCCGAGGCCCTGAGCATGTCCGACGCCATCACCACGGCAAAGCTCATCATTAAGCAGCAGGCTTACGAAAGCGGCTGCCATGCCTCCTTTATGCCCAAGCCGTTGGCGGGCGAGGACGGCAGCGCCATGTTTTTGCATCAGTCGCTGTTCGACCACGACGGCAACAACGTCTTTTGGGGCGAGGACGACGAGAAGTACCATCTCTCCGATATCGCCAAGCACTACATGGCCGGCATTCTGGCGCACGCGCGCGAGATCAGCGCCATCACCAACCCCACCGTCAACTCGTACAAGCGCATCACCACGGGTGGCGACTCCGTGCCGCAGTATGCCACGTGGGGCCTGCGCAACCGCGCGAGCATGATCCGCATTCCGGTCTACAAGCCCGGCAAGCAGCTGTCCACACGCATTGAGCTTCGCAGCCCCGATCCCATGGCCAACCCGTACCTGTCAACGCCGTCACGCTGGCGGCAGGTCTCGACGGCATCGAGCGCAAGCTGGAGCTCCCGCCCGAGGCTACGGCCGAGACGCTCAAGCTCACCAACCGTCAGATGGTCGAGGCCGGTTATACGCCGCTGCCGCGCTCGCTCAAAGAGGCGCTCGACGTCTTTGAGGACTCGCAGTTCATGAAGGACGCCCTCGGCGATCACATCCATAGCTTCTTTCTTAAAAAGAAGCGCGATGAGTGGCATAAGTTTGAGTCCACGATCACCCAGTGGGAGATCAAGCACTACCTGGCGAACTCCTAATCGCGCTGACTTGTTCCAGCACGATTGAGCTCATTTCTTTGGAGGCCGACATGTCCGAAAAGAGTGCCCTGTTCATGGCGCGCACGACGCGCTTCCACGAGTTTGCCCGCAGCTTGACGACCACCCTGGGTGTCGAGGTGAGCCTGGCCACCCCCGATTCGCCGACTGCTGCGCACGACTTTGACCTGCTGATCCTCGATTCCGATGGCATTCGTAGCGATCGCATCGATCAGATTGCCAAGTGGCTCGACGATCGTGGCGGCGTTCCCATGTTGGTGATCGTCGACGACGAGGCGCTCGGCACCCTGCGCCTGCCGAATCACTCGCATGCCGACTTGTATGCTCCACGGCGACGCCCAACGAGCTCAAGGCGCGCGCACAGCGCCTGATGGGCGAGGAGGAGACCGTCACCGCCGACGATGTGCTCAACATCGATAACCTCGAGATCAACTTGGCTACCTACCAGGTGACGCTCGATGACGAACCCATCGATCTGACCCTGATGGAGTACTCGCTGCTGAGCTTTTTGGCCACGCACCCCAATCGTGCCTACAGCCGCGAGGTGCTGCTGCACCGCGTGTGGGGCTTTGAGTACTGCGGCGGCACCCGCACCGTCGACGTGCATATCCGACGCATCCGCTCCAAGGTGGGCCCGCAGATCGCGGCGCACATCACCACCGTCCGCGGCGTGGGCTATCTGTTTAAGGGCTAGATTTCCACCACAAAGGGGGCAGGCACCTTTGTGGTGGTTTTGCCGCAGGCAAGGATTCCTTTCGAGTCTGCAACAGAACTTAAGCCTTCCTAAAAGATTGCGTTTTCATACACTTGATCCCGCGTATTGGGGTACAACTCAACGTGAACAATGATGGCCCGCCACATGTTTGGCGGGCCTTTGGTTATTTGACGAAAGGATCGCAGCTATGAGTGAGAACGATTCTCAGCGTCCCCAGGATGCGGGCAACGCCGGCGAGACTCAGCAGCAGCCGCGCGTGCAGGTGGAGTCGACGCCTGCCGACAGTAACAACATTCCCTACGTGCAGGCCTATGACACGCAGACCGGCGAGCCGCTGGGCGGCCAGCAGGTTGTGAACAAGCACATGGTGGTCAAGACCAAGACCAAAAAGCTGCCGATCTTTATTACGGCGCTCGCCGGTTGCGCCTGCGGCGCTCTGCTGGTCATCGCACTCATTATGAGCGGCACGCTCGATATCGGTGGCGGAAAGAATGCCGTGACGGCGGGCGCTTCGGGTTCGTCGACGCAAAAGATCACCATCGATTCCGAGGACACCACGCTGGCCGAGCTGTCTCCGCCAAGGCGCTGCCCTCCGTCGTTTCCATCACCGCCACCTCGAGCGGCAGCCAGAATGGCTCGCTTTCGCAGTCTGCTGACGATTCCGATAGCTCGGGCAGCGTCGGTTCGGGCGTTGTGCTCGATACCGAGGGCCATATCCTCACCAACAACCACGTGGTCGATGGCTATGACCAGTACGTGGTAACCATGGACGACGGCACCACCTACGAGGCCGAGTTCGTGGGCAACGATGCCTCGAGCGACCTGGCCGTCATCAAGCTCAAGGACGCCGATGCCTCCAAGCTCACCCCGATCGAGATCGGCGACTCCGATAAGCTCAACGTGGGCGAGTGGGTCATGGCGATCGGTTCGCCCTTCGGCAACGAGCAGTCTGTCTCCACGGGTATCGTGTCGGCACTGTATCGCTCCACGGCCATGAGCTCTACCAGCGGCAACACCATCTATGCCAACATGATCCAGACCGATGCCGCCATCAACCCGGGCAACTCCGGCGGCGCGCTCGTTAACGACAATGGTGAGCTCGTGGGCATCAACTCGCTCATCGAGAGCTACTCGGCTCCAGCTCGGGTGTGGGCTTTGCCATTCCCGTCAACTACGCTAAGAAGATTGCCGACCAGATCATTGACGGCAAGACGCCGGTTCATCCGTATCTGGGCGCCACGCTTTCGAGCGTTAACGCGCTCAATGCCCGCACTAACAAGCTGAGCACCGATAGCGGTGCGTATGTGGCGAGCGTCGTCGAGGACGGTCCCGCAGCCAAGGCCGGCATTCAGGAAGGCGATGTCATCACCAAGCTGGGCGACGACGAGATTACGAGCGCCGACGGCTGATCATCGCACTGCGCAGCCACGAGGTGGGCGAGAAGGTCGAGATCACGCTCATGCGCGGCAAGGAAGAGAAGACGGTTACCGTCGAGCTGGGCTCCGATGAGGAGTTGCAAAACCAGCAGCAGAACGATAGCGCGACCGACACCGGCAACGGTAGCATTACCGAAGATCAGCTGCGCCAGTACCTGGAGGAGCTGCTCGGTCAGCAGGGCCAGGGCCAGGGTCAAGGTTACGGCCAGGGCTACTAACCAGCCGTTTCGCATAGTTTGAAGCCAGAGGGGCTGTCCCGCCAACGCAGGACAGCCCCTCTTTTGCGATGGATCCCGGGAACGGGGGAAACGGATTATTTTGAGCTGGCAAGGAGCTTGGTTCGGAAGGGCCTGAACTAACTGTCCGCCCCAGTTTGACGGCTGCCGATTCGGTGCGGTTCGAAAGGGCTATTCGGCCTCATTGCGACCGGTGGTACTCTAGTATCCGTTTGAAATCGAGCGAAGGAGTGCCGCTATGGAGCAATCGAGCCTGTTTGGTGACGGTGTGGACATCGATACCGAAACGCCCGCGAGTGTGGACGTCGCCGCACCGACCGATGCCCGTGCCCAGGCGGCAGTGCGGGCGGCAGAGTTGCGCCACGAGCTCGACTACCACGCCTACCGCTATTACATGCTCGACGCGCCCGAGATCACGGACGCCGCCTTTGACAAGATGCTCGTTGAGCTACAGGAAATCGAGGCAGCCTATCCCGATCTGGTAACGCCCGATAGCTATACCCAGCGCGTGGGCGGTTACGTGAGCGAACAGTTTACGCCGGTCGCGCACATGGCGCGCATGTATTCGATGGACGATGCCATGGACCTGGACGAGCTTGACGCGTGGCTGCAGCGCACCGAGGACGCCCTTGGCGCCGGTAGTGTCACCTATACCTGTGAACTTAAGATCGACGGCTTGGGCGTAGCCCTTACCTACCAAAACGGCACGTTCGTGCGCGCGGCCACGCGCGGCGACGGCACCACGGGCGAGGACGTGTCGCTTAACGTGCGCACCATCAAGGATGTGCCATGCACCTGTCCGAGCCGGCGCTCGCCCACATGGGCGCCGACCGAGAGCGTACCATCGAGGTACGTGGCGAGGTTTACATGCCCAAGGGCAGTTTTGTACGCCTAAACGATGAGGCCGATGCCGAGGGCCGCGACCCCTTCGCCAACCCGCGCAACGCCGCCGCAGGTAGTCTCCGCCAAAAGGATCCCAAAGTCACGGCTCGTCGCGACCTGGCAACCTTTATCTACGCCATCGCCGATACCGACCCGTTGCATGTCCACAGCCAGCGCGAGTTCCTCGACTGGTTGCGCAGCGCCGGCTTTAGCGTCAACCCCAACGTGGCTCGCTGCGCCACGCCGGCCGAGGTCCACGAGTTCTGCGCCCAGGCGCTCGAGCATCGCGGCGACCTGGACTACGACATCGACGGCGTGGTCGTAAAGGTCGACAGCTTCCAGCAGCAGCTCGACCTGGCTTTACCGCCCGCGCGCCGCGCTGGGCCATCGCCTTTAAGTTTCCGCCCGAGGAAAAGCAGACTGTCCTGCGCGAGATTCGCATCCAGGTGGGCCGCACGGGCGTGCTCACGCCGGTCGCCGAGTTTGACCCGGTGACAGTCGCGGGTTCCACCATCGCACGCGCCACGCTGCACAACATCGACGAGATCCGCCGCAAAACGTGCGCGAGGGCGACACCATCATCGTGCACAAGGCCGGCGACGTGATCCCCGAGGTTGTGGGGCCGGTGCTCGACAAGCGCCCGGCGGACAGCGTTGACTGGCAAATGCCCGAGGTTTGCCCCGTGTGCGGCAGCCCCGTGGTGCACGAGGATGGCGAGGTTGCCTATCGCTGCGTGTCCATCGACTGCCCCGCGCAGCTCAAGGAGCGCCTGTCCACTGGGTGAGCCGCGGCTGCATGGACGTCGACGCCTGGGCGACGAGATCGTCGACAAGATGATCGTCGCCGGCCTGATCCACGATGTCGCGGACTTCTACCAGCTCACGGTCGACGACATCGCCGGACTGGACACGGGGCGCGTGGTAAAAGGAGGACATCGCAAGGGCGACCCCATGCTCGACAAGCATGGAAAGCCGATGCTCAACGCGGATGGTACTCCAAGGCTTTACAAAGCCGATCGAATCGTTAAAAATGCGGGCGAGCCCATACCGGTGGGTGTTAAGACGGCTGAAAAGATAGTCGATGAGCTCAATAAATCTCGCCAGCTGCCGCTCTCAAGGGTTCTATTTGCTTTGGGGATTCGCTTGGTGGGAAAGAACGTTGCCGAGCTTATAGCGCGGCGTTACCTTTCAATTGATGCGCTCGTTGTAGCTGACGCGGAAGATATGGCCCAGATTGAAGGAGTCGGACCGGAAATTGCAAAAAGCATAAAGGAGTTCCTCTCTATTCCGGAAAACCTCGATGTTCTCCAACGACTTCGTGAATATGGTCTCTCTCTCGAGGAAGACCTTATGGGCGAGATGCAAACAAGTCTGAGCAAGCTGGCATTTCCGTTGATCTCGCTTCGGGGCAACCGCTAACTGGATTGACTTTTGTGCTGACCGGTACGCTCGAGAAGCGCACACGTTCCGAGGCGGGAGAAGCGCTCAAGCTTCTCGGCGCAAAGGTTGCAGGTTCGGTATCAAAGAAGACATCGTTTGTTGTGGCTGGCCCGAATGCCGGTTCCAAGCTTTCAAAAGCTGAATCGCTCGGAGTGCCGGTGTTAAACGAGGAAGAGCTTGAAGAGATCCTGCGGACCGGTGCTGTCCCAGAGTGATAGGAGATTCATATGGATCTAACATTTTTGATGTCGAGACCCCTAATAAGAAAAACGATCGGATAAGTTCGATCGGGCTTATCCGGGCGACTTCGGAAGGCGAAATAATCGACCGTGTTCAGTTCACGGTTAATCCTGAAGAACCTTTTGATGACTTCAACATGCGCTTAACGGGCTTATCTCCTGTTGCGGTAAAAGACAGTCCTTGCTTTCGTTCTCTTTGGGAAGACGAACTGTCGGATAGAATCGAGGGATCGATTCTCGTTGCCCACAATGCGCCCTTTGACCTATCTGTATTAAGCAAGTCTTTGCTTGGCTATGGTTATGAAAAGCCGGATTTTGTTTACGCGTGCACTCTGGAAATGGCCAAAAGGTTGCATCCTGAATACAAGAATTACAAGCTTCCGACTGTCTGTAGCAACTTAGACATTTCCATGGGACGCCATCATAATGCTATGGACGATGTTGATGCCTGTTTTGAAATATATTGGAAGCTATGTGAGGAAGAGCGTTCGGAAGAGCGCTTTAAGCCATTTAGCCTAGGCAGTCTGGGGCGTCGTGAAAGGCGCGCTTGCCATGAAAGGCATTACTCATCGCGAACGGAGGCTCTGCGCGGTCTTATCACGCTGAGCATGAAGCTATCTCAGACGGTTCTGTATCCTTTGATGAAGCAATGAACATCATGGCTTTTATCGAGGACCACGTTGATCTCAGGGAAGATGCTACGGTTTCACATATCTATGAATTGATGGCTGAGATGCTTATCGATGGCGATATCGATTCTGAGGAATCGGATGGCCTTATTGAGCTGTTCGGAAGGCTTGATGATCCTGTGGCCATGGGTCTGGTAAAGAAGTCTTCTTTGAAGGGCGTAATTTCTGTTTGAGTGGCAACTTTGAGCATGGCTCTAAGGGTGTAATCGCTTCTTACATCGAGAAAATGGGTGGCAGCTGCATCAAAAGCGTAACCAAGAAATGCAACTATGTGGTTGTGGGCGGCTGCGGAAACGAAATGTGGTCAACCGGAAAATACGGATCGAAAGTCAAAAAGGCTATGGACTGGCAAAGCAAAGGGGTTTCCATCGAAATAATCGGGGAAAATGAGCTGGGGATGTAGGTAGTGCCGTCGCATTCTCAAGATAAACATTAACATTAACGTGTATACTGAGCAGTGAAGATACATGTTGAGAGGAGCCGTTATGGTTACCGTCGCATTTTCGGAGCTGCGCCAAAACTTACGCAGGTGGCCGAAAGGGTTGCCAATGAGGGCGAGGAGGTTGTGGTTTTCAAGCGGAGCAAGCCGTTGTTCAAGATTGTGCCACTCGACTATCAAGGCCCAGTTGCGGTGGAATATGACGCTGCTCAGGAGCGTGGGGGTGCAAGTCGACGCGCGGTTCGGACAAGCCAAGCGCGACGTGGGTACGATGTGGCATCCCAAGATCACCTGGAAGGAGATTCGCGAGATGCTCGCGGAGGATGAGGACTACCAGGAGTATCTCGATATCGTGGCCAAAATGCCAAAGGGAACGCCGCTCGATACGATGACGGTTGAAGATGAAAAGCGCATCGCGAGGGAGCGCTACCTATGAGGCATTTCTCGATACTAATTTTCTGCTCGATTGCGTGCTTCCGGGTCGGCCGGAGCATGGGGCGGCGCAAACCATCAAGGGGCTTGTTGACGTGGGGCTTATCGAGGGCGTTGTTTCGGCCTGCTCTCTCAAGGACGCGTATTACATTCTCACTAAACAGGCCGGCGAGGCGCGCGCCCGCGAGGTAGTGCGCGACTGCCTTAAGAGCTACTCGGTAGAGCCTCTCGACCAAGAAGTTTGTTTTACCTCCGCCTATTCCGATGAGCCGGACTTCGAGGACGGTTGTATCCGTGCGATGGCAGAGCGCGCCGGTGTGGACTTTATCATTACGCGCGATCGCGCTGCCTTTGTGCGCTCGACCATCAAGACCTTCTCGCCCGCAGAGTTCATCCGTGCGTTTCCGATTCCGGAGGAGTAAAACCGCCATATCGGGGACTGTCCCCGGCGTGATGGTTCTCCTGTAGCCGACGCTCGTTAGTTGAGCTACGCTTCATACCTGCCCGGGAGGTTCTTAATCGAGCACAGTAACGGGCACCGTGATCTGCGTCACGTAGGTTGTGGGGTCGTCGCTGATGATGTCGTCGATGAGGGCGATCTCGCGCGAGGGGCCGACGGGTGTCAGGTTGCGCTCGCGCATATAGCTGAGCAGCTGCTCATAGCGTGGGGTTGCTTGCCCGTGCGTGCCGCGAAAGCTAATGGTCAGGCAGCGCGCGGCGGGTCGCGTCTCGAGGTCGCCCACGTAATCATCGGTGTCATCGAGCAGTAGAAAGACCTCGTCGTAGCCATCAAAGTCGCCGGCGGCGAGGCGCTCGGCGCTAATCCCAACGCCCAAGTTGCCCAGAAAGACAAAGGTCTCGTGCTGGCCTTCTGCAGTTGACGAATCTGCACTCCAACGCATAGGCGTCGGTGGGGGTTGGACGCGTTCG
>ENA-OQDF01000867-OQDF01000867.1-human-gut-metagenome-genome-assembly--contig:-NODE-867-length-12620-cov-1.985272_pt1 | contig 12620 bp, 21 predicted proteins | sample MGYA00242769_ERZ504597 | MGnify/ENA primary metagenome ERZ504597 (study PRJEB26092, sample SAMD00036305) | human gut metagenome | host: Homo sapiens | study: EMG produced TPA metagenomics assembly of...
TTCTAATCCATTTAAAGAAATTTTTCAATAGTCTTTGTTATATTCCTAACGATCTGATGCGAATATTTTCTTTGCCATAGCGTTTTTCAAGGTCAAAAATCAGATTTTCATCATCTGAAACCATAAAACTGCTTCCAAGTCGATTAACAGCGCGCTCCGCCTTACAATATATAACAACTGGATTTTTCCAGGATATGAAGTCAGAATTGCTTTTAAATCATTTTCATCTGTAAAAAATGTTTCTTTATCTGCAAATTGTACCCATAACTCTTGTCTTTGATCATCAAAGCTTATGATCTGATCACATATCAATTTACTTCTTCTTCTGAAATCTGTGTTTTCCCTTTAATAAATACTTCGCATCTTTCTCTTAAAAGAGACTGATATGCTGCATACTGTCTTGGAAATACAACAACTTCCACAGTTCCTCTTAAATCTTCCAGTGTGATAAATGCCATGTTCTGATTTTTCTTTGTGAGTTTTACATTCATCTCACTGGATCAGCCCGCCAATGATACAGCTTTCCTGATCACGGATCTTTGTCTTTCCTGTTTCCTCATCAATCACAAAATCTGAAGTGTGTGCTGTAACACTTCTCTCTAACCGTTCCATATCATCTTCTAGCGGATGGCCGCTGACATAGATTCCAAGAACTTCTTTTTCCATCGCAAGTTTCTGTTCCTTTTCGTATTCCCCAACATCGGGATACGTGATCTTAAAAGATTGCTGATCTTCTTCTCCAAGAAGATCCATAAGGCTCATCTGTCCTGCAATCTCATTTTTACGTTCTTTCTGAATGCTGTCGATCACACTGGCATAGACGATCATCTGCTGTTTTCTTGTAACTCCAAAACAGTCAAGTGCTCCAGATTTGATCAGATTCTCTACTGTTCTCTTATTGATCTCTTTGCTTTGAAAGACGTTCTACAAGATCTTTGAAATCTCTATATAGACCATTTGCTTTTCGTTCTTTGATGATTGCTTCGATCACCGGTTTTCCAAGGCTCTTGATCGCTGTCAGTCCATATCGGATATTGCCTCCATCAACTGAGAATGCCCCTTCTCCGTAGTTGATATCCGGGGGCAGAATCTTAATTCCAAGCTTCTTGCATGCATAACTATACTCTGAAATCTTATTTGTGTTTCCAAGCACTGATGTTAACAATGCTGCCATAAATTCTACTGGATAATGACATCTTAAATATGCTGTACGATAAGCAACCACCGCATAAGCAGCAGCGTGAGATTTATTAAATGCATATTTTGCAAAGTCTAGCATCTCATCCCAGATCTGGTTAGCTGTCTTTTCATCGATTCCATTATTGATACATCCTGGAATTCCTTCTTCTTCATTTCCATAAACAAAGTTCTGACGCTCCTTGATCATAACATCGCCTTTTTTCTTAGACATGGCACGACGCACAAGATCACTTCGTCCAAGAGTATATCCGGCAAGTTTCATAACGATCTGCATAACCTGTTCCTGATAAACAATACATCCATAGGTTGGTTCAAGGATTTCTTCCATCTGTTCACACTCATAATGAATACTTCCTGATGATTTTTCCTTCGATATATCTCGGAATAAAGTCCATTGGTCCCGGACGATACAAGGAAATCCCTGCGATAATATCTTCCATATTCGCTGGTTTTAATTCCTTCATAAAAGATTTCATTCCTGAACTTTCCAGCTGGAACACCCCTTCTGTATGGCCATTTCCGATCATCTCATAAACTTCTTTATCTGTCGGATCAATTTTTGTAATATCGAATTCTGGCACTTTTCTGCGCACCATTTTCTCTGCATCCTGAATTACTGTTAATGTACGTAATCCTAAGAAGTCCATTTTTAGTAGTCCAAGTTCCTCGATCGTTGTCATGGTAAATTGTGTAACCGCTGCATTATCTGCACCTGTCGCTAAAGGTACATATTCATCGATTGCTGTCTTACCGATCACAACTCCAGCTGCATGCATGGAAGCATGCCTTGGTAAACCTTCCAGTCTCTTTGACATATCGATCAAATAATGTGTCTCTTCATCCTGTTCATAAGCTGTTCTTAAATCTTTACTGATCTTTAATGCTTTGTCGATCGTAATATTATTTTCATTCGGCACCATCTTGGAAATGCTGTCAACTCTTGCATATGGAATATCCAAGACTCTTCCAACATCTCGGATCACAGCTCTTGCTGCCATTGTTCCAAATGTAATGATCTGTACAACCTGATCTTTGCCGTATTTTCTTACGACATAATCGATTACTTCCTGTCTTCTTTCATAGCAGAAATCCACGTCGATATCAGGCATGGATACACGCTCTGGATTCAGGAAACGCTCAAACAGAAGCTGGTACCTGATCGGATCGATGTCAGTGATCTCAAGACAATAAGAGACAATACTTCCGGCAGCAGAACCACGCCCCGGTCCAACAGCGATCCCATGTTCTTTTGCATAATGAATAAAGTCCCATACGATCAGAAAATAATCAACATATCCCATATTTTCAATCGTTTTTAATTCATAAGCTAATCGTTCTCTCAATTCATCTGTAACTTCTGGATATCGACGTTTTAATCCTTCCTCACATAAATGATGCAGATAAGTGACTGCCGTATATCCCTCTGGAACATCATATTCTGGTACTTTCTGTTCTCCAAATACGATTTCTACGTTACAGCGTTCTGCAATCTTTCCTGTATTCTCAATTGCCTCTCTCGCATATGGGAACAGTCTTTGCATTTCTTCTGGTGATTTTAAATAATACTGTCCGCCCTCATAACGCATACGGTCTTCGTCTTGTACTTTCTTCCCTGTCTGGATGCAAAGCAGGATATCGTGTGCCTCTGCATCTTCCTTAAATGTATAATGAATATCATTTGTGGCAACCAGATCGATCCCTGTCTCTTTCGACATCTTAAGAAGTGCCGTATTTACCTTTGTCTGATCTGGAATTCCATGATCCTGTAATTCTAAGAAAAAGTTATCTTTTCCAAATAAATCCTGCAATTTCAGTGCTGTATCTTTCGCTTTTTCATAGTTATTTTCACGAATATATGTTGCAACTTCCCCAGCAAGACATGCACTTAATGCGATCAGACCTTCTCTGTATTTTTCCAAAACTTCATAATCTACTCGCGGTTTATAATAAAACCCTTCAGTAAATCCTCTGGAAACGATCTTCATCAAATTGTGATATCCTGTATCATTCTTGGCAAGGAGGACCAAATGGTAATATCTTTTATCTCCCTGACTTGCTTCCTTATCAAATCTTGAACCAGTTGTTACATAAATCTCACATCCGATGATTGGTTTGATCCCTTCTGCTTTCGCTGCCTTATAAAAATCGATCACTCCATACATAGCTCCGTGATCGGTAATCGCAATACTGTCCATTCCAAGCTCTTTCGCCTGATGAACAAGTTCTTTTATTTTACTCGAACCATCCAGAAGACTGTATTCTGTATGGACATGTAAATGTGTAAAACTCATGAAACACCTCTTTTCTAATATCTTCTATATTCATATGTCAGTTTTGTACATCTTATGGATATTTTATGTTTTTTGTATTTTCTGGCTATCATTTTATCATACTATCGTATTTTGTGCTATAATCTGTAGATAACAGCATGATTTTTTATGATAGCTGATCTTGCTGAAATATAAAAACGAAAGAAACGAGGTTTTCTATGGAAAATATAACAATTCAAGACATTTTAGACGCAACTGGCGGAACACTTTTATGCGGTGATCCTTCCATGAAGATTGACCATTTAAGTACAAATTCTATGGAGGTAGGTCCAAACACTTTATTTGTACCGATCATCGGTGAACGCGTTGACGCACACGTCTTTATTCCAAATGCATTAAAAGAAGGCGGTGCTTGTTTAACACAGGAACATAATGAAGCCGAAGGGGATGCCCCTTATATTAAAGTCCCTGATACTTTAACAGCAATGCAGCAGATTGCTTCTTATTATCGAAATAAAATGTCACTTCCAATCATTGGTGTAACTGGAAGTGTTGGAAAGACAACAACCCGTGAGATGATCGCTCACGTTTTAAAAGGAAAATATAAAGTATTCGAAACAATCGGTAATCAAAATAGTCAGGTTGTGTGCCTTTAACTTAGATCATCTGACATCAGAAGATGAGATTGGTGTTCTTGAGATGGGAATGAGTGAAAAAGGCCAGATCACAACTCTTGGCAACATTATTCATCCAAACGTTGGTGTTGTCACAAATGTTGGCGTTTCTCATATTGAAATGATGGGTTCCAGAGATAATATCTGTATCGAAAAATTAGATATTCAGAATGGACTTCCAGAAGATGGTGTTCTTTTCTTAAATGGGGACAATGACATGATCCGCAAACATATTGACTATGTAAAAAAACATATGAATTTTATGGTTTTGCAGATGATTGTACATATCGTGCAGAAAAGATCCGTGAAAAGAATGGACAAACTTTATTTGAATTCCACTACGGTAATATGAAAGAAAATATCACATTAAATGTTCTTGGAAAACATAATGTATCCAATGCCCTGGCTGCAATTGCGATCGGTCTTCGCTATGATGTTCCAATGGATGCAATCAAGACACAATTATCCACATTTTCTGGTCAGAGACAGAATATTGTCCACGTAAATGACTATACTCTGATCGACGATGCATATAACGCAAGTCTGATTCCATGAAAGCAAGCCTGAGCATTTTATCTGATTTTAAGACAAGAGGACGTAAGATCGCTGTCTTATCTGATATGCTGGAACTTGGACCGGATTCACCAGAATATCATAAAGAAGTTGGTCGTTTTATCGCTACAACGAAAGTAACAGACCTCTTTATCACAGGTGAACTTTCCAAGAATTATATTGAAGAAGCATGGAAAGAAAATCCTTCCCTTCATACACGTACATTTTCTTCCAACGACGAGCTGATTGCTTTCCTTGAAACTTACTTAAAAAAGAATGATGTCGTACTGATCAAAGGATCTAATGGTATGAATCTTAAAGAAGTAAGTAAAGCTTTGATGGCATAATTGTACAAAAAATAGAACATCATTTTTTCTTGACAATCTTTTTTTACAGGTCTATTATAAGTGCAACGAAATACAGAATGCAATGAGCAGGACACATTGATATTTGAATTCTTTTCAAGAGAGTTGTCGGAAGCTGCGAGACAATAAAGAACTTATATCAGTATCCCCTGCGAGCAGTCAGCTGAATGTGAATTTTCATTAGTAAGTGCGACCGGATTCCTTCCGTTATCGAGGAACACATTAAATGATGTGATTAAGGGATTACGATTTGAGTAATAAAAAGAAGTGGTACCGCGGAGAATATTCGTCTTCTGGAATGCTGATCAAGCATTTCAGGAGATTTTTTTTACTCATTTTTATTGTATCCTGTGTTTTGAATACATTTTATTTTATTATAGAGTTTATTTTAAGAGGAGTGATTAAGAATGAATAGCTTAACAATCGTAGCAATCGCAATCGTCGTATTAGTTGCTGGTTATGCCCTTTACGGACGCTGGTTAGCTAAGACATGGGGAATCGATCCTAAAGCGAAAACCCCAGCTTACACACACGAAGATGGTGAAGATTACATCCCGACACCAAAAGCCGTTGTATTTTCCCATCAATTTTCATCCATCGCAGGTGCAGGTCCTGTTACCGGACCGATCATCGCCGCAATGTTTGGATGGCTGCCAGTTCTTCTCTGGCTGTTGATCGGTGGTATCTTCTTCGGAGCCGTTCAGGATTTTACATCTCTTTATGCTTCTGTAAAGAATGAAGGAAAATCCATGGGTGTCCTGATTGAAAAATACATCGGTAAAACAGGAAGAAAATTATTCCTTCTGTTTTCTTGGTTATTTACTTTACTTGTAATCGCAGCTTTCACAGATATGGTTGCCGGAACATTTAACGGATTTACTGTAACCGGTGCTAAAAGCTCACCGAACGCTGCAGCTGCTTCTATCTCTATGTTATTTATCTTAGGAGCCGTTGTTTTTGGATTATTTACAAAATATTTTAAACCTAATCAGAAAGTAGAATTCGTTGCAGGAATCGTATTACTGCTCGTTATGTTAGCTGTTGGTATTGCTTTCCCATTGTATTTCAGCAAGAATGCATGGATTGGTGTAGTCATGGTTTACTTATTCCTTGCATCCGTTATGCCAATGTGGTTAATGATGCAGCCTCGTGACTATTTAAGTACTTTCCTATTAGTCGGAATGATCATCGGTGCTGTCCTTGGTGTATTCGTTGCACATCCAGCAATGAACTTACCTGCATTCAACGGATTTAATGTTGGTGGAAAGAGCTTATTCCCTACATTATTTATTACGATCGCCTGTGGTGCTGTTTCTGGATTCCACAGTCTGGTATCTTCAGGAACATCATCTAAGACAGTCAGCAATGAAAAAGATATGCTTTGCGTTGGATATGGATCTATGATGGTTGAATCTTTATTAGGTGTCATCGCCTTAGTTGTTGTCGGTGCAGCAGCTGTTGGTGGTAAAATGCCTGAAGGAACACCATTCCAGATCTTCTCAGGAAATGTCGCTGGATTCTTAACATTACTTGGAATTCCTAAACATGTTGCTACATGCTTTATGACAATGTGTGTTTCTGCATTAGCATTAACATCTCTTGACTCTGTAGCAAGAATCGGTCGTATGTCATTCCAGGAATTATTCATGGGAGAATCTGCTGACGGATCTGATCTTACAGGTGTAAGAAAATTATTTACAAATAAATATTTTGCAACTGTTATCACATTATTCTTCGGATTCTTATTATGCTTAGGTGGATACAACAACATCTGGCCATTATTCGGAGCAGCAAACCAGTTATTAGCATCCTTAGTACTGATCGCATTATCTGTCTTCTTATTAACAACAGGAAGAAAAGGATGGATGTTATACGCACCTATGTGCATCATGTTAGTTGTAACATTTACAGCCCTTGTACAGGCCGTGATCGGAATCTTTACAAAGATCTTTGTAACAGGTGGATTCGTATTTATGATCGATGGATTACAGTTGATCGTCGCTTTACTTCTGATGGCACTTGGACTTATGGTCGCAATCTCTTGCTTTAAGAAACTGTTCCAGAAGAGTCATGAAGGATCTTCAAATAGCTCTACACATGCTACAGTTTAAATGCTGATTTGATAGTCTTTCGTATATGTGACAAAATAAGATAAGCAACCGAAAGCGATGCGGTTGCTTATTTATTTTTTATCATATACTCGAATTCTACAGTTGGCCAACTACAAATTAAAATTTTAGTTCATTACATTCACTGGATTTCCTTCCATCCAGTATTTTACATTGTCAAAATCAATGATCGCACGTTTTACTAATGCTTCTTTTGTTGCAAATGCTACATGTGGTGTTGCGATCAGATTCTTTGCGTGTAAGAGAGGATGATCTTTTGCTACTGGAGGTTCATTTTCAAAAACGTCAACTGCTGCTCCTGCAATCTTTCCTTCATTTAATGCATCTGCTAATGCTTTACTGTCAACAACTGGTCCTCTTGCTGTATTTATGAGAACTGCATTTGGCTTCATGAGTGCGATCTCTTTCTCGCTGATCAGACCTTTTGTTGAGGCGTTTAATGGTACATGCAGTGAAATAATATCACAAGTAGATAAAGCTCTTCTAAGTCCACATACTGCACTCCTGCAAGGTCTTTGACTGTTCTTGAATATGCATAAACTTCGCAGCCAAAAGCCTGTGCGATATTTGCTACCCTGGTTCCGATTGCTCCTGTTCCTACCACTCCAATTTCTTTCCTTCTAGTTCAAATCCAACGAGACCATCTTTAGTTCCTTCTTTTCTAACAACCTCGTTGCAGGAAATGATATTGCGATACAATGAGATCAGAAGTCCAAAAACAAGATCTGAGACTGCTGCATTTGAGTATCCTGCACAATTGCACACCATAATTCCCTGTTCTTTGCAGGCATCCATTGCAATATGATCGATTCCTGTAAATGCTACTGCAAGCATCTTAAGATTCTTACATCCTTTAATCACGTCTGCATTTAATGGCAGGTTTGCAACCATGATAATGTCTGCATCTTTTCCTCGTTCAATTAAGCTTTCTGTGTCAGTTACTTTGGTCTGGTAAGATATGATCTCAACGGAATCTGGCAATGCTTTGTGTGCGATTTCCATCAACTTATCTTCTTCTACACCTAATGGTTCAATAATCACTAATTTCATAATCGTTGAATACTCCTTTCAATTATCTTCTTTTCTATTCTATCATCAAAGTCTTTATAATACAAAAACTGCCACACCAGTTTTCACCAATGTGACAGTTTTGTTTACTTTATAGAAAATCTACTGGAGTAAATCTCTTAATTATTTAAGAGTTACTTTAGCTCCCTGTTCTTCTAATTTAGCTTTGATGTCTTCAGCTTCTGCTTTAGATGCACCTTCTTTGATTACTTTAGGAGCTCCGTCAACTAATTCTTTAGCTTCTTTTAATCCTAATCCTGTTACTTCACGAACAGCTTTGATGACTTTAACTTTAGCTCCACCAACTTCTGTTAATTCTACGTCGAATTCGTCTTTTTCTTCTGCTCCACCTTCAGCTCCAGCTGCTGCTACTACAACACCTGCTGCTGCGGATACTCCAATTCTTCTTCACAAGCTTTTACTAAATCATTTAATTCTAATACTGATAAACCTTTGATAACTTCAATAATTTCCTGAGTTGTCATTATAATTTCCTCCTAATATTTTAAATTTTACTGATAACTGATCTTACTCAGCTGCAGCCCCTTCTCCGTCTTTTTCAGCGATCTGCTTAATAACACGAGCAAAGTTTGTAATTGGGGACTGAATGCTTCCAAGGAATTTCGCAAGTAATTCGTCTCTTGATGGGATGCTTGCGATAACCTGGATACCATCTTTGTCATAGAATGTTCCTTCTACAACACCAGATTTCATTTCTAATACTTCAACGTTCTTAACGTGTTTTGCAAGGATTCTTGCAGGAGCTGTAGCATCTGTCTTAGAAACAGCGATTGCTGTAGGTCCTGTTAAATCATCAGCTAATGCTTCAAATTCTGTTCCCTGGATTGCAAAACGAATCATAGTATTTTTATATACTTTGTATTCTACGCCAGCTTCTCTTAATTCTTTACGCATTGCTGTATCCTGTTCTACAGTAATTCCACGGTAAGAAACTAATACTGCTGACTGAGCGTCTGTAAGCAATTCTTTAATTTCGTCTACGATTGGTTGTTTTAACTCAACTTTTGCCATTGAAATGGTGCACCTCCTTGATTTATTTTGTGTACCACCGCACATATAAAAAGAAAACTCTATATCTGCACAGACATAGAGTGTTAATTAGCATATTCACTAATACTCTCCTCGGCAGGTTGTTCTACGTTGCGCCTTGCGGCACCTGCTGTCTTCGGCAGTAATACTTTATATATATTACAATACATCTGATCATATGTCAAATGTTTTTTTGCTTTTTTTGTTATGTTTTTATTTTTATGCAATTTCTGTCTTAGCACCGTATAGAATCTGCATAATATGGGACCAGACTACATGAGACTGGCCCCTTTTCATTAATTACAGCTAAATATTAAGCAAATTTTGTTGTATCAACTTTTACTCCAGGTCCCATTGTAGAAGTGATTGTTACATTTCTAAAATACTGACCTTTTGCTGCTGCAGGTTTTGCTTTTACGATTGCATCGATTAACGTCTGGAAGTTGTCCGCTAACTGTTCTTCTGTGAAAGAAGCTTTCCACTGGTACATGAATGATGTTGGCTTTATCTAATCTATATTCGATTTTACCTGCTTTGATTTCTTTGATTGCATTAGCAACGTCCATTGTTACAGTTCCGGCTTTAGGGTTAGGCATTAAACCTTTAGGTCCTAAGTCACGTCCTAAACGACCTACTACACCCATCATGTCTGGAGTAGCTACTACTACGTCGAAGTCATACCAGTTTTCTTTCTGGATCTTAGGAATTAATTCTTCTGCTCCTACAAATTCTGCTCCTGCTGCTTTCGCTTCTTCAGCTTTTGCATCTTTAGCGAATACAAGAACTTTAACTTCTTTACCAGTTCCGTGTGGAAGTACAACTGCTCCACGGATCTGCTGGTCTGCCTGACGTCCATCTACACCAAGACGGATATGTGCTTCGATTGTTTCGTCGAATTTAGCGTTTGCTAATTTTTTACTAAAGCAACTGCTTCCTGTGGATCATAATTGTTTGCTCTGTCCACTAATTTTGTAAGCTCTGCGTATCTCTTACCTTTTTTCATTCTAAAAATACCTCCTGTGGTAATATCGGGAGTTCACCCTCCCACTTTCGTTTCAATTTGTGACTACTCTTCTACTGTGATTCCCATACTTCTTGCAGTACCGGCGATCATGCTCATTGCTGCTTCGATAGAAGCTGCGTTTAAGTCTTTCATCTTTGTTTCAGCGATCTGCTGAAGATCTGCTTTAGAAATAGTAGCTACTTTAGTTCTGTTAGGTTCTCCTGATCCAGACTGATTTTACAAGCTTTCTTTAATAAAACTGCTGCTGGTGGAGTCTTTGTGATGAAGCTGAAGCTTCTATCCTGATATACAGTGATTACTACAGGGATGATCATGTCTCCCTGATCAGCTGTTCTTGCGTTAAATTCTTTTGTAAACTGTACAATGTTTACTCCGTGCTGTCCAAGTGCTGGTCCAACGGGTGGTGCTGGTGTTGCCTTTCCTGCTGGAATCTGAAGTTTGATATAACCTTCTACTTTCTTTGCCATAATCGTTAACCTCCTGATTATTGTGGTAATTACGGGATAGCCCTCCCACTTTGTTTCAAATAAGATTCTGTTCTTATTCTTCGTTACGCTTTCTTAATATCTAAGAAATCAATTTCTACTGAAGTTGCTCTTCCGAACATCTCTACTTCAATAGTAACTGTCTGCTTGCTTTCATTGATTGCAGTAACCGCACTTGTTGTTCCTTCCCAAGCACCGGAAGTTACAACGATCATATCACCAACTTCGATATCAAGTTCGACTTTCTCTCTTGCTGGTGTTTCTTGCTGTTCTCCTCCAATCTGGATTCCTAATGGTTTCATCTCTGCAGGAGTCAGCGGTACTGGTTTTGATCCAGGTCCTACGAATCCTGTAACACCTCTTGTGTTACGAACCACATACCATGTGTCGTCGTTCATGATCATATGGATCAGAACATAACCTGGGAACATTTTTCTTGAAACTTGTTTCTTCACACCGTTTCTCATCTCTACCACATCTTCGAGTGGTACGCGGACTTCTAAGATCTCATCCTGAAGCTTACGGTTCTCGATGGTTTTCTCAATATCCACTTTTACTTTGTTTTCATAACCTGAGTAGGTGTGAACAACATACCAATTTGCCTCTGCCATAAAATCTCCTTACTTCTATCCAACCAATGCCTGAATTCCATACTGGATTCCAACATCAAGAACTGCAACAATGATTCCGATAATAATAGCACAGATCACTACAACTGCTGTTTCTTTTGCAATTCTTTCTTTCGTTGGCCAGATAATTCTGTTAAATTCAGCTTTTAACTCTTTAAACCAACTTGGTTTCTTTGCTTTGTTAGTTTTCTCCATGTTTTCACTTCCTTTTCTCTCAAAGGGAATTACCGGAAATTATTTTGTTTCTTTGTGTAATGTGTGAGTTTTACAGAATTTGCAGTATTTCTTTGTTTCCATGCGTTCAGGATGAGTTTTCTTATCCTTTGTCATGTTGTAATTACGCTGTTTACATTCTGTACATTCTAATGTTACTCTTGTGCGCACAACTTCCACCTCCATTTTGTTTGTTGTTCATTAAAATAAGGCATAAAAAAAGACCTTCTTCCAACGCTAAAGTCTAGCGTGATTATCATAGCATGTGTGTTGTTGCTCGTCAATGGGTTTTTCATTATTTTTGAAGAACAATTTATTTTTCGTTCGTTTATTTGTAAATATTATATTCTTTCATAAGCTTGTTTCTATATTCTTTATCATTGTATATTTTCTCTATTTCATTTATTTTATTTCCTGCTATTAGTATTTTTACTAATTTTAGTGTTGCATCTTCACCCATACTGATTCCTTGTGTAATTCCACGCTCGATTCCTTTGTTAATCGCATTATCTAATATTGTACACATCGTAACTTCTCCTTTCTCATCTTTCTTTATATCCAACTGCAGAAATCTTTCATCTTCTGCAAAAATCCTCATAAACTTTAACATTTCATCTACATGTTTAATTGGTTTATGATTTTTATACTTCTTACATGTATTGTATTCTATTAACATTTTATTTTCAATAGTTTAATTCCTAATTTTTCAGTTTTATATACTATTATAATACAAAAACCAAAAATACCGCACCAGCAATTCGCTGATGCGGTATCTATTTTCAAAAAGAGAGGATTAAAAAATATATATGAAAAACTATGTCTTTATTATACCAGTATTCTCTCTTCATTCAATATTCTGTTTTCTAAACATTTCTAAAGAAATTATAAACAAAATGTGAAGGAATTATTATTTCACATATTTTACCTGATATGCTCCTGTTGTACTCTTGCTGTATCTCTT
>ENA-OQDF01000868-OQDF01000868.1-human-gut-metagenome-genome-assembly--contig:-NODE-868-length-12613-cov-1.850873_pt1 | contig 12613 bp, 14 predicted proteins | sample MGYA00242769_ERZ504597 | MGnify/ENA primary metagenome ERZ504597 (study PRJEB26092, sample SAMD00036305) | human gut metagenome | host: Homo sapiens | study: EMG produced TPA metagenomics assembly of...
TCTTGAAAATGTTGGCATAAAGTATATTCTTGCCTACGAACTTCTTGTCGGCCACTGGGGTAATGATATATTTTCCATCGCGGAAGAAGATAATCACGTCATCTATGGGCGAGCAGTTGCCTATGAATTCGTCTTTCTTCAATCCAGTTCCGATGAACCCCTCTTCGCGGTTGATGTACAGCTTTTCGTTGGCTTCGATGACTTTGGTTGCTCGATGGTGTCGAAGTTACGCAGTTCCGTGTGGCGGGGGAAGCCTTTGCCGTACTTGTCTTTCAGCATACGGAACCAGTCGACGGTATATTCCACGATGTTTGCCAGATGGCGGTCTATCTCCTCTATGTCCTTCTTCATGCGTGCTATCAGTTCCTCTGCCTTGTCGGAGTTGAACTTGAGGATACGTGCCATCTTTATCTCCATCAGCCGGAGGATGTCTTCCTTGGTCACTTCGCGGATGAAAGTCGGGTAGTAGGGAGTCAGGCGCTCATCGATATGTTCGCAGGCGGCATCCATGTTTTTGGCTTGTTCAAACTCCTTATCCTTGTAAATACGTTCTTCAATGAATATCTTTTCGAGTGAAGCGAAATGCAGGCTTTCCAGTATCTCTCCCTTACGGATTTCCAGTTCCTGGCGTAGCAGTGCCAATGTGTTGTCGACTGATTTGCGCAATACATCACTCACGGTGAGGAAGTGGGGCTTTTGGTCGTCGATGACACAGCAGTTGGGAGAGATGCTCACTTCACAGTCGGTGAAGGCATAGAGGGCATCGATGGTCTTGTCGGATGATACACCCGGGGCTAGATGCACTAATATTTCCACACTGCCGGATGTCAGGTCCTCTACCTTACGTATCTTGATTTTTCCTTTTTCGCTGGCCTTTACGATGGAGTCGCATACACTGGCCACCGTTTTTCCGTAAGGAATTTCCTTAATGGCAAGTGTCTTGTTGTCTATCTTTTCTATTTTGGAGCGCACGCGTATCGCACCGCCACGTTCACCGTCGTTGTATTTGGATACATCGATACTGCCTCCCGTCTGGAAGTCGGGGTACAGCTTGAATTCTTCGTTGTGCAGATAGCTGATGGAAGCGTCGCACAGTTCATTGAAGTTGTGTGGCAATATCTTGGACGACAAGCCTACGGCAATACCTTCCACACCTTGTGCAAGCAGCAGTGGGAATTTTACCGGTAGTGTAACCGGTTCTTTGTTTCGCCCGTCATAAGAGAGTTTCCATTCGGTGGTCTTGGGGTTGAATACCACGTCCAGTGCGAACTTGGAGAGACGTGCTTCGATATAACGGGGGGCAGCGGCGCTGTCACCCGTCAGAATGTTACCCCAGTTTCCCTGGCAATCCACGAGCAAGTCCTTTTGTCCCAGTTGTACCAGAGCATCGCCGATAGAAGCATCACCGTGCGGATGGAACTGCATGGTATGTCCTACGATGTTCGCCACCTTGTTGTAGCGCCCGTCTTCCATGCGGCGCATGGAGTGGAGGATACGCCGCTGTACGGGTTTCAGACCATCCATGATATGGGGTACGGCACGTTCCAATATAACGTATGAGGCGTAGTCCAGAAACCAATTCTGGTACATGCCGCTCAATTGGTGTTTTATATTGGCATCCTTTGCGTCCGCAGGTTTGTAATCCGAGTGTTCTTCGCTCCCGGCCGGAGTTCCTTGTCCAAATCATCTTTCGGTGCTTCAAAATCTTCGCTCATATTTGTTCGGGAATTGTCTATTCTATGATATTACTGATTTTTCAGTTGCAGGCAAAAATACTAATTTAATTCTATTATAGGAAACCGGTACGATAGTTTTTTAACTGTATGCCTCAACGCGCCGGTGTTTGCTTGGCTACATTCAATGCTCAATTTGCTGTGAGCCGGTATTCGGTCCGTGGACCACCAGTTTCCATCCGGTTGGATTTCTGCCGGGTCAATGAATACCATTCGTTCATCACCAGTGGTTTCGGTGCGTCCATGATAAACGCAATAGAGTCGGTTGTGAATATCAATGAGCATACAATGCCCGGTTCCGGTCACGATGCCGCCTTGCTCTGTGTTCTTTTGTAGCACCGGATTGTTGGCAGCTTTTGTGAATGGTCCTAAGGGGTTCTGGGAGGTAGCATAACCCACCGCGTAATTTCCTCCGAAAAAGTTTGCAGAGTACAGCATATAATAGAGATTTTTGTGCTTCACGATATACGAGCCTTCTGTCCAGCGTCTGTTGACTTCATGTGAAGTCACCGAGCGGTTTTCCCATTCCGCTTGAGGGTCGTCCATTGTCTGGGGTGGGCAAAGCAGTACTACCGGTTCTCCGATGATACCGGAGAAATCTGGTTTCAGTTCCACGCCGTAAATCCAACTTTCCTCAATCTCGTCAAACCAGCCCTTTTCTTTAGCCCATGCTGAAACTTCGCTTTCAACGGCATGTTTGTAGCAGCAGCGGGAGTAGTAGAGGTAGGTCTTTCCGGTAGCATCGTCAAAGAGTATGTTTGCGTCGATGATAGGATAGCCGGGGTCGAATACCGGTTGGTTGAACAGGTCTTTGAAAGGCCCGTAGGCTTATCGGCTACGGCTACACCGATACGGAAGTTCTCTTGCTCTTTAGTGGGATTTTCTTTCCAGTTGGCGCTGAACCATAGGTAGTATTTGCCGTTCCGTTCATACACTTCGGGTGCCCAGAAACAGTCGGTGGCCCATGAGTCGGAGGTGCCGCTTGATAGATGGGACCCTCGTCTGTCCATGTCACCAGGTCATCGGAGGAGTATACTTTAAAACCGTTCGATACTCCGCCCGTTCCGTACATATAGTATTTGCCGTCGGAAGCTTTCAGCAGGAATGGGTCTCCGAAGGCATGGGCAGGGGATTCTGATATGCTACTTTCTTGTTTCCGCATGATGTTGACAGTAAGGCCAGTAAAAACAGTGTCAATGTGAAAAAATGTGTTTCATCTTGTTATAATTTTAATGGTGAAGTAATGAAAAGTGTTTGTATCCGCAAAGTAAACATAATATAGGGAAAGCAGCAAGGAAATTAGATAGAATGCAATCTTTTCATTATTTTTGTGCATCATTCCAAATAATTCTTTGATGGAACAGTCATTTTCGGATATATCGCTATACCACGAGTACCGGTCGGCGAGGGAGACAGAACATTTGGTGTCACAGAAAACCTGGGACGACCTCAATCTGGATGATTTTTTCGAATGGGCTGACCGTACTTCTTCTTGTGTGGGCCGACAGTACCTTTACGACGTGTTGCATTACAACCGTCTTTCGGAGATTTCGGAACAAGAGGAGGTGATTCGCAAGCTTTCTGCCGACAAGGAGTTGCGTGCAGGAATCCGGTCGGAGTTGCGGAAGCTGGATACGCCGGATGCTTATACCATTGCATCGTTGTTCTCCATTTCCCATCCCGTGTATTCCCGCCGCTTTTACCGTTTGCTGACTATCTTGCAATTCGTGCCTTTTGTTTTGTTGGGAATGGTTTACATTACGTCTTCGCTTTATGTTCTGGGGATTTTGTGCACATCGGTATTGGTGAACATGGTACTGCACTATCACAGCAAGGCTCGGATTCAGGGCTATTTCTTTTCCATTCCTCAGTTATGGCAGTTGCTCAGGCAAGCGGAGAAGTTGGCACAGATTCCGTTGTGTGCATCCGTGCATCGGGATATCCAAAAGACTTTGCAGGCATTGCATCCGTTGCGAAAGAAACTTTCCACTTTCCGTTTCAGTATCAGACTGGAGAGCGACATCGCCATTTTCGCTTATTTCTTCACCGAGATAGTGAATGTGTTTTTTCTGCGGGAAGTTATTCCGGTTTCCAAGGCTTTCTTTCTATTGCAGGGTAAACAGGAACAGATTGAAGAGGTTTTCCGCTATTTCGGACTGGTGGATGTGCTTTGCTCTGTTTCCGAGCTCCGGGATGGGCTGCCCTATTATGTTTTACCGGAAGCTTGCGGTGAGGGTGAAACATTTCATGCAGAGGGGCTTTATCATCCGCTTATAGAACGTTGTATCCCTAATGACATTACACTCTGTGGCAAATCTGTCCTTGTTACCGGTTCCAATATGTCCGGTAAGACAACTTTTATCCGTGCATTGGACTTAACCTGTTTTCCGCACAAGTGCTCCATACTTGTTTTGCCCACAGTTCCCGTTTTCCTATGGATGCTGCATTATATTCTGCTATCCATCTGGAGGATAGTCTGATGGAAGGAAAAAGTTTCTTTCTGCAGGAGGTGCAAATTGTTCGAGAGATGCTGGAAGCCGGAAAGGAGTGTTGGCGGTTTTTCCTGCTGGACGAGTTGTTCAAGGGGACGAATACGGTGGAACGGATAGCTATAGCCAAAGCTGTGCTGTCTGCTTTGGCGCACAAGAACAGTATTGTGTTTGCTTCCACTCACGATGTCGAACTGGCTTCCTTACTTGAGGACGAATATGAATTGTTTCATTTTTGTGAGTGTGTTGCCGACAATACATTGTCTTTTGATTATAAGTTGAAGCCGGGACCGGTGACGGAACGTAATGCCATCCGGATTATCGAGATGTGCGGCTATCCGCAGGAAGTGGTCAGGGAAGCATATCGGCTGGTTGGAAAGGGTGAAATGTAATATTTAATGTCTTCTTGTAGGTGGAAGTAATGAGGGTAAGTATTTTGCTTGTATCTATTTTCAAGTGTAGAAACGCTCGTATCCTACCAATAGGGAATTGTAATTTTATGCTTCGGTGCGTCCGTTCAAAAGGTGGAATAAGATAAATTAATACCTCTGTGTCCTACTTACGATATAAATCCCTATCTTTGTGGCGCTTTTTAGCTGAAAATAAGATTCAAATTAATTTAGATACAACAGAAAATGGCACAAGAAGACGTTTTTAAGAAACTCGTATCACACTGTAAGGAATATGGTTTTGTGTTCCCTTCCAGCGAGATTTATGATGGACTGGGAGCTGTGTATGACTATGGTCAGATGGGTGTGGAACTAAAAAATAACATCAAGCAATACTGGTGGCAGAGTATGGTACTGCTGCACGAAAATATTGTCGGAATCGACTCAGCAATCTTTATGCACCCCACCATCTGGAAAGCCAGCGGACACGTAGATGCTTTCAATGACCCTTTGATTGACAACCGCGATTCCAAGAAACGTTATCGTGCCGATGTGTTGATAGAGGACCAGCTTGCTAAGTACGATGACAAGATAAACAAAGAAGTGGCCAAAGCTGCCAAGCGTTTTGGTGAGGCTTTCGATGAGGCTCAGTTCCGCAGTACCAACGGGGCGTGTGTTGGAACACCAGGCCAAGCGTGATGCCTTGCATGAACGCTTTTCCAAGGCTTTGAACGATAATAATCTGGACGAACTCCGTCAGATTATCCTTGACGAAGAAATCGTTTGCCCTATCAGTGGCACAAAGAACTGGACAGAGGTGCGTCAGTTCAATCTGATGTTCTCAACAGAAATGGGCTCTACCGCCGATGGTGCCATGAAGATATACCTTCGTCCGGAAACGGCACAAGGTATCTTCGTAAATTACCTGAATGTACAGAAAACCGGTCGCATGAAGATTCCTTTCGGTATCGCCCAGATTGGTAAGGCTTTCCGTAACGAAATCGTAGCCCGCCAGTTCATCTTCCGCATGCGCGAGTTCGAGCAGATGGAAATGCAGTTCTTCGTGAAGCCGGGTACGGAGCTTGACTGGTTCAAGACCTGGAAGGCTACTCGTCTCGAAATGGCACAAGGCGGCTGGCTTTGGCGACGACCATTACCGTTTCCACGACCACGACAAACTGGCACACTACGCCAATGCTGCTACAGACATCGAGTTCCTGATGCCTTTCGGTTTTAAGGAAGTGGAAGGTATTCACAGCCGTACTAATTTTGACTTGTCCCAGCATGAGAAATTCTCCGGTAAGAACATCAAGTATTTCGACCCTGAAACCAACGAAAGCTATACTCCGTATGTCATCGAAACCTCGATAGGCGTAGACCGTATGTTCCTCAGCATCATGTCTGCTTCCTACTGTGAAGAGAAGCTGGAGAACGGTGAAACGCGCGTAGTATTGAAACTTCCCGCTGCTCTGGCTCCGGTGAAGCTGGCTGTGATGCCGTTGGTAAAGAAAGACGGACTGCCCGAAAAGGCACGCGAAATCATTGACAACTTGAAGTTCCACTTCCATTGCCAGTATGACGAGAAAGACTCCATCGGCAAGCGTTACCGCCGTCAGGATGCCATCGGTACTCCGTACTGTGTAACTGTGGACCACCAGACATTGGAGGACAATTGCGTGACCTTGCGTAACCGTGACACCATGAAGCAAGAACGTGTGGCTATCTCCGAACTGAACAATATCATTGCAGACCGTGTAAGCATTACATCACTGCTGAAAACGTTGCAATAAACCGGTTACGGAATAGACTGATGCGTGAACAAACTGAAATAGTAAATAGTAAAATAGTAAAATAGTAAATGAAAAAGTCCCTTTTGTTTTTGCCTTTCCTGCTGTTGCTGGTGGGTGCTTTTATTTCTTGTGAAGAAGTGGAGGAGGCTGGGAAGTATGATAACTGGAGAGAACGCAATGAGGCATTTGCTGACTCGATAAAAAAGGCTGACTGGCGAGAACTATGTTGCCACAGCAGAGCAGCTGATGCTATGGAACTCGGGAAACTGTATGCCATACAGACGACTGCCAGCACTACCGAAGGTGCCCAGTATGTATATTGCAAGAAGCTTGTGAAGAATGAAACAGGGGAACGTCCGTTATATATGGGATACCATTCTACTGTCAGTGCTTTTTATTACGGAACTTTAATTGTCGGTGATCAAATTGACGGAAATTTTGATGGGTATAGTGCTTTGGATACTAATATTCCATTGAATTCGTTGAAAGCACCGACAGCTTTTGATTCCCCAACCACTTTTGGTGTTGCAAATGTAATTCCCGGATGGACAGCAGCCTTGCAGTTAATGCGGGTAGGCGAGCGTTGGATGCTTTATATACCTTGGCAGAGCGCCTATGGATCCAGTGGTAATAGTGATGGAACAATCCCTGGATATACCGCATTGACGTTCGATTTGTTGCTGGAGCGCATCGTAGAATAACCGGTATAAATAATAAAAAAGTGGTGAAGATTTTTCTTCACCACTTTTTTATTATTTATAATAGAGGAGTCTATATTTTCTTCTTGATGGCCTTTACCCAAATCTTGTATCCATCCTCATTCAAATGCAACCCGTCGTTGGTTAGTTCGCTGCGCAGTACATTCGTTCCCTTCTCTGTAAACAAGGGGAAGAGGTTGATATAAGCGATGTTTTTTTCTTTGGCAAGTGCTTCCAAACGAAGGTTGACTTCGGGGATTATATCGGTTTTCCCAGTCAGGCTTTTGTACCGGCCGAAACTTCATTGAAAGGAAGCAGGCTTTGCAAGTATAGTTTCGTATCGGGAGATTCTTTCTGAATACGTTCCACGGTTGTACGAATCATACTTACAATGCTGTCCGACGTCAAATTGTGGGAAATATCGTTGACTCCGATAAGTAGGAACAGCTTGGCGGGATGTCCGGGGAGTATCTGGTGCAGACGGTCGTAGATACCCATCACTTCGTCACCGATAATGCCACGGTTGCGTACGTTCTTCTTGCCGAGGCGTGCCGACCAGTCACCACCGCCTTCAGTCAGGCTGTTGCCAAGCATGACGATGTCTTTGCTTGTAATGGCAGGCTCATCCATAAACTGTAGGAAGCGTTTGTAGTAATGGTCTGTATAGATGTGCGGAACGGGACAGATGGAAGCGGCTACAGCGTTGGCAACCAATGAACGCAGACGAACCACGCTATGCCCGTCTTCCGGATGCACGGCATTGATAAGCAGTATGACAGAAGTGTCATTGTCTGGGTCAATAACGATGGAAGTACCCGTATATCCGGTATGGCTATAGGTGTTCGGGCCGAACAAGTCCCCGTTGTTAGAGGCGTATGCTGTAAAGCAGTCCCAGCCGAGAGTACGTCCCAGACTGGCTGTGGCGCGTGGCACGGTACGCATGTTTTTTACACCCAGCGGCTCAGGATACGGCGGCCGTTCCATTCGCCTCCGTTCTGCAGGGCTGCGCAGAGCACGGCAATATCTTCGGCACAGGAGAATACTCCGGCGTTGCCGCTGATGCCTCCGTTCATGATACGGGCCAGCGGGTCGTGTACTTGTCCGCAGAGGACTTGCCCGTCAGGTTGTTTTTCGGTTGGCGCGATGGCATTGTGCCAGTTTCCTTCGGTGATACCTGCCCAGTTTGCATCTGTTGTATTTATCCATTTGCCATTCTTGTCACGTTGGCAGGGCAGATAGTCGGTATGCTCCATGCCGAGTACATCAAATATGTTTTCACGGGCAAAATCACGCAGACTTTGGCCGCTTATTGTCTCGATGATATGCTGCAGGGTGATGAAGTTGAGGCAACTGTATTGGAAATCTGTCTGTGGCTTGAAGTCACGTTTGCAAGTAGCGATGTATTCCATAAGACCATCCGGATTGGGGGAACCGTATTGCTTTTCAAGTTCGCCTACCGGTGCGTATGGGGGCAGTCCGGAAGTATGTGTCATCAGGTCGGCAATGCGGATTACCTTCTTCTCTTTGCCGTCTGCACTCTCCCAATTCTTAAAATTGGTATGTAGAGGCTGACGGGGTCCAGCATGCGGAGCTTGCCGTGTTCTGCCAGTATCATTGTACATACGGCAGTCGACATGGATTTGCTGCATGATGCCATATCAAAGATGGTATTGGTAGTCATTGGCTCTACACTGGGGTAGATGCGCTTGTTACCATAGGCTTTCAAGTATGCCATTTTCCCATTGCGCACTACGGCAAGTACGGCGCCGGGAATATCCTTGTTGGCGATAGCCGTTTCAATCGCTTCATCGGCATACATCAGTTTGCGGGAGTCCATTCCCACCTGTTCAGGAGCTACACGCTGCAAAGGCTGCGCAGTGGCAACTTGCAGACAAAGAGAAAAAAGAAAAAACAGATTGCTTTCATAATAAAAAGATTTGCCCCGCCCCCCTATGAAAGGGGTTTTGACACACTCTTGAAAGGGGAAGGGGATAATTAATCGGGTTAATTGTTCTTGAAACTATTCTTCCTCTTTAGTGGCACGAGGGCTCTGTACGCATCCACTGCCTTCTTCACCGAGCCGTGCATCAACAGCAGTGCCTTGGCTTTGCCATAGTCCAGTCCGAGTTCCTCTACAATCATACGGGTACCACGGTCCACAAGCTTTTTGTTACTGAGCTGCATATTCACCATTTTGTTGCCTTTCACGCGTCCCAACTGTATCATGACGGAAGTAGTAATCATATTCAGTATCATTTTCTGTCCTGTTCCCGATTTCATGCGTGAGCTTCCCGTCACATATTCAGGCCCTACAATCATTTCGATGGCTACATCTGCCTCTGCTGCCATTGGAGAGTCCGGGTTGCTGGTGATACAGCCGGTCAGTATGCCGTGTTCGCGTGCCTCGTGCATGGCACCAATCACGTAGGGGGTGGTACCGGATGCAGCAATACCGATGACCGTATCCTTATCTGTAATATTGCGTTCCGTCAGTTCTTCCCAACCGCGGTGAATGTCATCTTCGGCATTCTCTACCGGATTTCTCAATGCAGTGTCACCACCGGCAATCAAGCCGATAACCAGCGTGGGGGGCATACCGAAAGTCGGTGGAATTTCCGAAGCGTCGAGTACGCCCAGACGTCCACTGGTACCCGCACCCATGTAGAAGATGCGTCCGCCTTGTTTCATGCGGGGTACAATCTGGGTTACCAACTTTTCTATTTGAGGGATTGCCCTCTGTACGGCAAGCGCCACTTTCTGGTCTTCGGTATTGATGTCTTCCAGAATTTCACGGACTGATTTCTTTTCCAAGTCATTGTAGAGCGATGGTTGCTCTGAGATTTTTACGAACATAAGGCTATTTACTATTTTACGATTTACTATTTACGATTTGTCACTTTCAGTTGTGATATTTGATGAGTCCTTCCATGGGGCTCTTGATGATTGCACCCAGTTGGATACCCATTTCTTTGGCAGCTTCTGCCAGAACTTCCTTGTAATAGAAGGCTACTGAACCGATGAAATGTACTTTTTGATGCTGATAGTCTTCATATTGCATGACGTTGCGTTTAAGGAATGCCTTAAAGCTGTTCAGTACCAGAGCGCGTACACAAGGTTCACCCAGATTCTGTGCAAGAAATGGTGACAAGCTTGCCAGGAAACGGTTGGGGAAAGGTTTACGGTAGACACGGTCGATGATATCAGCAGGTGTCAGGTCGAACTGTTTGAGGAATTTCTCTTTCAGCTCGGGTGTCATCTGATTTTTCAAGATATCGCCTACTAGTAGTTTGCCCAAGCAGGCTCCGCTACCTTCGTCTCCCAAGATGAATCCGAGAGGAGATACATTGGTGACAATGCTTTTCCCGTCATAATAACATGAGTTGGAACCGGTTCCCATGATGCAGGCAATGCCTGAGTCATGTCCGCAGAGGCCACGTGCGGCAGCCAGCATATCGGTATTGACTTCCACTTCATTTTTCACATTGAGGTGTTTGGTAATGGCACGGTGCACCATACTTATCTTGTCGGGAAATCCGCATCCTGCACCATAAAAGTATACGGCATCCAGTTCACTTGTTTTCAGCTGAGGTAATAGCGCTGTTGCTATTTCATTACTGATTTCCTCTTCCGACTGAAAGAAAGGGTTTGTACCTTCGTGAATATCTGTTGGATAAGTACTCCATTCTCTACAACACACCAATCGGTTTTTGTAGAGCCACTGTCTGCTATTAAAATCATATAAAATAGTTTTTAAGGATTAAGGATTAGGGATGATGGATTAAGGATTAGGGTATTGCATATAATAAAGGTGATATCATTAAACATTAATCCCTAATCTTCATCTTTATTCTTATATCTTGATATATATTTTTCGTTTGTACAACTGGTAGCCGATACACCAGTTAATGGCGATAAACAGCAAGGCAAAGGCAAGGGAACCGGCGGTTTCACCGAAAACGGGCATGAGGACTATATTATATAAGAATCCGTGTATACTGATGCTGCCGTCTCCCCACGGGAAGCTGATGCTACCGAAAAGTATGCTAAGTACGCCGCCCAATACATACATGAACAGCGGATTCACACCGAATGCCTCGAAAAACATGCTCCACTTCTTATAGCCTTTTACATCAATAATCCAGATAAGCAATGCCAGAAAACTGGATGCCAGTCCGCAAGTGACGAGTACATAGGTAGGAGACCATATTTTCTTATTGATAGGACAACCGTAGTTTAGCAAGAAACCGGAGAAAGTAAGGATAACACCTACCAGAAACAGTGTGATAAGTTGCGAATTGAGAAATGAGGCACGGTCTTCTGACTTGTTGCCGTCCAGCATCAGCCGTCCTACACAGAATCCCAGCAACACGTGTGCAATGGCAGGGATAGTACTTAACAAACCTTCGGGATCTATGCCGTTATCCTTGTACATGTGTGCAGGGGTTAGGATAGCACGGTCTACCACGGAAAGAATGTTTGTTTCATTATAGGCAAAACCGTTACCACACATCAACAGTATGAAGTAACCTATCAATAGGCTGGCGATCAGATAAGGTATATGTTTATGCTTCATGGTTAGTGCAATGATGGAGCTGCACCGTAGCAAAGGGCCAGCCGTTGCATGACACCCAGAATACGGATACGGTCGAATGTCCAGACAGAAGCCCATAGTTTCTCTCCGAAACTAAGGTCGTCCGGAGCGGAGGCCCAGTAATAGCAGAAACGCGAGAACCAGCCGATAGCCATGCCTATAAGGAAAATGACGATGGTACGTTTCAGTATCTTCATGCCGGTGGTGTGGCTGAACTCGAAGTTGTATTTCTTCAGGGAAATGTACGTAGAAATTCCCATGATAAACATGAAGAAAGGAAAGACGAGGTCGGTGGGAGTCAGGCCGTTCCACTCTGCATGTCGCAAGGGGGCATAGATATGTCCCCACGAACCGGGGTTGTTTACCATAATCATACCTGCGATGGTGACACCACGAAGAATGTCGAGTGCAAGGATGCGTTTGCTTACTTTTGTACTGTTCATTGTAATATTTGTGTGTTAAGTTATCAATCCTAATTATCAGCCGCCTTTGTACATTCGTCTACCAGATAAGCGATGGATACGTAGGGGATACCTGAGTTTGTTGTCAATCCGATTTCACAAGTGCGGCTGTTGGAGTAGCCTATACTCACTCCGGATGCTTCTATTTGCGGACGGAGTTTGCGTAGGGCGTACGAGTTCAGCTCAGGATAGGTGAATCCCCGGTCTCCGGCAAAACCGCAGCAACCTACTTCTTCCGGTACGATGACTTTACTGGAGCAGAGACGTGCAAGGGCTATAATGGTATCTGCCAGTCCCATTTTCCGCATGGAGCAGGTGATGTGGACTGCTACGGGGCGGTTGATGGGTGTGAAAATCAGCTTGTCACGTAAGAATGTATAGATGAATTCCGCAGGTTCATATAGTTTCATCTTCTTGATGCACTCGCGCATGCGGTGCAAACAAGGGCTTTGGTCACAGAGA
>ENA-OQDF01000869-OQDF01000869.1-human-gut-metagenome-genome-assembly--contig:-NODE-869-length-12605-cov-2.120051_pt1 | contig 12605 bp, 7 predicted proteins | sample MGYA00242769_ERZ504597 | MGnify/ENA primary metagenome ERZ504597 (study PRJEB26092, sample SAMD00036305) | human gut metagenome | host: Homo sapiens | study: EMG produced TPA metagenomics assembly of...
CTTGGCTATTGATCAAGCGGTGTTTTTTCGTATAGCTCCAATCAGATGAAGCGCGCTCGCCGAAGATGGCGGTGCCGACGCGCACGATGGTGGAGCCTTCTTCGATGGCGTAGGCCATGTCATGGGTCATGCCCATTGACAGTTCGGTGCAGTCGGCCGTGCCTTCGGCACCGGAGGCAAGAATCTGGTCACGAGTGCGGCGCAGATGCGCGAAGCCCGCACGAATCGTGCGCTCATCATCCACATGGGCACCAATAGTCATCAATCCCTGCAAGCGCAGTCCGTCCATCGCACCGATGCGCTGGGCCAAGTCGATGGCGTGGCTGGGTGCGCAGCCGGACTTCGATTCCTCGCCGGATTCGTTCACCTCCAGCAACACGCCGACCGTGATGCCGCGCATGGTGGCACGACGAGCGATCTTCTCCGCCAATTCAATGGAATCCACGGATTCGATAGTGTCCACTACCGGCAGCACTTTACTGATTTTGTTAGCCTGCAATTGGCCGATGAGATGGAAGGGAATGTGGTGGGCAGCATCGGCCGCGGCACCCCCCTCGGTCTTAACCACGCCCAATGAATACCCACGTTCGGCCAGCAGCCGGGCCAGTCCCGGCGCTTTGACGATAATCTCCTGCGGCCGGTTTTCGCCGATTCTATGAACACCAGCGTCGATTGCAGCCAGAATCTCCCCTACATCACGGGTTTTGGTGGCGGCCAGCAGATGCACCGACCCGGCTTCACGCCCGGCGACTGATTCGGCTTCGGCGATGCGGTCAAGCACCCGATGCACACCGTCAGTGATTTCACGCGCGCGCGACTGCTCGATAACCTCATTTGCGAGGTCTTTATGATCCATATATGCCGTCATTGCTACCCCTGTCGTTGTATTCCCCACCATCGTAGCCGCATAATCGCACATAATGCTTGTTATTGAACAAAGTTAAGCCCCCGCTGTTCATGCGCGGGGGCTTGGTGATGCTAGGCCGAGCGAGTGGGACTAGCAGGTACCGGACTTGCGGCGCTTGAGGATGATTACACCCGCAACAGCAAGTACCACGCGAGGATGCCAACACCAAGCACGGCTGCACCGGTGTCAGGTATCTTCTTGTGCTTGCCGGAGTCTGCATCACCCTTGTTCTGGTTGGAATCGTTGCCTTGGTTGGGCTTGTCCATGCCGGAACCGGGCTTATCGCCACCCTGGCCAGGCTTCGTGGTGCTCTTCTCAACCAGACCCGCGATGGCATCGCTGATTGCCTCAGTCGCAGCCTGTACGTCAGACTGGGCGGCCTGACCATCACTCGTCAGCGCATTCGCCGTAGCGACTGCCGAATCAAGCACGGCCAGCGATTCATCAGTCCACTTTGTGCGATCCACGGCAGCAGCGGCATCGAGCTGAGCGCTCAGCGCGGCACGATCTTGCACCGTAGCTACAAGCACCAGCTTCTTCGCTGCCTGCTTCAGCTGGGTTGCGGCATCCACCACCGCAGCTTCGGTGGCATCCTCAGCCTTATACACCTGCTGCGCCGAATCCAATACCGCCGCGTACTCCACCCATGAAGTCTCGGTGTACTTGGAGGCATCGTCAGCCTTAGGCGAGTCAGCGAGCGCCTGCTTGAGCTCGGTCTTGTCGATCGGTGTGGGCTCAGGCGGCTCAGGCGTACTGTCGTCAATGGCATGAACCTGCCATTCGGCAACAGCCGGAGAAGCCGAGCCGGACGTGATAACCATACGCAACTTGGTAGTCTTGACCGGAGTGTTCCACGTGCCATCAGACCACCCCTTGGCATCGCCGGTGGCCCAGCCAGCAGACGGTGAATTGGCGGTCACAGTGTAGGTGGCGTCGGAAATATCCACGAAGTTGCCGGCACCGTTGTTCGCCAAGGCGTCCCAGTACTGCAATTCCCACGATGCCGGAATACCCAATCCGCCATCATCCGAGGTGAATTGCACGCGGCTAGAGTCGATAGTCACTTCACGGTCCCACTCGTAGTCGAGGCGCATCTCACCGGTGTTGGGCCAAGTGCCCCAGACATCCTCGTTGGCAATGGTGATATCGGGAATGATCTTGCCGTCGTTCAACGCGGCGGCACCCTTGACCCAGCCGGATGCCTTGCCGTCCACATCGGTGGCGGTGGCATCGCCCTCAATGTAGCCGGTCAGCGGCACGGAAGTGTCGGATGGAATGTCGGTTTTCGCCGAAGCGGACACGTTGCCGGCCTTATCGGTGGCGCGGTAGTACACGGTGGCGCGCGACGCGCTCGGTGCAGCAATCGGCTTGCTGTACGTGGCCCATTGACCGTCTGTGCCAATGCGGTATTCAATTGATGCGACACCGGAACCGGTGCCGTCATCAGCGGTCAAGGTCAGCGTGCGCTCCTCCTTATCGGCGGCGGCGGTCACGGTTGGCGCGGCGGAGTCCACCTTGCCGCCGGCCTTGGCCACGTCGGAAACGTTGCCGGCTGATCGGTGGCGCGAGCCCACACTTCGACATCGCCCTGCTGGGAAAGCGTGGCAATGGCCGCGTTTGCATTCGCGGCGATGGTGGTCCAGCTCTTGCCTTGATCAGCGGAAATCTCCAGCTTGGCGATAGGTGCGGTGTCGTCCGTGGCCTGCACGGTGGCGAACGGAGCGGTGGTGAGCCACTCGCTATTGCCTGCGTTAGCAGTAACGGCAACGGTTACAGTCGGCTTCGTGGTATCAGCGGCAGGCTGGTAGCCGTCCTGCACGGTGACATTTACCGACACATTGCCCTGCTCGCTTGCCTCACCGGGCACGCCGGCGACCACGCCGTAGGCCGTAAACGAACCGACCTTGGCATACGAGGAAGCATCAACTGGACGCCAAATTACTGGGGAGGCAACGGTTGGGTTCCCGTACTTCACATCCACTGTGGCCGGCAGAGTAGGCGCAGTACCGGTGGCGGTGGTCACGCTCTTCGGCGCAGTGATTGCCGGCGATTCGCTGGAGTCGGAGCCGACTTCCCATTCAGCAACGGCCACGGAGGCATAGCCGCCATCCACAGCTTGACCGGTCATGTCGAGCTTTAAGGCAGTAGTGGTCACCGCATCGAAGGTGACGGCGTTGGGGTTGGCCTTGCCTGTGGTCGTTGTATAGGCACTCGGGTTGGTGACATCCTTCCATGTGCCGTCCGCGTCCAAGTACTGAATCTTCCACGAGGCGGGCGCGCGCAGAGCGTTGGAATCCACGTCGAACCAAACCTTAGACGAGTTGACGCGCACAGTGCCATCCCATTGGTAGACCAGAGAATCGCCGGACTGCGATTGCGGGATAGAACGGTAGTTGGTCCAGTGATTCGGCGGGACCACAGCGGTTTGCAACACACGGCCGTCGTTCACCGAACCCTTCCAAGCAGGCGTTTCAGTGAACGTGGCGCTCACCTTTGCGTACGGAGCCACGTTGGTGGAGGGCTGCGTTTTCTCGGCCTTGGTTGGATGGGCGGTGGAAACCATCTGGCCGTCGGCGGTCCAATCGACTTCATCAATGCACACGGCACGGCGGAAATCGGTGCCGCCTTCCTTGTCGCCGGTGTGATAGGTCACATACCATTTGTCGCCGAACTGGAGCACCGAGGGGTGCATCGTGGTGGCCGAGCCAGAAGGCACGATTACGCCTTGGTACTTCCATGGGCCGAGCGGGCTGTCGGAAGTGGAGTACTGGATGCAAGCTTGATAGTTCGATTCCACGCAGGTGGCCGTGCCCGAACCGGGCTTACCGCGTCGTACACGTTGTAATAGGTATCGCCCTTACGGAACACCCACGCCGCCTCGAAGAATCCCTTCGGGCCGTTCGCGTTGCTGTCCGCGTCCTTCATGGTGTGGAGGTTCGGCGTGGTGCCATCAGCCTTGGTTTCCACCTCGGTGTATGAGGTGCGGCCGGTTGTGGCGTCCTTCTTCATCTTGATGGCGAGCTGAGTGCCGAACGTACCAAAGTGCAAATATCCGGTGCCATCCTCGTCCACAAAGAATGCCGGATCGATGGTTTCAATCTGGGTTTGCGATGTGGTGAGCAGCGGCTTGCCGATGGCATCCTTCCACGGGCCGAGCGGACTCTTCGACTTGGCCACGCCGATGGCGAACGGGTCCTGTCCAGCCGCCTCAGAAGCCTTGTCCTTCACCGGCACGTAGTAGTAGAACCAATCATCGGAAGTGTCGCTCGGGGTGCCGTTATCGTCGCTACGACTTGGCCGGCGTACGCGCCATCGCCGGTGGCCCAGCTGAATAGGTCTGCCTTGGCGATGGTCTTGTAATGTGTCCATTTGCCTTGATTCAGGCCGTCTTCATCGGTGACGTATACGCCCCAGTCCTTCATGTTGAAGGAGCCGTAGTCGGGCGAAGCCTCATCGTGACCGGTGAGACGAAGAGTTTGCCGTCATAGCTCAGCGCGGATGCATCTGCAGAGTAGTAGTTCTGCGAAAGATCGTTCGGGGTGTCAATACCCTCGTTCTGCCCGATGGGGTTGCGCATGTAGCTGGGCAGTGCGCTATTGTCGATTTGGGTGACGGTGACATCAGGATTGTTATACGGCAGTTCGTTATACGCGTGACCGGCAACGCTGGGCGCGTTGTCAGCGGTGGCTGAATCGGCGGCCATTGCGGTCGGCGCAAGGGCAAGGCCTGACAGCAATGTCGCTGCGGCGACGAGTCCACCGGCCACCGCGCGAACCGATTGCGCGGATACATGGAAACTCATAGTGCTCCTCATTGAGTGAGTGAAAAGAGTAATGATGGGTAGAAGGAAAAGGCTAGAGCCCCTCTGTGAGGGGGCTCACTCGGCAGAATGACTCCGTTGCGGGTCAGGCCGAGTGGCGAGCCGAACCGTGGTCGCCGGACTGGCGACGCTTCAGGATGGTCACGCCTGCGGCGGTGAGCAGCACGGCAGCCGCAGCAACTACGGAAACCGCGGCACCAGTCGGAGGCACACGATCACCCTTGTTGTCCTTATCATCCTTATCAGTGTCGGTCACACCAGGCTGCTGGGAGCCGGGCTTCTGCTCAACCTTGGTGGCCCAAAATGCCTTGTCAAGGGCATCCTGTGCGGCATCGACATCGGCCTGCTTGGCATCCTTGTCGTCGTACACCTTCTGAGCGGCGGCAATCTGGCTCTGCAGAGCCTGCCATGCCTCCTCGGTGTACTTCGACTTGTCAGCCTTCTTGGCCTGCTCGATGGAAGCCTCGAGGGACTCCTTCTTCACCGTTTCGGCGGCGGGCTTCTCTTCCAAGGCCTTGACGGCCTTGTTCAGCGAAGCGGACGCTTCCTGGACGGCGGCCTGAGTGACCTCACCGACCTCACCGACCTTGAGCACACCTTCCGCAGCCTCGATGGCCTTGTTCAAGGCCTCGACACTCTTATCCGTGTACTTGCCGGAAGCGGCCTCGGCTTTGGCCGTGTCGATGGCCGCCTGCAACGTGGACTTCTCCACGTCGGTGGCGAGCGCAACGAGTGCCTTCTGGCCGTCCTCGAGCTTGGTCACCTGCTCGGCGACCTGTTCTGCGGTGGCGTTGGCATCGTCGTACACAGCCTGGGCAGCGTCAATGATTTGCTGGAACTCAGCCCATGAAGCGGCGGTGTAGCGGTTTGCATCGAGGCCGTTGGCTGTGTCAAGAGCCGACTTGAGCGCGGTCTTGTCGACCGGGGTAGGTTCAGGCTCGGTGCCGTCAATACCATGCACGCCCCACTCGGCCACGGCGGCCCCGAAGGTGCTGCTGCCGGTGTACGGAGTGAGCACGAGTCGCAGCGACTTGGTGGTGACCGGCTTGAAGGTCACAGCGCTCCAACCCTTGGCATCGGTATCCGCACGAGAAGCCGGCGAATTACGCACGACGGTGTAATCCTCGGTGGGCTCGACGTCCTTCCAAGAACCATCCTCGGCGAGGTACTGAATCTTCCAAGCGTCCGGGACTTCCAGACCACCCTTCGAATCGTCAGTCTCAGCGAAGTTGGCCCAGAACTGGGCGCGGCTCTGGTCAATGGTCACGGACTGACCGAAGTCGTACTGGGCGTACATGCCGTCCTTTGCCTTGCCCCAAGAACCCCAGACCTTGTCGTTGACGTTCTGATCATCCGTGGTCGGCCAAGTATCATCGACGACTACGCCGTCGTTGAGCTTGCCTTCGGCCGGTGACCAGGTCGCCTCGGAATCAGGCGAAATGGTGGTCCTGGTCGCCTTGCCTTCAATCCAACCGACCAACGGCTCAGGCTCAGGCTCCGGCTCCGGAGTGGAGGAACCGTTCGGGTCGGCAACCACGTGGACAGTGAGCTTGGCAGCTGCGGAAGATGAACCGTCGTCGACGGTACCAGCACCTCGTAGTCACCAACCTTGGTCAGGTCGATGGCCTTGATGTCGGCATCCTTCCACGTGCCTTGCGGTCGTCGTTGTATCCGTTCGGGAACTTCACCGGAACCGTGGCGGGCAGGTCGATGGACTTGGCGTTCTGGTAGACGGTCTGCTCAACCGGCTGCGCATTACCCACGGTCTGCGATGCGGTATCGGAACGAGCCGCGATGTGTGCAACCGTACCGTTCAGCGCACCGGCGACGGTGCCCTTGACATCGAATACGGCATCGGCGGCCAGCTGAGCGTCGGTCACCTTACCCCACGTGACGGCGAGGTCACGGCGAGAACCGTCGGTGTATACGGCGCTCACGGTGGATGGCAGCTTCAGATCATCAGCTTGGAACCGGTCTGCACCAGTCGGTTGACTTCGTCCACGCTCACCGGCTCGATGGCGTACGCCTCGAACTCGGAAGCACCCACGATGGCGCTCGGGAAGACCACGCGCAGCTTGTCGGTTTCGACGGCGTCGGCGAACTTCACTTCGTTGCCTTCGTTCCGGTTGACCGTGTAGGACTGGCCGTCAGCCAGTTTCACATCCTGCCAGTTACCGTCAGCGTCAGCGTACTGGAGCTTCCAAGATGAGACCATCGGCACGCCACCGCCATCGGTCCAGAAGAAGACCTTGGCCTTCTTCAGCGGCACCTTGCCGGCCCACTTCAGTTGCAGCCACGGCTCCACACCAGTGGAGTCGCCCCAGTTGTTCCAGGTCTCGTTCGGCGTGTTGGCGTATACCACCTGACCGTCGATGACCTTCTTGGCGTTGTCCTTCGGCTGGTAGCCGTTGGTGTAGCTGGCAGAGGCGCTCGACTGCGGGGCTACGTTCACGGTACCGTCAGAGGGGATGCCGTGAACGGTGATTTCCTTGGAGCCTTCCTTCTCGCCATCGGAAGCGGTGAGCTTCAGGACGTAGTCACCCTCCTTGTTGAAGGTGACGGTGGTGCTGGCAGCGGAGGCGTCCACGAACTTCGCAGTACCGCCTTCCGGACCGGAGACCTGGGACCATGTGGTGGTGACGTCGCCTTCTGCGGGCAGACCGTCATCCTTCACCGTACCGACGAGCTTGGCACCAGATGAGGTGCTGGAAGACACGTAAGCATCCACCTGCGGAGTCTGGTTCTCGGAAGTGCCGTCAGCCTTGATACCGGTGTTGTAGGCTTCGATCTCCTTGACACCGACGGCCATGCCGGCCTGCGGCGTGAAGGTGACGCGGATGGTCGTGGTCTCCACCGGAGTGAACTGGATACGGTTGTAGTTCGCGCCCGCGTAGTTCGGGGTGCGCACCTGATCCGCAATCGGGGCCCATGTGCCGTCATCCTTCTGGTACTCCAACTTGTAGTTGGCGGGCTCGGCATAGCCGGAGATGGTCTGGCTGGACGAGCTCTGGTAGAAGTACAAGCGGATGTCGTCGATCTTCTGCTTGCCGTCCTTGAACTTGATATTGAGCGTGTCGGTCTTGTTCTCAGAGCCCTTGGTACCCCAGAACGATTCCATCACGGTCTTGCCGTCCACCGCGTTCTTGGCCGGGTAGTTGGTGTCCTTCTCGGCGTAGGTGGTACCGGTCACGTCCGCGTCCTTGGCCACGTTCGTGGTGGACTTGGAGGCGGAGTCGACGTTGGTGCCGGACTTGGCGAACAGGTCGGTCACGCGCTGATCGGCATTGAAGGTACTGATTGGCGGCCTTCACGTTCTTGACGGCTTCGGCGCCGACGGTAACCTGGGCACTGGAATCGTCCTTGACCTCGACCGTTCCCGCAGCCGGGTCATAGATGAGGTGCGCCAGCTTGTCGGAGGTGAAGGCGAGCTTGCCGCCCACGTACAGGCTGTAGCCAGCAGGACCACCGTAGTGGCTGCCGTCCTTGTCCCATACGATGGAGACATCCTGATCGTGGTAGCGCAGGTTGTTTACCGTGAAGTAGTTCCAACCGGGGATTTCGATCGGGTTTAGCTCAATCTTGTTGTCCTCGCGCGGCACCATACCGGCTACGTCCTCGACCATCGTCCAGTTCGTGGTGCCGAGCTGGGTGTGGTGGATCCAGGAGCGGTAGGTGATCTTGCCGCCGTTCTGTGCGGCGTCAAGGTTCTTGTCGAGGTTGTTGATCACGCCGTCACCGTTCACATCGCCGACGTTGTTGTTGTCCTCGTTCCAGAACTCGTTCTGATCAGGGTAGTTGTTATCGCCGCCCTGGTAGTGCGCGAACGCCACCCAGTACAGCAGCTTCTTGAACTGCTCATTGGTGATGTAGCCATTCTTGGCTGCATCGTAGTTGCGAATACCGGCCGAGTAGACCTGCAGCAGCGGCTGCGCATTAATGATGGAGAAGTTGTTGGAACCGGGGAAGTTCAACGCGGCCTTGTCCGCTTGGTTGGCGGTGAAGAACGGGAAGATCGGGAACTCGTTGGAATCCTCGAACAGGCGCAGAGCCTTGTTGTAATCTTCGTTGCCGGTAGCATCAGGCCTCGGAGTACGGGTAGTAGTTATTGATCTCCTTGTACTTGGCGAAAGCACCGTCGTTCAGCACCTGTGCTTGAGCAGGTTGTCGGACTTGTCCCACAGTTCAGTGGTGACTTCTTTCTGGATCTTGTCGGCGATGGCTGCATCTTCTCGGCGTTGGCGGTATCGCCAGCAGCTTGTATGCCTGAGCAGCCGCGTTAGCGTTGGCCCACATATTGGCGGAACCATCGGCGCGATCCATGCGCTGGCCGGAGCGACCCGGCTCAGAGAAGGAAACGGCGTCGGCATCGTTACCGGTCATCGACCACCAGACCAGTCAATCAAGCTGTTGTCATTGTTGTTCTGGTTGTCGTTGTTGTCCGGCTCGCTCTTGGAAGCGAGTAGACCTTGCACGTCCTCGGCACCCTGGTCGGCCAGCTTCTCGGCCACGGTGGACGGACCGCCGTGCACCTTGTAGGAGTCCCAGCCGGCGCGCGTGATGTACTGCGTGTAGCTATGGTTCCAGTTGGCCGGGTCGCCCGGATTGTCGTGGTAGTAGTAATAGCCCGCCTTGCTCTTCTTGGCGGTATCGCCGGCGGAAAGCCAGGTGCCGTAGGAGTACTCGGGGTTGCGGAACCACTTGGTGTCCATCATGAACATGCCGGAGGTGAGCACGATCTGGTTGTTGTAGCCGAGCACACCCTCGATGGAGGTCGGGTACTGGAAGGTGTTGCCAGGTATGTTGGCGTCGAGCATGTTGAAACGACTCAGCCACCAGCGGTAGACCACGGTCTTATCGATGTTGTCTTCCGGAGTGTCCACATAGGGAGCGTTATCGACCCACCACTTGTTGTAGGTGGTCACGGAATCCTTGTAGGAGGCGGCAGCATCCTTAAGTCGCCGGTGTAACGGGCTCATATTCCTTGGTGGAGTCAGGCAGTTCGTTGGCGATCAGGCCGAGCTGAATCTTGACGGTCTGCGGTTCGTTGGCCTTGAGGCTCAACGTGCTGGTGAGTTTGCCACCGCTGACGATCCAGTTGGAACCGTCCTGGTTGTTGGCGGAGAAGCGCGGATAGATGGTCGTCAGGTTGTTCTTGACGTTCACGCGGCCAGTAAGTTCGGTGGCACCATCAGCACCCTCGGCGGCGAACGGCGAGGCCGTGGTCAGTGTGACATCGCGGTCCTGCGTGCTTTCCACGGTGAGGTTCGCAACCATCACGTTGTTGTAGGTGATGTACTTAACTTCCTTGATCTTGAGGCTCTTGCCACCGGTCTGGAACAGGGAGGTGAAGTAGCTCGGTGTCTGCTTGCGCTGGGAGGCGTCTTCGTTAAGGGTCTGGTTTGCACCGTCAGCGTTTACGGTAACGGTAAAGCCATCCCTGTTGGTCTCATCCCAGTAGGCGGTGTTACCCACAAAACCGAGCCGATTAGGCGTGTGCGTGTACATGTAGGCGGCGCGACCACGGGTGAACAGGTAGTTGTTGCCGTCGGAGCTTCATACGAGTAAGCACCCTTGTCGTTCGTGCCTTTACCAGTTGGCTGTGCACCAGTACGGGTGAGAATCTTATCGATCCAGAAGTCATGGTCGGTGTCGGTGCCGGCCAGGTTCTTCACGTCGTTATCGAATGTCTCCTGCAGATAGCTGGCGGCAGGGTTATATGTGGTGTTGTTCGCCGCCGTCTTCATCGGATCATCAGATCCCTTGAACGACGGATATGCCACATCCGCATTCTTGATGACGGGCGTATCGGCTGCCTGCGCGGTGACTGCACCGCCGGTGGCCAGTGTGGCGACCGCTGCAACCGCGCCGATTGACGCAAGCCACCGCTTTCGTGTTGATTGATGCATTCCTGCTTGGACCTCTCCGCCCCGGTCTTTCGCGTCTTCGCTCAGGCTACGTCGCGTCTATGCGACCAGGACTTCTTCTGTGGATGCTGGGCCGCAGAGCCCGTTCTCCATCAGTTTCCTTTATTGGTTATTGGGTTCACCGGAATGAGTGTCTTCAGTAAATCTGGTGTGATATCCGCCATGGATATCCCGGTTGGAGCAATTCACCGAAGCTGATTCCACATCATAACCGAGCGAATACGGTTTCACAACTTTCCCTCAGTGATATCAACCATCTTATACAACAAAAACCCGGTAATTTCTCAGCTTTCGCATTTATTTTCGCATTAGAGCATTGCTGCGTTTCGCCGTGTCGCAGTACCTACGGCGCAACGATTCAGCCTCGCTGAATCAGGAACCAACAGGCTCCCGCTGGCGGGAGCTGGCTCGCAAAGCGAGACTGAGGGTGGCTTACACGGTACCGCTTATGACCGCCCTCAGTCGACTCCGCCGACAGCTCTCACAGCAGGAGCATATAATTAAAAAATAATCTCCTGCACGGGTATTACCCCGCACAGGAGACCTCATTCCCCGGATGTGTTTTCGGCTCCAATCGATACTGACATCCGGCCTATGCCGTCATCGACTTATTACAGACGATGGCGGCATAAGTATTTTTTTGCCGGCCAGTTGCGCGCAGGCCGGCATATCGCCGATCTTTATCGACGCTGGAAGACACGCATCTCGCCTATCTCGCGGTTGGCCCACGAGTAGTACGGCACCAAGCGCAGCGTCGCGGGTTCGCCCGCACGCGGTTCGTCGGCATCCACGTACAGCGGCGCGTCATCCTCGTCGGCGTGCTCGCGCACTGCCGGCAAATCAACGGTATCGACGCCACCCAGCAAGTCGGCCTGGAAAGCCACAGCGGCATCCGCACCGGTGACGCCATCGGCCAGACGATAGTTCCACAGATCACCGGGGTTATCGACCTGTTCGGCGCAGTAGACCAGCGGTCCGCGCATCACGGCCACCTGACCGGCATCGGAGCGCACGCGGGAGTGGCGCGCACGAACTTCACGGACATGTCGAGCTCGAGCGCAATCTCCAACGTATCGCCGGCGTGACCACAAGGTATACGAAGCCGTCTTCCAGCGAACCCACTGCGGGCTTGCCGTTCACGGTCAGCGTGTAGGAGCCCCGCGACCAGCCGGGGATGCGCAGTCCGAAACGGACCGAGCTGTCAGTGGCGCTGGCGGCAGGCTCACCGTGTATTCCACATGGCCATCCCACGGGAAGTTCGAACGCTGCTCGACCGTCAGGCCGGAAGCGAATTCGGCTGTGTTGGCGATGACTGGTGGCTCAGCACGGTCTTGCCGCCGTCGCGCTCGGTGTAGATGTAGCGGTCCACGGAGGCGATGAGTCGGGCGATGTTGGCCGGGCAGCAGGCGCAGCGAACCAGTCGACGCGGTGGGAGAGCACGTGGTGACGGTCCGGGTTATCCAGTCCGTCAGGCGTGGTCTCCAGTGCATTGACGTAGTAGTACTGCTTGCCGTCGAGCGAGATGCCGGCAATGGAACCGTTGAACAGTTCCTTCTCCAGCACGTCGGCGTATTCGCCCTTGGGCTCGAGGTCGAGCATCTGCTGGGCGAACATGCTCATAGCCACGGAAGCACAGGTCTCACCGTACATCGTGTCGTTCGGCAGATCATAGTCGTAGGTGAACGACTCGCCCACGTGGGTGGAACCAATCGCGCCGGTGACATACATACGACGGGTGACGATGTTCTTCCAGAAACGCTTGGCGGTGTCGATCAGCCCTGATCGCCGAGTAGTCGGCCCACGTGAGCCACGCCGGTGCACAGGTAACCGACGCGCACGGCGTGGCGTCCGCGGTCTGCTGGTCGCGTACGGGCTCGGCAGCCTGGAAGTAGGTGGGCTTGTAGAAGCCGAGATCATGGAAGATGTTGTCGCCGTTCATCGCCTTGAGCTGCTT
>ENA-OQDF01000870-OQDF01000870.1-human-gut-metagenome-genome-assembly--contig:-NODE-870-length-12591-cov-2.251685_pt1 | contig 12591 bp, 22 predicted proteins | sample MGYA00242769_ERZ504597 | MGnify/ENA primary metagenome ERZ504597 (study PRJEB26092, sample SAMD00036305) | human gut metagenome | host: Homo sapiens | study: EMG produced TPA metagenomics assembly of...
CGCCCAAAAGAACAGCCTTTTTTTGCAAAGAAACCGCGCTTTCTGCCCCAAAAACGCAAAACGCACGGCTGCGTATGGCTTGCAGCCGTGCCGTGCCGTAACGGGAGAAAAGTGTTGACGGAAAACCGCTTTTTTGCTATACTGTAAAGGCTAATATATGGAGATGTATCGAAGCGGTCGTAACGAGAACGACTCGAAATCGTTTTGTCCTTAATCGGGCACGTGGGTTCGAATCCCACCATCTCCGCCAACAAAAGGCATCAGCTTAGGCTGGTGCCTTTTTTGCGGCTAGATGGTGCGGATGAGAACAGGGCGGCGGTCCGCAGGCCGCAAGCAATCAGCCCTGCGGGCTGTTGCTTAGCCCGCGGGAGAATATCCACCATCTCCGCCAGAAGTCGCAGATTGCATTTTGAGACAGAGGGGAATATACTTATATTGGATAGATTCCAATACTATAGCAATTCAACTTTTTAATGCAACAGCGGTGAATTGCATATCGCAAAGATGCCGTTTGAATGTTGCACGAATTTCTTGACTTGCGATAAAATTTGCGATAAACGATTTTTGGAAGGAATATAATCATGTCGAAAGATGAATATTTGATCACAGATCCACCCCTTAAAGCGCTGACTGTTTTTGCGATGCCGATGATCCTTGGCAGCTTTTTTCAACAAGTATACAATATGGCCGATTCCATAATAGTTGGTCAATTTGTTGGCTCCTCGGCACTTGCGGCTGTTGGTGCTTGTGCTGCACTGACCAATGTTTTTATTTGTGTGGCGCTTGGTGCTGGCGTGGGCGCAGGTGTGCTTGTAAGCCGCTATTTTGGTGCAAAAAATTATGGTAAAATGAAAACCATTGTGTCAACGTCCCTGATCAGCTTTTTGATCTTAAGCGTTGTCCTTGGTGTCTTTGGCTTTTGCTTTTCCCATTTCATGATGAGCGGATTACAGACCCCTGCCGATATATTGGAAGAAGCAGTATTGTATCTGCGTGTCTACTTTGTGGGTTTCCCGTTTCTATTCATGTACAACATTCTTTCCACCATGTTCACTTCCATCGGTGAATCCAAAATTCCGTTGGGACTGCTGATATTCTCATCTATCCTGAATATTTTTATGGATCTCTGGATGGTGGCTGGCCTTGGTCTGGGGGTGTTTGGTGCAGCCCTTGCGACCTTGATCGCACAAGGAATTTCTGCCGTGTTTTCGTTTTTGATCTTTCTGTCTCGGATGCGGCAATACAAGAGCTCCTTTAGCAGGTTCGACCGGCAGGAGCTGTATTCCATGCTTCGCATTGCGGTACCATCGGTTTTGCAGCAGTCCACAGTGTCTATCGGTATGATGATCGTGCAGGCAGTGGTAAATCCCTTCGGCACACAGGCACTTGCCGGGTATGCGGCAACGATGCGGGTAGAAAATGTTTTTTCGCTGATCTTCGTATCCATCGGCAATGCAGTTTCGCCGTTTGTATCCCAGAATCTTGGCGCAAAGAAAATTGAGCGTATCAAAAAAGGTTATCATGCTGCACTGGTGTTGGATCTATGCTTTGCAGTTCTTGCTTTCGTGGTCATTGAAACACTGCACGCACAGATTTCCTCGTTGTTCTTGGGAAAAGACGGAACCGCGTTGGCCTATCAGGTGTCCGGTGATTATATGAGATGGCTTGGTTACTTTTTCATCTTCATGGGCATCAAGATGGCAACTGATGGCGTTCTTCGCGGACTTGGAATCATGCGGCCGTTTCTTATTGCAAATATGGTAAACCTTGCAATCCGCTTGTCTGTTGCTTTGATTTGTGCACCGCGTTTTGGCATTGCTTTTGTTTGGCTTGCAGTCCCGGCAGGTTGGCTTGCAAACTTCCTTATTTCCTATGCGGCGCTCAGAAGATCGTGGCCAGAGGATAAAGCAGCGGTATCTCAATGATTTCATGCAGTGGAGAGGTGCTTTGTTCTGACGGGTTTCACTTACAGAGAATGTGACGCGAAAAATTCGCCGGTGTTCCGTTCAGAAAATCAGATACTCGCTAAAATATCTGTCAGTGTGGCGACAAATGCTTCATCCTGCTCCTTCGTCCGCTTTGGGCTCCCCTTGGGGTGCTTTCCGGCACGGAGGAGCTTTTTGTTTTCATAACGCCGCAGCATGAGAGCTTCCATGTTGTCGGCGGTGTATTCCAGACCGTTCTGGTTCAGCACCGGGCGCACTTGGCAAGGCACATACTCGCAAGGCCGTAGTCCTGTGTTACGACAATATCCCCCGGCTTTACCCGGTTGACGAGAGCAAAATCTACGCTGTCTGCCCCTTTATCGAACACCAGCGTCTGCGCACCTTCCCGCTCGATTTGGTGGGCGGTGTCGCACAGGATGATGACCGGAACGCTGAATTGCTTTGCAATCTGCAATGTCAGATCCACCACCGGGCAGCCGTCTGCATCGATCAAAATATTCATCGGCTTTCCTCCATCGCCCACCGAAAGGCTTTCGCGGTACGCAAATCAGCGTCCTTAAAGTGCCCGCCGCTGTTCCATTCAAGGGTGCAGTCTGCGCCACGCTCTATAAGTCGGCTGTGCAGGGTGCGGATGTGATCACCTACCGCAGCCATGACAGCGTTTTTCGTATGCTCTTCCTTGTTGCCAAGGCTCAGATAAATGTGCTGTGTCTGTATCGGGTGCCGCTGTTCAAACTCCATCCAGCCCGGAAACCACACCGAGGGCGAGGCGGCAGCGATACCATAGAACAGATCAGTCTGGGTGGATGCCCACAATGCAAACAATCCCGCCAGCGAGTAGCCGCCCAGAATGATTTTGACGTTTTCCGGGAGAGGATACTGCTGCTTCAGTGTGGGAATGGCCTGTTCTGTCAGAAAGCGCAGGGTGTCCGCAGCCTTGCCCCCAAATCCTTGCTTTCCCCACACGGCAGGGGCTTCCCACGGAGAAAGTGCATCGTTCCAGCTTTCCACCGGGATGGCCGCAAACAGAAGTGGTGCGCACTCTGTGCAATAGCGGCAATCTCGCTTTCCATGCTTTGCAGCTCGTGCTCGCCGGTCATTTGGAGCAGTAGGTATTCTGCATGGGCTTCGCCGTAAATGCGGCAAGGTCTGTTCCCGATTTGCATTGTCTGTGCGGTCACTGCGACATCCTCCCGAAAAAACTTTGATAAGCCCAGTATAGCAACTGAAAAATCATTTTGCAATTCAAAAGGCGTTCGCATCCTCTGCTTTGCAGAGAAGGAAGTGTTCGCCGTGAACACCGCCTACGACGCCTGCTGCACGAGCTGCAGAAGCAGGGTGCCTACCTGCTGAACAAGGCCCAGACCGAACAGCTGGTGAACATCGTGCTGCAGCCCAAGAAGGGCGGCGGCCACGAGGTGAACAAAAAGTGGGTGGCAAGGATGCCGCCCGCATTCTGGAGACCATCGGCGTGCATGTGCCGGATACTTGCCGCCTTGCCATCTGCGAGGTGCCTGCCGACCATCCGTTCGTTCTGGTGGAGCAGATGATGCCGGTGCTGCCATCGTGCGCTGCCAGAGCTTTGAACAGGCGGTGGAAGATGCTGTGGTGGCCGAGCACGGCAACCGCCACACCGCTTCCATCTTCTCCAAGGATGTGGACCACATGACCCGCTTTGCCCGGGTCATTGAGACCACCATCTACGTAAAGAACAGCGCCACCAAGGCCGGTGTTGGCATTGGCGGCGAGGGCCACTGCACCATGACCATTGCCGGCCCTACCGGCGAGGGCATCACCTGCGCAAAGAGTTTCTGCCGCCGCCGCCGCTGCATGCTGGCCGAGGGCGGGCTGCGCATCATCTGAGTTTTGAAGGACGAAACCATCACATACAATTTTTTCAGTGTTCTGACAGGAGGAACAACTTATGAAAGCTCTGGGTTTTATCGAGACGAAGGGTCTGGTTGGCAACATCGACGCTACCGATGCAATGCTGAAGGCTGCTGACGTTGAGTTCATTGGTTCCGACACCATCGGTGCCGGTCTGACCACCGTGATCGTTACCGGCGAGGTGGGCGCTGTCAAGGCTGCTACCGAGGCTGGCGAAGAGGCTGCTTCCCGCGTGGGTGAGCTGTTCTGCGTCAACGTCATTGCACGCCCCCACGCAGATCTGGCCCGCATCATGCCCGCCAAGGGCCCCGCGACCGGCAAGTCCGGCCTGCCCGCAGGCGAGCAGGTGCCGCTGGATGCCGCTCTGGGCATGATCGAGACCAACGGCCTGACCGCTTCCATCGAGGCAGCCGATGCCATGCTGAAGAGCGCAGATGTCTCTCTGGTGGGTCAGGAGAAGATCGGCGCAGGCCTTGTTACCGTGTTCGTGCAGGGCGACGTTGGCGCTGTGAAGGCTGCTGTTGAGGCAGGCCAGACCGCTGCTTCCCGCATTGGCGAAGTGGTCAGCGCACTGGTCATTCCCCGCCCGCACGCAAGCGTGTCCGAGTGCATGCCTGAGCTGCGCTGAGCCCTGCGCTGACGCTGCATAAGAAAGGAGCGCTGTGCCTTGGTTTACCATGACATCAGTCAGGAACAGCTGCTGCTCCTGATCACGCAGGCCGTGCAGGCAGAGCTGCAAAAGCGCAGCCGTCAGGTGCCGGTAGGCATCTCGGTGCGGCACATCCACCTTACCCGCGATGATGTGGACAAGCTGTTCGGCTATGGCTACCAGCTCACCCCCAAAAAGGCGCTGAGCCAGCCCGGCCAGTTTGCCTGCGAGGAATGTCTGGACATCATCGGCCCCAAGGGCGAACTGAAGCATGTCCGCATCCTTGGCCCGGAGCGCAGTGCCACTCAGATCGAGCTGGCGCAGACCGACTGCCGCAACATCGGCATCAAAGCGCCGGTGCGTTCCAGCGGGGATACAAAGGGCACGCCGGGCGTGACCCTGCGCGGCCCCAATGGCACCCTGACTGTGCCGGAGGCGTGATGATCGCCGACCGCCACATCCACATGACTCCCGCACAGGCAGCGGCCTTCGGCCTTGCCGACGGCGACCGCGTGAAGGTAAAGATCGACGGCCCCAAGCCGGGCGTGATGGGCGGGGTGCTGATCCGCGCAAACGACAAATGTGCACTGGATTTTCACATCGACACGGATGACGGCAATGCCTTCCTGCTCAAGCAGGGGCAGCTGGTCACCGTGCTGGGCAAAGAGGAGTAAGCTATGATTTAGGGATCGTCAAGGGGACCGTTGTCGCCACCCGCAAAATGCCGGAGCTTGTAGGCTATAAGTTCCTGCTGGTGGAGCCGGTGTTCGGCTCCAAAAAGGATACCATCGTGGCGGGCGACAACATCGGCGCGGGTGTAGGCGAGATGGTTCTGGTCACCACCGACGAGACCACCCAGCATGGTCTGGACCATCCGTCGCCCATTGATGCTTTCATCGTGGGCATCGTGGACAATCCTCCACCTGAGTAAGTAACACCCTGCAAGTTTTGCCGCAGAGAGGGGCTTCCTCCGGCGGGATCGTGAGGCTTAAACAATGAAAATTATTATCATCGGCAGCATTGCCGCCGGGGTTTCGGCCGCCGCCAGACTTGCCGCCGCCCAGCGCGGAGCGCAGATCACCGTCTACGAAAAAGGCGGCTTCTACTCCTGCGGCACCGGCGGCTGCCCCATTACCTGTGCGAGGATCTGGACAGCCTGAACAAGGCCATTCAGGCCAAGGAGACTGAGCTGAACGCGCAGGGCATCACCGCACATCTGCGCCATGAGGTGCGCGGCATCGACGCAGCCGCCCGCAAGGTGACGGTATGTGATCTTGCCACCGGACGCGTGTTTGAAGACCACTATGACAAGCTGGTGCTGGCCACCGGTTCTTCCAACCGTGTGCCGCAGGTGCCCGGCAGTGACCGCGTGGGCGTGCAGACCCTCAAGACCGTGGAAGATCTGATCTTCCTCAAGGAGTTCGTCCGCACCCCCTATGTGCGGGACATCGTGATCCTGGGCGGCAGCTGGGCCGGTTTGGAGATCGCAAAGTCCTTCCTCAAGCTGGGCCGCAATGTGCGTATCATTGAAAAAGAGCAGCAGCTTTTGCCCCAGTTTGACCCTGAGGTGAGCAAGCTGATCCAGAAGGAGCTGGAAGCGCAGGGCGTGCAGTTCAATCTGGGCGAGCAGGTGTGCTCCTTCCCAGGCCGTACCTTCGTGGAGCAGGTGCAGACCAACCGCGGCACCTACCCCTGTGACCTTTGCGTGGTAGCCATCGGCGTTACCCCCAACACCGGCCTGCTGGCCGGTACCGGGGCGCAGCTGGCACCCAATGGCGCTGTGCTCATTGGTGCCGACCTTGCACCAGTGTGCCCAATATCTATGCCGTGGGCGACTGCGCAGCCTGCCGCGACGGCTCTCTGCGCACCAGCAGCCTGAAGGTGGCGGATCTGGAAATCGCCCGCACCGGCCTGACCGAGACCGAGGCCCGCAAGGCCGGTCTGCGGGTCAAGAGTGCAATGGCCACCGGCACCGACCGTCCGGGCATCTGCCCGAACCCCCACCGCATCACCATCAAGCTGGTGTATGAGGCCAATACCCGTCAGGTGCTGGGTGCGCAGGCATGGGGAGAAAAGAATGTTTCGGCCCGCATCAACGCCATTGCCGTTGCCATCCGCGCTGGCATGACCGTGGAAGCACTGGTCAGGTGGATTTCGTCTATTCCTCCTCGTCCTGTTCCATTTGGGACCCGGTGCAGATCGTCTGCGGTCAGGCACAGTAAGCGAGGGTGAACACATGGCAGAACGCATCAACGCCGTCAAGACCAGCTTTTTTGGCAAGGGTGCCATCCGTCTTCTGGGACCGGAGCTTCAGAAGATGGGCATCCGCGTGCTTTGCTGGTGACGGACCGCTTTCTCTATGATTCCGGTGCCGCTGCCCGGGTCGGTCAGGTACTGTCCGATGCCGGTGTGGAGTACGCCGTGTACTACAATGTGCAGCCCAACCCCACCGTACAGGTGGTGAACGACTGCATTGCCGCAGCCCGCACCCTGCAGGTGCAGCTGCTGGTGGCCCTGGGCGGCGGCAGCGCCATCGATACCGCTAAGGCAACCAGCATCGTGGTGGCCTGCGGCGGTACCGTGGAGCAGTACGAGGGCGAGAACAAGTCCTCCAAGCCCGGCCTGCCCATCGTGGCGGTGAACACCACCGCCGGCACCGGCAGCGAGTGCACCTCCTTCTACATCGTCACCGATCCTGTCCGCCACAGCAAAATGGCCATGGTGGACCCCAACTGCATGGTCAGCATTGCGGTGAACGACACCGACTTCATGTCCTCCATGCCGCCCAAGCTCACCGCAGCCACCGGCATGGACGCGCTGACCCACGCCATCGAGGCGGCGCTTTCCAGAAACGCCAACCCGCTCACGGACAAGGATGCCTACTGGGCCATGCATGCGATCGTGCAGAACCTGCCCCGGGCCGTTGCCAACGGTCAGGATGAAGCCGCCCGCACCATGATGGCCTACGCCGAAAATGTGGCAGGCATGGCTTTCTCCAACGCGGGCCTTGGCATGGTGCATGCGATGGCACACGCGCTGGGCGGACACTACAACCTGCCCCACGGTGTGTGCAATGCGGTGCTGCTGCCTACGTGCTGGCCTTCAACAGCCGCAGCCGGTGTGTCGGGAGCGGTTCATGACCATTGCCGCTGCCATGGGCCTGCAGGGCACCTTTACCCCGGACACTGCCGCACCGGCAGTGATCCAGTTTGTCCGTCAGCTCAGTGCAGGGGTGGGCATCCCCGCAAACCTTGCGCAGCTGAACAAGGTGGACCCTGCAGATTTTGCCGCGCTGGCAGAGCTTGCGCTGCACGACACCTGCATGTCCACCAACCAGATCACCCCCACCCGCGGCGAGGTGGTGGCGGTATATACCGCTGCTTTCCGCGGATAAACTTTGAGACCTCCTCCATTTTCTCCATACCCAAACAAAGCCGCCGCTCTCCCTCTGCAAGGGAATGCGGCGGCTTTGTGCTGTAAAAAGGGGTGATGGGATTGTTTTTAAAGAGGGTTTTGTTATAATAAAATAAAAATGCGGCGCAGAAGTAAGAGGAGAAAGCGATGGAAACAAGAGAAAAACAGGCGTACCTGATAGAAGCACATAAATGTGATGAGATGCTTCTGACCCTGTTGCGGATGCTGGATGTACCGTGGAATGATATATTCATCCACATGGACAGCAAAAATACGGACTACCAGCCGGAAACGGTGGAGTGCCGCATGAAATATGCGAAAGTGTTTCACGCAAAACGGCACAGTGTTGTGTGGGGCGGTGTCAGTCAGGTAAAAGCGGAGCTTGTGCTATTGAAAACAGCAGTGGCCCATGGCCCGTATCAGCATTACCACCTGATCTCCGGTGTGGATCTGCCCATTCAAACACAAGAAGATATCCGTGCATTTTTTGAGGCAAACCCGGACGTGGAATTTGTCCATTTCGACCCGCACCCGTTCAGCCCATTCAACGATGAGCGCGTTTATTACCGGCACTTTTTCCAGAATATCGATCTGCGCCGCCATCCGGTGCTCGGCGTGATCAATGGAATCCTGCTGTCGGGCCAGAAGCTGCTGAAAATAAAGCGCAATCAGGACGTTCACTTCACAAAGGGCAGCAACTGGTTCAGCTGCACGGACGGCTTTGCACGGTATCTGTTGACAAAAGAAGAGTGGGTCCTGCAGGTGCTGGACAAGACCTTTTGCTCGGACGAATTCTTTGTGCAGACACTGATCGCGCAGTCGCCGTATCAGGATAAGATCTATCAGGGCCGGGTGATACCAGTGCCGTGCCATCGATTGGGACAGAGGCAATCCGTGGGTCTGGAAATACGCTGATCTGGAACAGCTGAAAGCATCGCCCTGCATGTTTGCCAGAAAATTTGATATCGAAAAAGAACCGGAGCTTGTGCATGAAATAGAACGCCTGTATGCACCTCATATATAAAACAGTGCCGGACAGTTTTCAGGCTGTCCGGCACTGTTTTTACTGTTCATTCTTTTCGCCAGATCCTTGGTGTACAGGGCACGGGTGGCGTTGAGCACAGCCAGCACCATCACGCCCACATCGGCAAAGATGGCGGTCCACATGCTGGCCATGCCGATCGCGCCCAGCACAAGGCAGGCAAACTTGATGGCCAGTGCAAACACGATGTTCTGGTACACGATGCGTAACGTGCGGCGGGCAATGCGCATGGCCAGTGCGATCTTGGCGGGGTCGTCGTCCATCAGCACCACGTCAGCGGCCTCAATGGCAGCGTCAGAGCCAAGAGCGCCCATTGCAATGCCCACATCGGCACGGGACAGCACCGGGCATCGTTGATGCCGTCGCCCACAAAGGCAAGGTTCTCTTTGGGCCGCTTTGCGGCGAGCAGCGTTTCGATCTGGTCTACCTTGTCGCCCGGCAGCAGGCCCGCATGGTATTCATCCAGCCCAAGCTCTGCGGAAACGGCCTTTGCAACCGGCTCGGCATCGCCGGTCAGCATCACGGTCTTGCGCACACCGGCATCCTTCAGGCCCCGGATGGCCTGTGCGCTGTGGGGCTTTACCACATCGGCGATCAGAAGATAACCGGCGTACATGCCTCGATGGCCACATGCACGATGGTGCCGGTCTCGCTGACAGCGGGAGCCTTCAGGCCCAGCTTTTCCATCAGGCGGGCGTTGCCGGCAGCAACGGTCCTGCCGTCCACCTTGGCGGTCACGCCGTGGCCGCCAAAGCTCCTGCACATCGGTGATACGGTTCGGATCGATTTCCCTGCCGTAAGCGGCCTTGATGCTGAGGGAGATGGGGTGCTTGGACCAGCTCTCGGCCAGCGCGGCAGCTTCCACCAGCTGCTCCTCGCTGGTGCCTCTGCGGGGTGGATGCCGGTCACTTTAAAGGTGCCCTGGGTCAGGGTGCCGGTCTTGTCGAACACAACGATGCCGGTGCGGGCCAGCTCTTCCAGATAGGTGGAACCTTGACCAGAATGCCGCAGGCAGATGCACCGCCGATGCCGCCGAAGAAGCTCAGGGGAATGCTGATGACCAGTGCGCAGGGGCAGCTGATAACAAGGAAGGTCAGGGCACGGTAGACCCAGTCACCAAAGCGGGCGGGCTGGCCCATGAGCAGCAGCGCGATGGGCGGGATAAAGGCCAGAGCCAATGCGCCATAGCACACGGCGGGGGTGTACACGCGGGCAAAACGGGTGATGAAGTTCTCGGCGCGGGCCTTCTTCATGCTGGAATTTTCCACCAGATCGAGAATTTTGGAAACGGTGGATTCGCCGAATTCCTTGGTGGTCTTTACCTTCAGCAGGCCGGTCATGTTCACGCAGCCGCTGATGACCTCATCGCCGGTCTGCACATCGCGGGGCAGGCTCTCGCCGGTCAGGGCGGCGGTGTTCAGGGCAGAAGCGCCCTCCATGATCACGCCGTCGATGGGCACGCGCTCACCGGGCTGGACCACGATCACGGTGCCGATCTCCACGTCGTCCGGGTCCACCTGCTCCAGCCTGCCGTCCTCGCCCTCAATGTTGGCGTAGTCCGGGCGGATGTCCATTAAGCTGGAAATACTCTGCCGGCTCTTGCCCACGCCACGCTCTGGAACAGCTCGCCGATCTGGTAGAAGATGATAACGGCACAGCCCTCCACGTAGTCGCCCAGTGCAAATGCACCCACAGTGGCAACGGCCATCAGGAAGCACTCGTCAAAGGGCTGACGGTTCTTGATGCCAAGCAGTGCCTTGCGCAGCACGTCCCAGCCGACCACCAGATACGGGACGCAGTACAGTACCAGCTCCACCGGCGTGGGGAACTGGGGCAAAAGCTTGAGGATGAGCACCAAAATCAGCGCAATGATGATGCGCTGCAGGTTCTTTTTCTGCTTTTTGTTCATACAAAACTCTCCTTTTTGCGGGATCCATGGGCCGCATCACGCTGCGGCGGGCGGGGATTTCAACAACTTTTCCCCATAAAAATGGATATTCCACGGTTTTACCCGTGTTTTCCACACAGTTTTTCAGGCGTAAAAGCGCTTTTCCACGTTTATTTTACGTTTTTTCCGCAAACGGTGTTGAAAACTGAGTGGAAACTGTTGAAAACTGTCTGATTTTTCAACAGAAAAAGTTATTGCACAACACAATCGCACACAAAGTAAAAAGCATCTGCACATTCGTTTGAGCTCTCAGAAAATCTACGAATTCTTGCTGCAGATGCTTTTTTCTTTAGCGGGCTCGCCCTCTCAGTCAAATCCTTTGGATTTGCCAGCTCTCCCAAAGGGAGAGCCCTTGGCAGTCCACGCAAACTTCATCTCTTTGCCAAGGCCTCTCCCTTTGAGGAAAGACTTCCCCCGGCCGGGGGAAGATGTCGCGTAGCGACAAAAGGGGGAGTGTGTCACCGCAGGTGACGGAGAGGGCGAGGCTGTTGATCGTGTGCAGCAACCTGCCGCGCATCAGATGTCAAAGATCTCGCAGTCGTCCTCCACCTTCTTGCAGGCGGCCAGAACATTCACCATGGTGTCGTGGGGGTCTGCACCTTCAGAGAACTCCACCTTCATCTTCTGGGTCATAAAGCTGACGGTAGCATTTGCCACGCCTGCAACGGTGTTGGCAGCGTCTTCCATCTTCTGAGCGCAGTTTGCGCAGTCCACTTCGATCTTGTAGCTCTTCTTCATAAGTAATACCAGCCTTTCGTTATTCTTCGATATGATCCATCCCCATGGAGAGGATGCTGCGCACATGGTCATCGTCCAGTGCGTAGTAAACGGTTTTGCCCTCGCGCCGGAACCGCACGAGCTTGGAATCCTTGAGCACCCGCAGCTGATGGCTCACCGCCGACTGGCTCAGCTGCACGGCGTTTGCAATGTCCTGCACGCACAGCTCGTTGTCGTGCAGTGCATACAGGATCTTGATGCGGGGTGGAGTCGCCGAACACCCGGAACAGGTCGGCCAGCTCGTATAGCACCTCGTCGTCCGGCATATCCAAGGCTTCCGGCTGCGGCGCGGGCATTGCTTCCTTTATTTCCGCCATGTTGACATCTCCCTTCGTTGTGGATTCACATGAACGCTTGTTCATGTGTTCATAGTAGCACGCGGAATGCTCCTTGTCAAGGCTTTTTTAAAGATTTTTGGCATCTGCTCTAAATTGATGAAATTTGCCTTAAAACGCAGAAAATTTGCGTTTTTGAATCGCAATAAGGATGCGGATTGGAGGGAAGGCGAAAACAAAAAAGAGGTCGCCGCATGGTCAGTGTCCTCGCCCTTTCCGTCACCTTCGGTGCCACCTCTCCCAAAGAGAGAGGACTTGACAGCCCGTTTGCGCAAAAAGAAAAAGAGAAATTCACAAAAAAGTGCAAAACAGGGTGCGTTCTGGTGCAAAATGTGGTATCTTATAAAGGTGTTCAAAAATAAAATGCGCCATACGGCGCGCAAAAGGAGAGGAAAGTATATGACATTGGAAACCGGTATCCGCGGGGAACAGAGCGTGCTCGTCACCGCAGCCAATACAGCAAAGACCATGGGCAGCGGCACGCTGGAGGTGTTTGCCACCCCGGCCCTTGTGGCTCTGGCGGAAAAGACCTGCTGGATGAGCGTGGCCGACGCGCTGGGCGAGGGCAATGGCTCGGTGGGCACCAAGCTCGA
>ENA-OQDF01000871-OQDF01000871.1-human-gut-metagenome-genome-assembly--contig:-NODE-871-length-12584-cov-1.771614_pt1 | contig 12584 bp, 18 predicted proteins | sample MGYA00242769_ERZ504597 | MGnify/ENA primary metagenome ERZ504597 (study PRJEB26092, sample SAMD00036305) | human gut metagenome | host: Homo sapiens | study: EMG produced TPA metagenomics assembly of...
ATTAAATTGATAACCAGTATAATTTTCTTGATAAAATCATAAAATTCTTTTTCTTGAACCCATTTTTCAAGACATTGGTTTAAAATATTTTCTTTAATTAAAGTAGGATTTTCAAGAATTTCAAATTTAGAATCCAAATGAATTGTATAACCATATTGACTTAATAAATCACTACAAAAAGAATGGAAATTTGTAATATAAGCATCATTTAATAATATCTTTTGTTTTTCTAAATGTACTTTTAAAGAATCATCAACAACATGAATTCTTTTATTTAAACTTTCTACGAGTCTTTGTTTCATTTCTAAAGCAGCTGCTTTTGTAAAAGTTAAAACAAGTAAAGAATCTACACTTACATGATCATCTTCAATTAAAGACATCATACGATTAACAAGAATTTTTGTTTTTCCAGAACCAGCAGGTGCTGAAACTAGAATAGAACCTCCACGACTATAAACAGCGAGATTTTGTTCATCATTTAAACTTTTATCTTTCTTCATTTTGACCTCCTAATTCAATTTGATGATCTTCATTATAAAAAATATCATAATTACAAATGGCTTTATAATGACAAAAACGACAAGGATTAATATGCATATCAATGTTTGGATTATCACTACGTGTTGGATAAATACGAATATCTCCAGTAATCATTTGTTGGTAAAGACTTTGAATGTGTAAAGTGATTTCTTGTAAAAGGGTATCTAATTCATCATGAGAAATAATTTTAGCGTTACTATAAGGACTACCATCTTTTTTAAGTTTGATCTTGATAATATCACTTTCTTGTTCCATTTCGTGATCAATTTCTAAATAAGTGTCATCTACACTATAGCCATCCATTTTATAAAGTTTAAAAAACTTTCAGGATCTTGTTTTTCTAAAATAGAAATCTCACTTTTTAACATTCTTTTCTTTGTATTAAAATACAAAACAGCGCCTTTATCATAGTTTTTATTCTTTGATAACATTTCTAAATAAATCAACATTTGCATATTAAATCCTAAACGTGCTAGTTCTAAATTCAATTCTTTATTCGAAGATTTATAATCAATGACTTTTAAATAATTTTGATATAAATCTACACGATCAATAAAACCTTTAAGTTCAATATCTTGGATCTTATCATAAACTCTTTCTTCACAAGCAGAGAGTTCAAATAAACCATGTTGCATCTGTTTTGCTAGAACAATAATTGTATTATATAAATCATCTTCAATCAGTCTTAAAAAGAATTGATTTTTTTTCAAAGCATATTTCTTTAACATATGAGTCTTTAAATAGTTTTGAATACTTAAATGAATATCTTCTTTTAAGGAATCAAAGTTTTTAGCTTGATAGTTATTGAAATAATGATGATTTTTTTCTAAAACATAATGAACTAAAGTACCGATTTCATTACTTTGTATTAAAGAATTATTTATAGAATCTACTTTTAATATATATTGTAGATAGTATTTATAAGGGCATTGGTTATAGACCTCTAATTTACTTGCGGAAAGAGGATTATGTTGATGATTGATATGCATTGGTAATACTTGATGATGGGATTGTTTGTAAACCAATAGATGATGATTTAAAACAGATAATGAATCATCTTGATGTCCTTTTAAATAATAATCTTCTTTTAATGAAGGATGAATAAGTATATGTTTTTTAAAAGTTGGTATCGTAAATAATTTCGTTAATTTTTGAATAATCGATGAAACAACCAAATCTCCACCATTAAATCTCTTAATGCATAACTTAAAATGATTTTTTGATGATGACAAGAAAAAAGGTGTCTTAAAGTATTTTGATGTTTATTTAGTGCATCATAGGTTGAAGGATACTTTAATGCAAGTGCTTCTTGATTTAAAAGTAAATTGGTATTTTTAAATTCTTGAGGAATAATTGTTTCATTTAAACCTAAACAATAAACATATTTTGCTTGTAAGAGTTCACTGTAAGGTTGATTGTAATTAAGTAAATAAAGACTGTCATAGCTTTCCTTAAGAGAATGTGTTTTTTTAGAAAACATTTCTTGAAGTAAACTTAAATATTCTTTTAAAGAAAGAGGTTCAGTTCCTTCAAGTTTTAAACTTGAAAGTAAAGCATAAACAAGTTCATTTTTACAAAAAGAGTGTTCAATAAAATCAATCAAAGATAAAGAATAGGATGATAAATCATGACCTTGAATCTTTAAAACTGCTTTTTTTAATGCTAGATAATTTTCATCATCAATAAAACCTTGTAAAGTATATAAATTTTTTAAATAAGATACATATTGATGATCTTGAAAATTTAATAAATATAAAGAACTGATTGCATCTAAAAGATAGGTTTCATCTTTACTTAGGCAATATTGTAAAAGCATATTAACGACTTGAAAAGCTTGATTAGTGATTGTTTCTTTTCGATTATATGCAAGGTTAAATTGATCTAAAATACGACAAAGATGACGATAATAATCATCATTTGGGTAATAAATCACAAAATCACGTAAAGCATTTTCTTTAAGTAATGTATTAATATCAAAAATAATTTGTTTGACTTCTTCTTGAATCGTTGATGCTTTTAAGATTTGATAAGGATGTTCAAAGTCACTTTTTGTATGTGATGAATCAAATAAATGATTTGTGACGTAACCTGTATAATCAAGAATTTCATTTTCTTTTGTATCTTGATAAATAAAAACATGACCATATTGATCAAGCTTTTGAATAAGTGCTTGATTTTTAGGAATTGTTATTTGATTTGTTAGAAAATAATAATAATTGTGGCACTTTTCATCAATAAGTGAATAAATAAGATCATGTTCTAAAAAATGAGTTTGATCAATTGATGATATAAATTGAAAAGTGTTTTAATTTTTTCTTTTGATAAATCTGGTAACTCTTTTGTTGTTTTTTGAATATTATAAAGATAGAAATTTTTAAAAATATCTAATATTTGTTTAGCTGTTAAAACATGATTAGCGCTTAAATGAAATAAAGAAGAGGTATCTTCTTTATTCATTTTAATAATTTCTAAAAGATTTTGAATATCTGTTTTTTTTCTAAAATCTTGATGATATATTTGTAGAAGCTTTTGATAAAACGACGATAATGTCATGAGTTCAATATTAAAAATGGTATCTGTATGTTTTAAGAAAATTTCTTCGTAATATTTAGGATCATCAACAATGACGTAATGAATAGCAAAAGGATTTTCTTTTGCAGAGTGTAAACAATCATTTATGATTTGTTTCATTGTTGAACTATAGTGATTTGAGTTATAAATATGCATAATGTCACCTCTTGCTTTATTTTATCATAGATGGATTTAAATATTTAGTGAAAACTCTTATTAAAAGGATAAAATAAGGAGTTAATAAAAAAGAACTGCAAGCAGTTCTAAATTCTTTCGACTTCATCAACCATATTTGAACATTGGCATCACTTGGCATACGCCAATCACCACGAGGTGATAAAGCGACAGATCCAACTTTTGGACCATCGGGGATACAACTACGTTTAAATTGTTGACTAAAGAAACGCCAGTAGAATAAACGTAACCATTTTTTAATTGTATCTTTATCATATTTATCTTTGAAGGCAAGTTTTGTCTTTTTATAAAGTTTACGAGGTTCATCACCAAAACGTACCATATGATAAATAAAGAAATCATGGAGTTCATAAGGACCAACGATATCTTCTGTTTTTTGAACAATTTTATCATCTTCTTGAGGAAGAAGTTCAGGAGATACAGGTGTATCTAAAACATCTTGTAAAATTGTTTCAAGAACTTGACCTTTATAAAGAGAAGAAACATAGTCTACAAGATAGCGTACAAGTGTTTTAGGAACTGAAACATTGACAGCGTACATGGACATATGATCACCATTATAAGTTGACCAACCTAAAGCAACTTCGCTTAAATCACCTGTTCCAATGACAAGTCCACCAATTTGATTTGCTTTATTCATTAAGATTTCAGTACGTTCACGGGCTTGAACATTTTCATAAGTAACATCATGTACATTTTCATCTTGATCAATATTTTTAAATTGCATTCTTACAACTTCAGCAATATTGACAGTTTGACTTGTCACTCCAAGTTCTTCCATGAGACCTAAAGCGTTGTTTTTTGTACGTGATGTTGTTCCAAAACAAGGCATGGTAATTGCATAAATATTCTTTTATCATAACCTAATTTTTCAAATGCCATGACACAAACAAGGAGTGCAAGTGTTGAATCTAAGCCACCTGAAATACCAATTACGACTTTATTTATATGAGTAGCTTTAATCTTTGCATTAAACCTCTTGTTTGAATTTCAAAGACTTCTTTACAACGTAATTCTCGAAGAGCAGGATTACTTGGTACAAAAGGATGAGGATCATAGTAATGATTTGTTTCAATATCAATCAAATCCATATCAAAGTAAACATAGTCATATTCATGATAAGATTGATAAGTTGTCATCTTTCTTCTTTCACTAATAAGTTTTTCAACATCTAAATCACCATAAATCACTTCAGCATCAAAACCAGTACTTTCATTAATAATCGTTCCATTTTCACAAATTAAATGATGCCCAGAGAAAACTACATCGGTTGTACTTTCTCCACTTCCTGCATTACTATAAACATATCCTGAAACAAGTTTTGCTGATTGCATTGAAACAAGGTTTCTTCGATAATCTTTTTTAGCAGTTAATTCATTGCTGGCAGATGTATTGCAAATGACCGTTGCTCCATTTAAAGCAAGTTCATTACTTGGCGCATTTGGAAGCCATAAATCTTCACAAATTTCTACACCTAATGTAAAACTTGGTAAATTTGACAAGCAAAAACTACTTACGACCAAATAAAACAATTTGTCCAAAAAGCTCAATTTCAATATTATCTTCAAAACAAGGTGTAAAACGTCTGCCTTCGTAATATTCATTATAATTTGGAATATGATATTTAGGAACAATTCCTAAAATATTTCCATCATATAAAACAGCAGATACATTATATAAATTATTTTGATAATGAAAAGGTAAACCAATAACGACAATTTGTTGGTGTTCTTTTGTATCATGCATAATTTCTTCTAATTGAACAAGACATTCATTTAAAAGACGATTTTGTAAAAATAAATCTTCTAAAGTATAACCACTTAAAACAAGTTCAGGAAAAACAACCACTTGTGCTTTCTTTTCTCTTGTTTCTTTTAAGACCTTTTTAATTTCGTTAGCATTATGTTTAACATTGCCAATAAGTGTATCAATTGATGCACTGGCAACTCTTATATATCCATCTTTCATAAAATTCCTCCATTTGTCCTTATTATAACAAAAACATAATTATTTTAGCATATCATTATGCAAAATATTCAAAATCTTTATAATAAAAGAAGAAGGGGGATTTATGAATACAATACTTTATCCATTACTTGGAACCTTATTTACATTTTTAATGACTACTTTAGGAAGTGCGTTGGTTTTTTCTTTAAAGATGAAATCAAAGATTTTATCAACAACTTTTTTAGGATTTGCGGCAGGCATTATGATTGCGGCCTCTGTTTGGTCTTTATTGATTCCTTCCATGGAAATGGCGGAAGCCAATGGTCAAAATAGTGCCCTTATTTTAGGTGGAGGATTTATCATTGGAGCTTTATTCTTGCTTTTTTAGATCATGTGATTCCTCATCAACACTTAAATGAAGACAAGCCTGAAGGACCTAAAAGTATGTTGGGGAAAAATACGATGCTTGTTTTAGCAGTCACTTTACATAATATTCCTGAAGGATTTGCGGTAGGTTTGACTTTTGCGATTGCTGCAAGTAATTCAAGTATTACATTTGCTTCTGCACTTGCTTTAGCTCTTGGAATTGGACTTCAAAACTTACCTGAAGGAGCAGCTATTTCTCTTCCTTTAAAACAGGAAGGAATGTCACGTACAAAGGCTTTTGTTTATGGAAGTCTTTCAGGAATTGTTGAACCCATTGCAGGAGTTATTGCTGGTTTTACAATTCATATTATGCAAACAATATTACCTATTTGTTTATCTTTTGCTGCAGGAGCGATGATGTATGTTGTAGTAGAAGAATTAATTCCAGAAGCACAACTTGGTAAACATAGTCATGTCGGAACTTTTGGTGTTTTGAGTGGTTTTGTGATCATGATGTTAATGGATGTTTTTTTAGGATAAGAGGAGATTAAAATGTTCTATTTTTTATTTATGATTTTGATGTTTTACATTTTTGGAAAATTATTTTTCTTTGGCTTAAAGGCAGCTTGGGACTTTCAAAATTTGTTTTAACGATTATTTTATTGCCGATTACTTTAATGGTGATGGTCTCATGTGGTTTGCTTTATTTTGCCTTTGTTTTATTAATTGTTGTAGGAATTATAAGCTTTTTTAAAACAAATATTTAAATGTCAACTGATAGTTGACAAAACGAAAAGTAGAGTTGGTAGTACTTTTTGAATAATTGTTCTAAGATAGAAACAGGAGGGAAGTTATGAATTTATCAGAAAAAATAATGATGTTAAGAAAAAAAGAAGGGTGGTCACAAGAAGAATTGGCTAACCATCTTCAAATCTCAAGACAAGCTGTTTCAAAATGGGAGTCAGGTCAATCGATGCCTGATACCGATAAAATTATTCAACTTAGCCAACTCTTTCATGTAACGACAGATTATCTATTATTAGATCAGGAAAATGAAGGGAACATTCAAACAGGAATTTATTTATCTTTGACACAAGTACAAGAATATTTAAAGATTAGAAAACAATCATCTTTAAAATTGCCTTTGCAACCTTTTTATGTGTGATTTCACCTATTCCATTAATTGGTTTTACAACGCTATGTCAGTACCAACGATTTCATATGGCAGAAAATTTAGCAATAAGTATAGGTCTTAGTTTTTTAATTATTTGTATAACGATAGCAGTTATCTTATTTTGTTTATGTGCTTTTAAAGTTAAAAAATATGATTTTTTAGAAAAAGAAGATTTTTCTCTTGAAAATAGTGTAAAAGAATACGCAGTTAAAGAAAAAGAAGCTTATCAAGATCACTATCACCGTTATCAAATTCTAGGCATTGCTCTATGTATTTATCAGTTTTACCTATTTTTATCTTTTAAATTATGAATTTTTAGAAAGTATTGCTGTTTGTTTTCTTTTATTGTTTGTAAGTATTGGTTGTTTTTTCTTGTTTTAGCAGGAACTTATCAAAATGCTTTAGATAAGATTCTACAAACAGGGATTATACCCCTAAACAAAAAAGAATAACATTTTAAAATCTAAAATCAGTACCATCTATTGGCTTGTTGTTACTGCTATTTTTCTTTATTATACTTTTGGTGAAATGGTAATGGACAAATACAATATAGTTGGATTATTTGGGCAATAGCTGGTGTTTTATATGGTGTCGTGATGATCATTATAGATTTAATAAGTAGAAGAAGGAATTAAGATGCAAATAGTAGGATATATGATTTTGCTTGTCTTTTATCTTTGTTATTTTATAAAGATGTTTCAACAAAGAAAACAAGGAATTCAAACAGATCATATGGGAAAAGGAAAACAAGGAATTCAAAAGAAGATAGAAATAATGATGAAAGGAGCAACGATAGCTACTTTTATCATAGAAATACTAAGTATTTATTTAAATACAACGACTTTTCCATTGATAATTCGCATCATGGGAATATTTTTAGGAATCATAGGAGATATTGTTTTTATTGCTTCTGTTTTAACAATGAAAGATAGTTGGCGTGCAGGAGTGAGCTATGAAGAAAAAACAGATTTGATTACAAATGGTATTTACCAAATTAGTCGTAATCCAGCCTTTTTAGGTTTTGATCTTGTTTATCTAGGAATGTGTTTAATGTTTTTTAATACAATTTTATTGATTATTTCATTGCTTGCAATGATGATGTTTCATCTTCAAATTAAATATGTTGAAGAGCCTTTTTTAAAACAAGAATTCAAAGAACAATACCTTCAATATTATCAACAAGTTAATTGTTATATAGGGAAAAGGACAGGTTTTAAATAACTTGTCCTTTATATGTTTTCTTCAATAAAATGTTCATATTGATTCCAATATTTTTGATAAATCCGTTCTTTCCATCAAGATTTATTTGATACATTCTAAAAATAACAGGTCTGTTTTTAGGCATCCATTGTTCCTTATAAGAATAACAATAATGTATACCAACCTTTTTCATGACATTTCCACTATGAATATTTTTAATATCATGGGTTGCAGTCAAATAACAAAGATTATCCTTTTTTGCTTGTTGAATAACAGCTTCAACGGCTTCACTAACAATTCCTTGATGCCAATATTCTTTTTTTAAACCATAACCTAAATCATGACTATCATCTAAATCAATATTGACATAATCAATAGGAAGATTATTTTCTTTTAAACAAATAGCGTAAGCATATCTTTATTCTTTTTGATAAATAGAAGCGTATCTTTCTTGATAAAAGTCTTTTGCTTCTTTTAAATTCTTTACAGGAAACCAAGGAAGATAAAGATTAACTTCCTTGTCAGAAAAGATGTCATAAAATGCTTTTTAAATCATGTTCATTAAATTTTCTTAAAATAAGTCTATTTGTTTCTAATTTTGGAGTATTCATACAGTCTCCTTACATTTTTGTTGAAGTTTTCTACCAATAGTCAACCACATTGTAATATAACAAGCGCCACCACCAATGAAATTACTGATTGCTTCAGCGATAAAGACACCATTGATGCCAATAAATTTTGGTAAGATAACAGTTAAAGGTGCAACAATGATTACTTTTCTAAAGATAGAAAAGAAGATGGCTTGTTTTGATTTTCCTAAACCAACGGCAGTTGATTGTCCGACCATTTGAAAAGTCATCATAAAGAATCCAAAGAAATAAAGATGTAAAGAAGTAATACCATGAGTTATTATTTTTTGATTATGCGTAAAGATTTGAATGAAAAATTCAGGGAATATGGTAATTGCTAGCCAAATAACAAACATCATTATAAAAGAAACAATAGTTACAAATTTAATTCCTGATAAAACACGTTTATATTCTTTGGCTCCATAATTGTATCCTAAAACAGGTTGACAAGCATTAGCCATTCCTTGTCCAGGAAGTTGAGCAATTTCACGAATGGAGTTAATAATAGTCATGATGGCGATATAAAGATCTCCGCCATAAGCTTGTAGCGTAGAATTACAAACAATAGTTACAATCGAATTGGTAATACCCATCATAAAACCAGCAGTTCCTAGTGAAAAAATACGTTTGACATAATAGAAATTAAGTTTAAAATATTTTTTTTCTAAGTTTTAAAATAGTTTGTTTTCCTGTTAAAAACTGTAAGGTCCATAAAGCAGAAATTCCTTGAGAAATCACAGTTGCTATAGCAGCTCCTTTAACATTCATATGTAAAACAAAAATAAACAAAGGGTCTAATACAATATTTAAAACAGCGCCAATAAGAACCGTCATCATTCCTACTTTCGCAAATCCTTGACTATTAATAAAACTATTCATTCCTAGACTGACTAAAACAAAAATCGTTCCAATTAAATAATTGATAGATAGTCTAAAGCATAACTAATGGTATGTTTACTGGCACCAAAAGCCCATAAAATATCTTCTTTAAAGATAAAACCAATAATGGTCAAAATAATTCCAAAAATGACAAGCAACGCAAAAGAATTCCCCATGATTTCTTCAGCGTCATCATTTTTACCTTGACCTCTAGCAATCGAACATAAAGGAGAACCACCCATACCAAAGAGATTAGCAAAAGCCATGACAATGGAAATAATTGGTAAACAAATTCCTAGACCACCCATAGCAAGGGTCGCTACATGAGGAATACGTCCAATATAAATACGATCAATAACATTATATAAAACATTTATTAGTTGAGCGACAATCATTGGTCCAGCTATAGACATAATATGTTTGGGAATACTTCCTATCGCAAAGTTATTTTGTGTTTCCATTATTAAGTTCTCCTTCCATAAATAAATTGATTTGTTTAAGTAGTTGTATAATTTTTACTTGATCTTCTTTAGAAAGTGTTGATAGAAATAATTGTTCACTTTCATTAGATATTTTTTCAACTTGTAATGCTTTTTCATAACCTCGTTTGGTTAAATGAATTTGAATAGAACGTTTATCCTGGTTTTGAGTTTTCTTTTCAATATAATTCATTTTTTCCATTTTATTTAATAAAGTAGTGGTTGTCGATTTATCAATACAACAATGATTACCTAATTCTTTAGGAGATAAAGGACCATATTCTTTTAAACAAAGTAAAAACTTACTTTGCCCAGGTAAGACATCAATTTGATTTGTTTGTTGATTAATCCATCTTTTTTGTTGATTAAAACATTTAAGTAATTGATGATAAAATTTATCTTCTAACATAGTTGCCTCCTATATAGTTTGAATTCAAACTATATTTTATACTTCTTTTTCTAGATGTCAATGATATGTTATAATAAATCAAACGGAGGTTACGTATGAAAAAAAGAATCATCATTCAACATTTCTAATTATGATATGTTTACTTACAGGAAATTGTTATGCTAGAGCTGGTGGTGGCAGTGGCTCGGGAAGTAGTGGAGGTGGAGGAAGTTCTTCAAGTAGTAGTTCACCTTCATATTATCATGATCATTATTATTATGGACGTCGTTCATATAATCCAGTAAGTTCGATTGTTTCAGTAGGTTTATTTATAGGAACGATTTATGGGGTATATGCTTTTCAAAGAAGGTATAAAGCTAATAAGCTTCATCAAAGAGCCAAAAAGCAATTAGCTATTTAGATGATCAAGATGATTTTTGGAATGAAAAAAGAATCAAAGAAGAGGTAAAAAAGAGTTATTATTTAATACAAGAAGCTTGGGGGCGTCAAGATTTAAAGACACTAAAAAATATTTGACAGAGAATTTATATGATGCTTGGGAGGCTAAGATAAATTGGAATGAATTTCAGGGGAAGAGAAATGAATTAAGTCATATTCATCTTCTTAAACAAAATGTAGTTAATTTATATGATAGTGAGAATGATAATGAAGATTATTTTGGGTATATATTGAAGGAAAAATGAATGATGTAACAATAGACCAACAAAATCAAGTGATTGAAAGTTATGATGGTGTTTTTGTAGAATATTGGAAATTTAAAAGATGTGGAAAACAAATTTTATTAGATGAAGTTAGACAGCAAGATGAATATGAAAATTGATTTAAAGAAGTTGGAAATACGTAAGCATTTCTTCAACTTCTTTTAAATTATCATGTTTGTTTATTTGAATAACCCAAGTTTCTTGATGATAAGGGATAATGAGTTTATTGGGTTTTATGATAGCTTGTTTTAAGTAATAAGCGGGTATTTGAATAAGTTGAGTGCCCTTAGCGTTATAAATAATAAGAATATCTTGCCAATAAGCAATCATTAATTTTTTATGATTTTGTTTATAGGTAACAGTGATAAGTAAAAGAATTAAAAGAACACAAATAATGACCATATCTAAGTGATTATTTTTAAATTGAATGATCATACAAAGAGTTAAAATTATTAATAAAAAAGGAAGAGTTAATAAAAAAGCATAGGCTTGATAGTAATTAGAGATAAAAAGATGAGGTTTTTGGAAATAAACTTCTTCTTTTTTTATTTGTTTCTTAGTTTTCTTTTCAATGATTTTTTCTGTTTGTTGAGTAATTGCTTTTGTTATTAATTCTTGAATGATATGTTGAAACATATAATCACCTCATATATAAAATAACATGAAAGTAAAAAAGAAACAATGAAAGGGGTTTCTAATATTTTGAAATTATGTTATTGTAAGAAACGGAGGAAATTTTATGGACTTTGAATTATTGGAAAAAGCAGGAATGACAAAATATGAGATGGCAAAAAATGATCCATTTTGTTTTTTTATGAGAAGTATCGTTGCAGGGCTTTATTTAGGACTTGCAAGATTTTATCTTATACTTTAGCAGTTTTATTAATTGGACATCATGTGATTGCATCTAAAATTGCATTTGCAGGAGCATTTGGAATAGGACTCGTTATTATTGTATTACTTGGTTCAGAATTATTTACAGGAAATTGTTTTACCACAATGTTTCCAGTTTATCATAAAAACTAAGATTTTTGATATTTACCGATGTGGGGATTTGTTATGTAGGTAACTTTGTTGGTATTGTCTTGATTTGTTTTTTGTTTATTAAAAGTGGTGTTAATCATGAGGCAATGAATCAATATCTTGCAAGTGTTGTTTCTAATAAGTTAAATTTTGATTATTTAGAACTTTTATTAAAGGAATCTTATGTAATTTCATTGTTTGTGCAGCAGCATTTGTAGGAATGAAGCTAAAGGAAGAAACAGCTAAAACATTTATTATGATGATTATTGTTATGACTTTTGTTTTACCAGGATTTGAACATAGTATTGCCAATATGGGAACATTTTCGATGACTTTTACAGCTCTTGGTACAGAAATTTCTTGGAGTGGTGTGTGGTTACATATGTTACTTTCAACTTTAGGAAATATTATAGGTGGAAGTATTTTACTTGGATTACCAATACTTGGACACACTCCAGAAGTCTTTCGGAT